>Ga0137415_10005306_pt1 | contig 12756 bp, 8 predicted proteins | sample CZODoug3_1_1_16f_FD_183082 | JGI IMG/M metagenome (GOLD analysis project Ga0137415, IMG submission 183082) | Vadose zone soil fungal communities from Angelo Coast Range Reserve, California, USA - CZODoug3_1_1_16fungal (Hybrid Assembly) | ecosystem: Environmental > Terrestrial > Soil > Vadose... | reverse complement strand
TTCGAACGGAGTTACTACGAAGCCCTTCAGCGGGAGCCCGACGTCATCTTCGCCCACGTCGAAGTGAAGAAACTCCTAACCAAGATCGCCGCGTAAGCTCCCTAACATTCCCAAAAAAAACGAAGGCGATCGGCCCATAAGGATCGATCGCCTTGTTTCGAGTGTATATTGCCCACGTGACGCTATCGGTTAGTTTTTCTAGTATTTCTCGCCACCCTCCTGCTTGGCCTTGTGCTTGCTTTTGCCTTTATGTTTCCCCTTCATATCTTTCTTACCTTCAGCCTTCGGCGCTTCCGCAGCCGGGGCGGGAGCTGTGACCGCCGGGGCTGGGGCGGGAGCGGGCGTTTCAGCGAACACGCTGGTGAATGCCAATAGGACCGCGGCTGCCGTTAACGTCGATACTGTTTTGATCATGTTGATCCTCCCTTGATTGGTGTGTGTTGCGGAGGGGTTACCCCCGCCTATCGTAAGTATCTCACGCAAGCAGGATGCCACGAACAGGCCTGACTTTTACCATATATCGTGAGCAAATGCGCGGTAATTCTGAAGGTCTCGTCTTGACCACCCCGGCTGTCTGTGGCAGAACAGCCATCTCCGCAGCCATCCCGCCCCAGGTCTAGGGTACAGCTACAGCCGCTCTTCGTCGAGTTCGATGACGTCGGCCCATGTATGCACGGACGGAAGAGAGGCAACTGGCACACCACGTTTGGTGGCGATGCCTTGGAGGCGTCCCTGGAACCGTTGCCGCGCCGCATCGTCTTTCGGACCTGAAGCCAGCAGCCCCTGGCTCCAGTGGGCAATTTCTTGATCCGATGGCTTGCGGCTGTTGGCCTTCACCCAGACGAGCAATTCCTCATCCGTCCCGCCGGCCAACACCCGCTGTTCAAACGATTTCGGATCGATCTGCAGAAAATCGATCAGGTACTTATCGAACCCCACCGTGATGTAGTTGTAGTCCTGAATCTTGCCTTCATGCCGCAGACGAATCTTGTCAATGAACCGCCCCAAGTGGGCAATGCCACCGAGGAGGGATTTTGGGCTGCGGGGATAAGATTGTTGCGTCATTCAGTTTTCTCCAGAGTTGCGATTGATCAAGACATACAGACAAAGACGAGTGAAGTATCGGAAGGTTAACGCATCCGACGAGCGCTGGCATGCCGCCGCTGCTCTCCACCTCCCAGAACGACCCTTCCAGGCTTGGCCGAGTGGAAGCCTTCTGGAATTCCTTCAGCGGCGATCCTTCGATCGCAGTACTTCAGTCAGTTCCAGCTTTCCTTCTCCGCCAAATCTCGGCGGGTCCCCGTTCCTCCGGTGAGGTCACACGTCAACATGCCAGCGCTCTGAGTGAAGGAGAAATATGAGACTCGATCCTCCGCGCAAACAGTGTTGCTGGCATGCGCATAATTGAGCTAACGGACGCACTGTCTTTCAATAAACTCGATCACCTCGACGCACTTATCCAAATAAGCTACCACTCTAGCTACCGTAATACTCGAATCTCTTCCATGGACAATCAGATGCCTATTGGCCATGATTGTGTCTATCGCTTCCTTGGGCTGGTGTCAACCAAACCGGTAGCAGCCCAGTCTGGTTGATCCCCAACTGCACGCGTCGAGCGAAGCCCTTCCAATTTTTAGAGGGAGTGGCCAAGGCTGCCCTTTACTGCGCGCATCGGACGAGCACAGCTTCACCCTGCGCGTTCTGCGAGCAAGAAGGGCACCTGGCCACTCCCTCTCCATCCTTCTGATGTCGCGCACTTGACGCGAGCAAAGGGGAGGACCAGGCAGGCCTGTGCTCTTTGAATTAAAAAAACAAGAACGACGCTGGAAGGCTTTTCAACGGCTGGATTTAGCTGACCGATTCTCTCGCAGATATTGATCGATCCCTGCCGCCATCTTGCGCCCTTCCGCAATGGCCCAGACGATGAGCGAGGCGCCGCGTTTGGTATCGCCGCCGGCAAAGACGCCGTCGAGGTTGGTCATGAAGTTTTCGTCCACCGACACTGCGCCGCGCTGATCATATTTCACGCCGAGGCTGTCGAGCAGGCCGTTCTTCACGGGGCCAGTGAAACCCATCGCGAGGAGAACGAGATCCGCGTCCATCTCGAAGTCACTGTTGGGAATTGGCGTGAATTTGCCGTTCTCGAACTTCACCCGATTGGCGTGGAGCTTCGTCACCTGGCCATTGTGGCCGGTGAACTTCGTGGTCGAGATACTCCACTGTCTATCGCAGCCTTCTTCGTGTGCGTGCGAGGTGCGGAGCTGCATGGGCCAGAGCGGCCAGGGAGTCGAGCCGGCTCGCTCAGGCGGCGGTTCCGGCAGCAATTCGAATTGATGGACTTCGCTACAGTCATGCCGGTGCGTCGTGCCCAAACAGTCCGATCCCGTATCGCCGCCGCCGATGATGACGACGCGCTTACCCTTCGCCGTAATCGGTTCATCCGTGATCGTGTCGCCGGCGTTCCGTTTGTTCTGCTGCGTCAGATAGTCCATCGCGAGGTGGATGCCCCTGAGTTCCCGCCCAGGAATCGGCAGCTCGCGAGCCTGCTCGGCGCCGAGCGTGAGGCCGATCACATCGAACTCGCGCCGGAGTTCTTCGCCCGAAATATCCTTGCCGACATTGACGTTGGTCTTGAAGATGACGCCTTCCGCCTGCATCTGTTCCAACCGGCGGTCGATGACCCATTTTTCCATCTTGAAGTCGGGGATGCCGTAGCGCAACAGGCCGCCGATGCGATCGGACTTCTCAAAGAGCGTGACGCTGTGCCCCGCGCGGGCCAGTTGCTGCGCAGCGGCAAGACCGGCCGGTCCTGAGCCGACGATGGCCACTGTCTTGCCGGTCTTTGCAGTCGGCAGGATCGGTTGCACGAGTCCTTCGTTGAAGCCTCGATCGATGATGTTCCATTCGATGACGCGGATCGACACCGGGTCGCTGTTGATCCCGAGCACGCAGGCCGATTCGCAGGGTGCGGGACAAAGGCGGCCGGTGAATTCCGGGAAGTTATTGGTGGTGTGCAGCGCCTTGAGCGCACCGCGCCAGCGGCCACGGTGCACGAGGTCGTTCCACTCCGGAATGAGATTCACAACCGGACAGCCGTGCGTGCTTTGGCAAAATGGCACGCCGCAATCCATGCAACGCGCCCCTTGGGTCTGGAGTTTTTCTTCCGAGATCGGCTCGTAGAATTCCTTCCAGTCGAGCACGCGCAGCTCGACCGGACGCCGCTTCGGCCCCTCGCGGGCATATTTCATAAAACCTTTGGGATCACCCATCTCTTTTAGTCCTAAGTGCTGAGTCCGTGCCGATCGAACATGTTTCTCGGTTTACCCCTTACCCCTAACGCCTCACCCCTTACTTGCTCGCGGCAGTTTTCTTCTTCCGTTCTTCTAACACGCGCTTATAGTCCACCGGCATCACCTTGACAAACTTCGGCAGCATGGTCTCCCAGGCATCCAGGACCTGCTTGGCCTTGCGGCTGCCGGTATACATGAAATGCGATGTGACCATCTGATGCAGCGTCTTCTTGTCTTCTTCCGTGACGACTTTCTCCAGCTCGACCATTCCAAGGTTACAGCGGGACTGGAATTTGTCCAGTTCGTTCAACACAAAGGCCACGCCCCCGGACATCCCCGCCGCGAAGTTGCGCCCGGTCCGGCCGAGCACGACGACGATGCCGCCCGTCATGTACTCGCAGCCGTGGTCGCCGGTCCCTTCGATCACCGCGCGCACGCCGCTGTTGCGGACCGCGAACCGTTCACCTGCCATGCCGTAGAAATAGGCTTCGCCTTGCGTCCCGCCATAGAGTGAAGTGTTTCCGATGAGAATCGTCTCTTCCGGCGAATAGATCGCCTGCTTCGGCGGGAATACAATGATCTTCCCTCCAGACAGTCCCTTGCCCAGATAGTCGTTTGACTCGCCTTCGAGGATCATGGTGATGCCGCGCGAGATGAATGCGCCGAAGGATTGACCGGCCGAGCCGGTGAACTTGATCGTGATCGTGTCTGGCGGCAGTCCTTCAAGCCCATACTTCTTTGCAATGCGGCTGGACATCATCGTACCGACCGTGCGGTTCACATTCCGGATCGGCAAATCGAGCGTTACTTTTTCCCCTCGCTCGATCGCCGGCTTGCACAGCTCGATCAGCTTGTTATCGAGCACGTCCGCGAGACCGTGGTCCTGTTTCTGCACACAATAGCGGGCAATCTCCGGCCCAACATCTGGTGCGTGTAAGAGTGGGGTAAGATCCAGCCCTTTCGCCTTCCAGTGGTCGATGGCTTTCTGAGCTTTCAGTTTATCCACGCGCCCGATCATCTCCTTTACCGAGCGGAATCCGAGTTTGGCCATGATCTGCCGCAACTCTTCGGCCACGAAGAAGAAGAAATTCACGACATGCTCCGGCTGGCCGATGAACTTCTTCCGCAAGACGGGATCTTGCGTCGCCACCCCCACCGGACAGGTGTTGAGATGGCACTTCCGCATCATGATGCAGCCTTCGACGATCAGCGGCGCGGTCGAGAAGCCGAATTCTTCGGCGCCCAGCAACGCGGCGACGGCGACGTCGCGGCCGGTCTTCAGCTGCCCGTCGGTTTCGACGCGAATTCGTCCGCGCAGATCGTTCAGCACCAACGTTTGATGCGTTTCGGCCAAACCCAATTCCCACGGAACCCCGCCGTATTTGATCGAGGCCAGGGGCGAGGCGCCGGTGCCGCCTGAGTCGCCGCTGATCAGAACTTTGTCTGCATGCGCCTTCGCAACACCGGCCGCGACCGTGCCCACTCCCACTTCGGCTACCAGCTTGACAGAGACGTCCGCATCGGGGCTGGAGTTCTTCAGATCGAAAATGAGTTGGGCTAGATCCTCGATGGAATAGATATCGTGGTGCGGCGGTGGAGAAATCAACTGGACGCCCGGCGTGGCATATCGCAACTTCGCGATCACTTCATCTACTTTATGGCCGGGCAACTGTCCGCCCTCACCGGGCTTGGCTCCCTGCGCCATCTTGATCTGCAACTCCTTTGCGTTGACCAAGTAGTGCGACGTGACTCCAAACCGCGCCGAGGCCACCTGCTTGATGTAAGAATTCTTCGAGTCGCCGTTCGACAGCGGAACGAACCGTTCAGGATCCTCGCCGCCCTCGCCCGTGTTGCTCTTGGCGCCGATCCGATTCATCGCGATCGCCAGCGTCTCGTGCGCCTCTTTGCTGATTGCGCCGAAGGACATGGCGCCGGTGGTAAATCGCTTGACGATTTCTTTCGCCGACTCGACTTCGTCGAGCGGAATCGCTTTCGGCAGGAATTTGAAGTCGAGCAGGCCGCGCAGGTTTGAGCGCCGCTTGCTCTCGTCGTTCACGAGCTGGGAAAACTCGGCGAAGCTCTTCGGATCGTTGGCCATCGTCGCGTGCTGCAGCTTATAAATCGTGTCCGGATTCCAGTTGTGGTGCTCGCCCTGGATGCGGTAGTGGATCTCCCCGCCGAAATCGAGTTGCCGGATCGGCGTCGGCTCGTAGGCCACGCGGTGCCGCCGCAAGGTTTCTTCACCGATCTCCCGGATGCCGATGCCCTCAACGCGCGAGGCAGTCCCTGTGAAGTATCGATCGACCAGCTCGTGATTCAATCCGATCGCCTCGAAGATTTGCGCGCCGCAATAAGACTGTACGGTCGAGATACCCATCTTGGAGAAGATTTTGAGCAGGCCCTTGTTGATGGCCTTGATGAACTTGCCCTCGGCGGTCTGAGCATCCAACCCTTCCGGCAGATACGCGTCGCGTTCCATGTCCACAAGCGATTCGAAGACGAGATAGGGATTCACCGTGCCGGCTCCGTAGCCGATGAGCGCCGCGAATTGATGCACGTCGCGCGGCTCACCGGTTTCCACGATGAGGCCGACTTCGGTCCTCGTGCAGTCGCGCACAAGGTGATGGTGGACGGACGCGATGCCAAGGAGGCTCGGAATCGGCGCCCATTCTTCGTTGACTCCGCGATCGCTCAGGATCAGGAACTTGTAGCCTTCGCGAATCGCCTGCGACGCCTGTCGACAGAGATCGTCGACTGCTGCCCCGAGCCCTTCAGGCCCCTCGGCCACTTTGAAGAGCATCTTGAGCGTCTGGCTCTTAAAATGCGGATCGGCGATCTCGCGAATCTTCTGGAGCTCGGCATTTGTCAGAATCGGCTGTTTGACCCGGATGCGGCGGCAGGCCTCCGGATGCTCATGCATCAGATTCGGCTTGGGCCCAATGCTGGTCGTCAGCGACATCACCAGTTCTTCGCGAATCGGATCGATCGGCGGATTGGTCACCTGGGCGAACAGCTGCTTGAAATACTTGAAGAGCAGTTGCGGCCGATCGGATAACACCGCCAACGGCGTATCCGTACCCATCGACGACACTGCTTCCTGGCCTTCCACGACCATCGGCGTGATGACCATCTTCAGCTCTTCGACGGTGTAGCCAAAGGCCTGCTGGCGCTGGCGGATCGTCGGGTGGTCCGGCTGCGGTACATTGCTGGGATCAGGCAACTCGTCGAGCGAAATCCGATACTCGGTGACCCAGGACCGGTAGGGCTTGCGGCTCACAATCTCGGCCTTCACTTCCTCGTCATCGATGATGCGCCCTTGCACGGTATCGACCATGAACATCCGGCCCGGCATGAGGCGCCCCTTCTGCCTGATCTTCCGGACATCCATCGGCAGCACGCCCGCTTCCGAGGCCAAGATCACCAGGCCGTCCGTCGTCACTTGATAGCGACAGGGACGCAGCCCGTTGCGATCGAGCGTCGCGCCGATGAACTTGCCGTCGGTGAAACAGACCGCCGCCGGACCGTCCCAGGGCTCCTGCATCGCCGCGTGGTACTCATAGAACCCCCGCCGATCGAGATCCATTTGCGGATTCGCGACCCAGGGCTCGGGAATCAGCATCATCATCACGTGCGGGAGAGAGCGGCCTCCCATGGTCAGAAATTCCACGGCATTGTCCAGACAGGCGGAGTCGCTCTGCTGCTCGGAGACGATCGGATAGAGCTTGGCCAGATCCTGGCCGAACAGTTCAGAGTTGAGCCGGCCTTGTCGGGCGCGCATCCAATTCATGTTGCCCTTGAGCGTATTGATCTCGCCGTTATGGCAAATGTAGCGGTAGGGATGGGCCAACGGCCAGGTGGGGAATGTGTTCGTACTGAAGCGGGAGTGCACGAGGGCGAGCGCGCTCTTCAGGCGCTCATCCTTCAAGTCCTGGTAGTACGCAGACATCTGATGCGGAAGCAACAACCCCTTGTACACGATGGTGTTCGCCGACAAGCTCGAGATGTAGAAGTAGTCACGCCCCTGAATGGCCGATTCGCGGATGGCCTTCTCCACCCGTTTGCGAATGACATAGAGCTTGCGTTCAAACTGCCCTTCATTGAGCACGTCACGGGCGATAAACACCTGCCGGATAAACGGCTCGGTGCTGCGCGCTACGAAGCCAATCGCATCGTTCTTGACCCGCACATCGCGCCAACCAAGGAGCCGAGCACCCTCCTCGCCGATAATTCTGGTAAAGAGCGCCTCGCACTGTTGTCGCGCATCGGCCTGGGGCGGGAGAAACATCATCCCAACGCCATACTCCCCAGCATTGGGCAGAAAGACCCCTGCATCGCCGGCCGCACGCTTGAGGAACTCGTGCGGCACCTGAAGCAGAATCCCGGCGCCGTCTCCCGTGCAAGGGTCACAACCCTGCGCCCCTCGGTGACTAAGGCTCTCAAGAATCTGAAGCCCCTGCTGAATAATGGTATGGGATTTCTGGCCCTTGATGTTGACAACAAAACCGATCCCACAGGAGTCTTTCTCCTGTTCAGGGTCGTAGAGGCCTTGCTTCGGTGGAAGCCCAGGGATGCTCATCGTTCGTATCTCGCTAAAAATGAAGGCGTGTATGCTACCAGACGGAGGCTACACCAGAGAGGCGATCGGGATGGATAACCCCGTCACTCACAAGGCAAATTCCGTTCGTATCCCCTCCGCTCACCTTAATAGAAGCACGATTCTTCTGTCAAGATTATCTCGCGCACAGATGGTCCATGCCGACCCTCCTCCTAAAGGGGTGATTGGCTTGACTTTGTTTCCTCCTCTGCCCTACCATCCGCCGCATGCCTCAAGGTCCAATCACCTCCACTATCAACAACATGGCGGACGTCTGGGAGGCGTACCGCGATGAATTGGAGGGGATGGAACACCAGGCCAGGACGAACCTCGATTCCAGTGTGGCACTCGTCAATACCGTCGCCGCCCACATCCTGAACAGCGGCGGAAAACGAATTCGACCTTTTTTGCTGCTACTCTCCGCCCGTCTCTGCGGCTATACCGGTCGCGATCATCACCAACTCGCCTGTCTGGTGGAATTCATTCATACCGCGTCCCTGCTCCACGACGATGTGGTCGACGATGCCGATATCCGCCGAGGCCGGCGAACCGCCCGAAAAGTCTGGGGCAACCAAATCAGTATCCTCGTCGGAGACTATCTCTACTCCAAAGCCTTCTGCCAGGTCATCGACTTCCGGAACCATGGGATTAACGAAGTGCTCGGCGAGGCCTGCAAGAAGATGGCGGAGGGCGAAGTGCTTCAGCTTTATTACAACGGCAACCCATCCATGTCGGAGGCGGAGTATCTTAAGATCGTAGAACACAAAACGGCCGGCCTGATTGCCGCCGCTTGTCGCATGGGCGCCATTCTCGCGGACGCTTCAGAGGCCCAGCAGGATGCGCTCTTCCTGTTCGGTCAACATCTGGGGATCGCCTTCCAAGTGGCCGACGATACGCTCGACTACACCGCCAATGGCGAACACTTGGGCAAGACGTTGGGGCAGGACCTCCGCCAAGGCAAGGCCACGCTGCCGCTGTTACATCTGCTGCATCATTGTTCGGAACAGGACCGGCAGATGATCGTCGACCGCATGGAAAGCAGGACCCTGACAGAGGAAGACCTCGGGCGGTTCATTCGCTTGATGGAGGAATTTGGCTCGATCACCTATGCCATGGACCGCGCACGATCCTACGTCGCCGCGGCCCAACGAGATCTCAACCAGTTCGAAGACAGTACGGCCAAACGAGCCCTCTCGGTGGCCGCCAACTATATGGTCACCCGCGATCGATAGCCTTTCTCCCCGCGTGTTCCACGGAATAGCCATGGAAACGGCATCGCGCAAGAAGAAAGGATCCACCCTTAACCTGCATTATTCATGACGGTCCGTCGCGAAATTGCTGAGCCGCGTTGCAAGACCAGCGCGGAGCCCTGAGGCCCCGAGGCGTAATCGTGCAGTACGGTGAGGGGCCGAGGGGCGAGCCCGCCAGCCGGAAGCTCGTCGTAGCAGCGGATCGGCGATTGCAGCAGAAGCGCTCATGAATAATGCGGGTTCACACATTGGTTGCACCTGCAGGCTGCGGAAAAACTATTGCGGCGCTCCTGGAATTCAATGGCGCGCACGTCTGGGACAAGAGGAGAACACCACCCCAGGATAGCCGAGCGAGACAGGCGAGATGAGCAAGACTGGCCAAACGAGGTGGGAACCCAATCTGTCCACACCGCGCCTTTCTCGCATGTCTCGCGCGTCACGCGTTTCGTTTCATGGAGTCTGGCGGGATTTTTCAGCGTCCCGCCGCCGCCCTGAACCACTTACGGAGCAAGGAATCCGCCATGGCCAAGATCATTCCGTTTCATGGCACGCGGTACGATACGACGATTGTAGGGGATGTCAAACAGGTCGTGGCGCCGCCCTACGACATCATCGATGCGGCTGGGCAGAAGGCTTTGCACGATCGCCATCCACAGAACATCATTCGACTCGAATTGGGGCTCGATCAACCAGGCGACGGTCCAACTCATAATCGATACACCCGCGCCGCATCGACCCTGCGCGACTGGCTCAAGAGCGGGGTGCTGAAACGCGACGCGCAGCCGACCCTCTACTACCATACGATCGAATACACACCGCCCTCTGCTCCGTCCGGTTCGCCGACGAAAACTCTCAAGGGCTTTCTCGCCACTGTAAAACTGGAAGCGCTCGATTCTGGACTTATCTACCCGCACGAGAATACACGCTCGGCCGCCAAAACAGATCGGCTGAATCTGCTCGAAGCCTGCAAGACGAACTTCAGCCCCATTTGGTCGCTCTACTCCGACCCTCAAGGAGCGGTGATGGGCCTGCTGGAACGGGCGATCAAGGGGGAACCTGCCTCGATCGATTTTCGCGACGATGTAGGGTTCCGTCAGCAACTCTGGACTGTAGCGGATCCGGCAGTACTGAAGCATGCGGTCGACGCCTTGCACAGCACGCCGTTATTTATCGCAGACGGCCACCATCGCTACGAGACCGCGTTGAACTATCAGAAACTCCGCCGGCAGCAGACCGGATCACCGGCCGGCCAGCACTCGTACGATGGTGTGCTGATGCTGTTGACCGCCCTCGAAGACCCAGGCTTAACCGTACTCCCGACGCATCGGGTCACGACCACAGTCCTGCCTGCTTATGACCGTGTGCAATCATTGTTGGGCACCACATTCGACCTGCAGGAATTTCCGTTCACCGCGGCCACGCAGGCGGCCACGCGCGCGAAATTTATCGAGGCGATGCGGACAAATGGACGAACTGTGTCGGTATTCGGCCTGGCATTGAAGGGAGACAGCCGCTACGTCACGCTGAGCTTGAAACCAGCCCGTCGTCCGCCCACGCAAGCCTCTCCTCGCGCCAAGCTCGACGTGTCGCTGCTCCAACAACTCGTCGTCGCGACGCTCTGTCCTACGCAACAGGAACAGGAGGCCATCCTCTATACGAAAGATGATCATGAAGCCTTGGATTGGGTGGCGAAGGGAACGGGAACTGGAGCCTTGCTGCTCAACGCGACAAAAGTCAGCGACGTGCAAGCCGTCGCGACAGCCGGCGAACGCATGCCCCACAAGTCGACGTACTTTTTCCCGAAACCGCTGACGGGCTTAGTTGTGAATGTCATGGAGTAGAAGTGGGAGAGTGAGGACGATTCCCTTGCTCGCGGAGCCCCCACGATAAAACGGTGGTCGCTCGACGCGCGCAGTCGGAATCATCCTCACCCTCCCACGAATAGAAGGTTAAGATGAAGGCCAAAATTCTCATCGTCGACGACGATCCTGATATTGCCACGATGCTGGAGGATCGACTGCAGGCCTCCGACTATGGAACCGTGATCGCGCACGATGGGGTAGAGGCGCTCGAGCTGGTCGAGCAGGAGGCTCCGCACCTCATGTTGCTCGATCTGGATATGCCACGCCTGACCGGCCTTGAAGTCCTCAAGCGACTCCCGAAAGTCAGACCAGCCGAAGATCTCCCGGTGATCGTCATGACCGCCCATGCCTCGATTGATGCCGCTGTCGAGGCCATGAAATCCGGCGCCTACGATTTTCTGACCAAGCCGCTGGACAAAGACCACCTCCTCATCGTAATCAGCAAGGCCTTGGAGCGAGACACCCTCAAACGGCAAGTGGCCTGTCTCAAGTCCGAAGTCGACAGCCGCTACGCCTCGATTGTGGGCATGAGCTCGAAGATCCGTGCGGTGATGGAATCGGCCCAACGTGCCGCGAAGTCCGATGCCAGCGTGTTACTGCTTGGTGAAAGCGGCACGGGCAAGGAACTCTTCGCCCGTTCCATCCACCAGTGGAGTCCGCGTCATGCCATGCCGCTGGTGGTCATCAACTGTGTCGCCCTCACGGAAACGCTGCTCGAAAACGAACTCTTCGGGCATGAACGCGGAGCCTTCACCGGCGCGGATCGCCTGCAAAAGGGCAAACTGGAGATGGCGGATGGAGGCACGATCTTCCTGGACGAGATCGGAGACATGTCGCTCCCGCTGCAAGCCAAACTGTTGCGCGTGCTCCAGGACAGGGAATTTCATCGAGTCGGCGGCACACGCCTCGTGTCGATCAATATACGGATCATCGCCGCCACGAACAAGGACCTCCGACAGGCCGTGAAGACCGGTGAGTTTCGCGAGGATCTCTTTTTCCGTTTAAACGTCATCAGCCTGATCCTGCCCCCACTCCACGAACGGCCCGATGACCTCCCTGCCCTGGCCAAGTTTTTCTTGAACCGGCATGCCAGGGACGCGAAGCGTCCCGGCATGATGTTCAGCCCCGCGGCAATGGAGGCCATGGGCCAGTACCGTTGGCCGGGCAACATTCGCGAATTGGAAAATGTCGTCGCACGGGCCGTCGTCTTGAACCAGTCGGACACCATCGAACCGGACATGCTGTCGTTGGATGCCATGGGCCACACCTCGCCGGGCGAACGCCTCCCCTATCTCTCACTCCCGTACCATGAGTCGATGGAAGAACATAGCCGCTACATCATCGAGCGAGCCATCGAAGAGGCGGAGGGCAATCAGACAAAAGCAGCAGACCGCCTCAAGCTCCAACGCACATATCTGGCCCGCTTGATTAAGCAACAGAAGGTGAAAGAGGAGCCGGATTAGCGTTAGCAGGATGCTGAAAAAGTCGCTCTTCTCACCCGCCCATCCCCAGCGCGCCGAGACGCGCCTTTTCCCGGGCTTCGTTCTCGGCTCATCGAAATCTTCAACGTACCCCCGAGGGTACGCCTCCGGTTTCAACTCGCCTGCGGCCTTGCTGGACGGCCTTTTTGAGCATCCTGCGGGGGTGTTTTCCTGTTGTGCCGAGCGAGACGGGGGAAGGTTCGAGGTCCGAAGCTCGAGGTTTTCGGAACTTCGAACCCCGAACTTCGGAATACGGATCGCGCCTTTCTCGCATGTCTC
>Ga0137415_10005304_pt1 | contig 12757 bp, 19 predicted proteins | sample CZODoug3_1_1_16f_FD_183082 | JGI IMG/M metagenome (GOLD analysis project Ga0137415, IMG submission 183082) | Vadose zone soil fungal communities from Angelo Coast Range Reserve, California, USA - CZODoug3_1_1_16fungal (Hybrid Assembly) | ecosystem: Environmental > Terrestrial > Soil > Vadose... | reverse complement strand
TCGCCGTTGAAGAATGGAAAAGAGAACGAGGAGAAACGTGGAATAGACTCAGGGATAAATTGTCAGCGTATGAAGGCCATTGTTGGCATGTCGATCCCAGGGAGTGCGGCGAAGCGGACCATGTTAACTGCTGGCGTCGGTACACAAGGGCTATGTAACCAAATTTAGAAAATGTTTGCACACGAAAAAGGCACCACATCAGGAAAATCAAAAAATTTCTTATTAACACTTAAGGCTACTTAGAAGATATTTTAAGTAAAAATAAGTAAATTTTCGCTAAGTCAGACGTTACTTGCCACAAGTAGGGTCTTCGGATGAATCCACTTAGCTGGCCTTATTGCCTCACTTGGCTAGACTTATCACCTCACTTAGATTAAGTACACAATTAAGCGGGCGAAGCAGGGCCATTCCATTTGCGGAGCTAAGTCAAAATAAGTAAATTAGCAAAGTAGTCAATGGCTGTATAAGCAGCTGCAACTCACAAGTTTCATTAAGTGAAAAATTATAATAAGTCGGACAAGTCAGGCAGGTAAGTTGGCAATAAAAGCATATATTTCGGTGGTAAGTCAAACAAAAAGTGTGATAAGACACCTAAGACAGGAAATAAGTGCAATAAGAATGTCGAGGCGGGAGCCGGAGTTGAATCGGGCTAGGTAGTGGATGGAAGCTGGGGATACTAGTAATGTGAGGCCCGAGAGAGATGGGCTGAGATATGACAATGAGATGGGGGTGAGGTGGTATTACTACAGGCACTGCTGCAAATGTTTCGGAAGCGGACGTGTATGTGCGGGGAAATGTTCCAAGCAGCACGAGGTTCTAAAAATATAGAAGTCAGCATATTGGAGGGATCACGATACGCAGCGAGACTTACATGCTCACTCGCTCTCTTCTTCGTCCTCAGAGTCAGTGCAAGGTCTATCTTTAAGTTGAGCGCGCTTGTCAGGTTCACTCCTGACGGCGTCCACGTTGGCCGTTTGATCGGACTTGTCCTGAGTATGGCGGCTCGTCTTCGCGAATCCCTTGGCTCGGCGGATAATGAGTTCAAACATGTCGTCCGCAAGGTTCTCGTTGATACCATTGACATACGAACGTGTCGACTTCCCCCAAGTAGCGTCGTTAAAGCCTGTCTGTCGGTTAGATACCTTACCCGTGGAATAGTTCAGCGTCTTCGGCAAGGAGATGGTTTTTCCCTTGGCCGTACGAATCATCTCGATTGTGATTGTGCCAGTAGCGAAAAGGGTCAGCGCCCGCTCGACCTGGTCATTTGTGCAATGAGAAATCATGTAGTAAGATAAAAGAACTGCGTACTGAGACAATTGATAGTGCGAGGCCCCCTCGAGGGTTTGCTACTTCCAAATCTGGACCATGGACACCAAGTATCTCGCGAGCTCCTTGAATCGCGCTAAAGTGTGCACCAAAGGTTTGGATGATGAGTCCGCCTTGATAAAGTCCCTGAAATTCCTGCATCAAGTGGTGTTAGTATGAGCGCAGGCGGAACAGTCAGATCTTACATCAGGATCATCACCGCGGGCCTTCTTGTAACAGAACCGGAGCTCATCGAGTGCATACTTGGCGAATTCGATTCGATTCTCGTCAGAATCCCGTAAGTTATCCTGAGACTCAAAGTACGCAATAGCAACCGAAAGTCCAGCCGACCCAATGGCGTTACGCCATGAGTCTGCAGCCCGTTGAATAGCCTGTAAATTGTGTTAATAGATTGGACAGTATACTCGAACATGCTTACAAGAAGGTACACTGCACTGGTACTAGTCACAATGTAGTAGCTACCAGGGAAGATTGCGTTCCAAATGAGCTGCATTTTCTCACAAGCCAACTTGACAGGAATGTCCCAGGGATCAGGTTGCGTTGCAGCCCACTGCATATAGGTTGAAATAAAGACCGGACGCCACAGCTTTTGATCAATCGAAGCCGGTAGATCATTGTTGCTGGGCTTCTTTGCCCGCTCAGGCGCGCGAGCCACCTTGGATGGCGATTCTTTAACCAATGCCTGTAAAAAATAAATAAATAAATTGGAGTATAGACACGGTATTAAAACTTACCGAGCTCGAAACACGTTTCTTCCCTTTAAGGGGGCTCTTGATAGCAGCTTCGCGTTCGAGATCTGCAGTCTCATCATCATCTTCCAGTCCACCCTCTGCAACTTGAATAAATGTATCATGAGACTCGATTTTGACAGGGATGTCTCGTGACACCTTGATATTTTTGGATAGGGCAGAGGTACCGGAAGAACGAGTGGTGGCTTCGGTCAAAGGGGGGCCTGAGTATATCGACGCGATGGATTGTCTGCCAGCGGCTGAGGCAATCTTGCTGGCAGGCTTTGAATTTTTTGGGATGGTGGCGGCCCAGTTGTTAATGCCAGCGGAAAAGTCGGCGAATTTCTTCTTGGAGTCGCTGAGAAAATAATAAAATAGGGTTGTTTCGTCCAAAGTGAGCAAAGACATGATCAAGATAGGATGGGAAAGGACTGACTTTTTTGGTTTCATCGGAACGTTCCTATCATGATTCTGATCGGTGCCTATTCCCTTTCCAGGATCAGTCGCCTTTCCCTTGCCCTTGTCTCCTTTCGCCCCCATCTTCGGTCTGGCCATCTTCCCCTTTCCCTTGGGGGGGGGGATATCGTTCTCATCGTCGTCCGACAAGGCAGACAGGTCCCACTTTGACGCTTTACGAGCAGCGGGCGGCAGATCATCGGCAGGCTCTGAGATCGGAGAAGGCACCCTGGCCTTTGGGTATGTCTTGCGTGGCTTGGGCGTCGGGTCAACATCCACGACATCGTCCTCCTCACTCATCGTGACCTGTTTGTTCTCTGGCTTTTTACTATGGACTGCCTTGATGGCGTCCCGTACTTTGGGCTTTGGAGCCTTCTGAGCTTTCTGCGCTTGTTTCGGCTCAACTCTTTTCTTCTTCCTGGGTGGTGACATTATGACAGTCGATTCTGCATCGTTGTCGGTGGTTTGTTCTTCGCCTTCTTCCCTTGTCTCGAAGGCACTACCCGTCTCACCATCAGCCATATCCACATCACTACTGGGAATAACCTCTTCTCCAGCCAGCACATCAGCATAGCTGCGGGTGCGAACAAGTGCCTTGGGCTTTGCTGCAACCCTTGGAGTCACTTCTACACTATCATCTTCAGCCTGTTTCCTCTCAAAATCAGCAACGCGCTTGATGCCAGCGGCCTTGGCAAGTTCCTTCTTCATTTTTACATCCTCCTTGGCCTGACGAGCTGCTTCAACTTGGTCTTTAGTGCGACGTGCCTTCTTTGGAACTAGAAGCCCTGGATGCTGAGCTGCATTTTTAGAACAAGTTGTGACGCGTTTGGTGGAAGGCATGGCGTGAATAGCGATGAGTGGTATAGGAAAGCTGGTGAATGGTGAGTACTGAGTAGCCAAGAAATTTGCCAGCGAAGATGTACTGATGAGACGTGGGAAGGTGGACTTAGATGATTTCAGACGATTTCGTGTTTTACCACGCCTCCCTTAATGACGACTTAGCGCATTGACCACTCGTGCTGCTTCATCCTTCATTTGCCAGATTCAACACGCATATACATCACTTCCTGGTTTCTCTATGTTTCTAGAATGCAACTTCATGATGTGTACAACACGCTGTTCGGCCTTGATGCTATTTGTCAGCAATAACTCATGATTCCGTCTCTTTCTCGAAGGTCCTGGCAACACTGCGCACGCCTGACACTCGTCGCATGGTGTCCATTCCAATAACAATAAAGTCTCGTTTGGCCACCTGCTTGTCTGCACCGTCTCCTGCCTTCCTATCCACATCTTCTCCACTGACGGTATGACACCAAATAAAAACCTTCGCATCCACAATGTGCATACCCTCGGAATTCCTGAACCCACACTACCATGTCTAGTATCTGGCTGTATCCGGCGCTTTTTCAATAGATCGGGCCGTTCAAGTCACATGCAGTCGCAGCATCCAGACTTCGTGCAGGAGCTCGATCAGCCCCCAGTTGTTTCAGCAGACCATCCGTCCTCTTCCAGTTCCCATTCCAGTCAAACATCATCAAACAATAATCGCCATTCACCATCCTCATCTGGCAGACGTACCGGTGCAGATCCCACTATTTGGAGTGAACAGGACGAAATGGGCCAGGGTGACATCGATATGGAATTTGACGGTGGCAATGACAATCCTGAAGAAGACCGAAGTGCAGGTGACCGAAGTACTCGAGAGCCTTCACCTGCTGGATCTGTCGACGGGGCTCAAGATCCCGCTGCTCCCTCTCGTATCAATAAAGTGTATCATCCTACTATCAACGGTCAGTCATTCACCATCACAATTGGTTAGATTTACTGATAATTATCTCCTTCAGGGATAGTCTGCGACGAGCACGGGAATGACCTACCACCAGACACCCCACCACCCTCACGCCCATCCGATGATGGACCACATAATTGGACTCCGTATAATAGCCGAGTTGAGTTTGAAGTCGCAGACTTTCTATATCGTCGCAACCAGATGTCCGGTGGGGACATGGACTTTATCTTCAACCTTTGGGCAGCCTCTTTGGCTGAACATGGCGACATTCCACCATTCTCCAGTCACCATGACATGTATGATACTATCGATTCAACGCCCCTCGGTGACCTCCCTTGGGAGAGTTTCTCATTACAATACAATGGTGTTCTTCCCGACGGCGCTGCACCATCGTGGATGACTGCCGAGTACGACGTCTGGTTCCGAAATCCCCGGCTCCTTGTCCACCACATTCTCTCAAACCCTGACTTCGATGGCGAGATCGACTACGCACCGCTGCAGGAGCGCAGCACTACAGGGGCCCACCGGTTTCAGAATTTCATGTCGGGTGACTGGTGCTGGAAGCAAGCGGTACGTTCGCATTATAACAGTTCATTCTGTATTTCTGACTGCTCCCACAGGACTTAATTTCCGAAGACCCAGATACACACGGATCGATGTTCGTTCCGATCATCCTCGGCAGTGACAAGACTACCGTGTCTGTTGCCACCGGTCACAATCAATACTGGCCAGTTTACATGTCCATCGGCAACATACATAACAATGTGCGACGTGCACATCGTAATGGGTTGGTCCTCCTTGGCTTTCTAGCCATCCCTGCAAGTAAGCATTCTATTATTTTCGCTGCAACGACTAAGTTTAAGCCAATTATTTGTAGCCGATAAAGTGTCTACCAAGGATGCAAATTTCCGGAAATTTCGACGCCAACTCCTCCATTCATCACTCGCAAAAATGCTTGAATCTCTCAAACCCGGCATGACAATCCCTGAGGTTGTCCGTTGCCCCGATGGCCACTTTCGACGAGCTGTGTATGGTCTCGGACCATATATTGCCGATTATCCTGAGCAATTGCTCCTGTCATGTGTCGTACAGGATTGGTGTCCTAAGTAAGTGTCTGGTTTGCATTGTTGAGATGCCTACTCACACACGTATCCAGATGTACTGCTCGAGCGGATGGTCTTGATGATGAAATATGTGGCCGTCGCTCTCGGGAGCACACAGACGTGCTCGTGGAAACATTCGAATTAGGTGTTTTGTGGGATGAGTACGGACTTGTTGGGGATGTAGTAGTCAGTATTTTTCCTGTGGTCTCCACTTGATTCGTGTCCTACAACTTTTTTCTCTGGATTCGTTACATACATGTACTAGTTGCAATTACTCACTATTTTTCTTCACAGCCATTCACAGATTATTTTCCGAGGGCAGACATACACGAGCTCATCTCGCCTGACATCCTACATCAACTCGTAAAAGGTGCATTCAAAGATCATGTAGTTACTTGGATACACTCCTATATCAAAGCGAAGCACGGCGAACAGGCAGGCAACAGCATCTTAGACGATATTGATCGACGGTATTTTTTTTCACCAAAAATCTATGGACCGAAAAGTGAAACAATTTTTAGTATTGCCCTTGCCCCACCCTTCGCAGGGCTACGTCGATTTCCAGAAGGCAGGGGGTTTAAGCAATGGACGGGCGATGACTCAAAAGCGCTCATGAAGGTTCGTTATGGAAGATTTAATTATCTCTGTATAATGGACTAATGTATATGCAGGTCTATCTACCCGCTATTGAGGGTCACGTACCCTCCGAAATGATACAGGCCCTGCGAGCATTAATCGACTTCATCTACATTGCCCGACGTGACATTATAGACTCAAATGATCTCATCCTACTGGATGATGCCCTTGAACGGTTTCATAAATACCGCCAAATTTTTCAGGAGTGTGGTGTGCGCCCCACTGGGTTCAACCTCCCTCGACAGCATTCCCTCATCCACTACCATAGACACATCCGAGAATTTGGTGTTCCAAACGGCGTCTGTTCGTCCATCACCGAGTCCAAACATATTAAAGCCGTCAAGGAACCATGGCGACGTTCAAATCGTTTCAATGCACTTAGTCAGATGCTCCTGACTAACCAGCGGCTGGACAAGCTGGCAGCTTCACGTGTTGACTTTGCTAGCTGCGGAATGCTGAAAGGAACGTGTTTGTCATACATTCGTGAAAAACTTGGTATGTCTGCCACTAACATTATATACATTTGTACCCACTGAAACATATACCATTAACAGCGCTCGATACAGGCTCAGACAACGAGGATGATCCTGCTGTCATTCCACAACAAACCGGAGGTGATCGTGAGGGTGCCGATGAAAATGATGAAAGCGATGCTGTTGCTGGACCCAAAGTTTTGGCGCATACCAACTTGGCCAAAACAGGCGGTAAGTAGCTACTCAGCGTATGTTTCCTCATGCTTACCAGACATTTTAGGAAAACACACCTACCCCGACGATCTTGCAGACGCGATTAATCAACCTGACTTTACCCAACTCATCCAGCAATTCATATATGACGAGAGCGGTTCCCATTCTGATTCCGAAACATCGAGCGCCTCCCAAGACCTTCCAACATTTTATGAGAAGATTACTGTATTCACCTCCGCCGTCGCGACGTTCTATGCTCCCAGCGATATCTCAGGGATTGGCGGGATGCGTTGCGAACGCATCCATGCTGTCGATACCTGGAGGAATGGCCCCGGCCGATATGACTGTATCTTTGTCAGTACAGATCCATCCGCAGAGGGGATGCGCGGCTTTGACATAGCTCGTGTCCGACTTTTGTTTTCATTCAAACATGAAGGCACCAAGTACCCTTGCGCACTTATACATTGGTACTCACGGATAGGCAACTCAGTTGACAAAAACACAGGTATGTGGACAGTCAAGCCTGACATCCTCGCGGATGGATCCCCTTTTGCGTCTGTTATCCACCTTAATACTATATTTCGTGCCGCACACCTTTTGCCTGTATACGGAGACGAGTTTGTTCCCACATATCTTTCTTTTACTCAGTCCCTCGACGCTTTCAATGCTTACTATGTCAATAAATATATTGACCATCATGCCTTCGAGATAGCTTTTTGATTCTTCACTTCAGATCCTTTATATATTATTGCCTTACTTTGTTATGGACTTGACTCTTACACATCACCCCCTTGAAATATCCCCTCTGCTTGTAGCGAAACCTGTCAATTTTCAGCATACTAACCCGTTCGCAAAGGCAACACCTTTCTGGTTCACAAAGCTATGCGAACCACAATGACAAAACCCGATGCGCGCTTTCACTACTCAATGAACGGTCACCATTCCTCAATACTCAACTAGTTTCAATCCCATGGCCGACCCTAGTCACATGGTCTATTGGTGACGTCGTGGTAATTGTGTTTTTCTGCACCATCTTTTATTTCTCTAAGATTAGTACCACTGGGATACCGGTGTGGGTTACTGCCTATTCCTTCTGCCGATATGTTGCACCATGCGTGGCTCCCGTGGACACTTTTGACTGCTTAGGCATCAATCCGGCAAATGTCGGCTCCACTTAGGGACACTGTCAGTTGCTCCGGTGCTGATCCACGAACATCCGCCATTAACTTGTGCAGAATGTGACCCTGGGTATCAAAAAACCTGCTATCGGCCCCTGGGAACATCTTTTCCCTTTCTTTTCTGTCTTTCTGTGTCCTCGAGGCTTGTGGACATGGAGGCAGATCTGTCTCAGGATCTTCTGGTATATGCGGAGTACAAGCAGGTACCTGCATGTCACATTATATTGCCATTCATTACTCACCACATTGCTCGTAGGCCATTGAAGTTGCTCTGGTGTGGCGGTGTCGTTGACAAGAATGGAAAACCATCTATCGCTGTCGGTTCCAAGGGCGAGAAGCGTGAATTCGTAAGTCGCATTCTAATTGCAGACGGTGCAATAATTTTATTTGGTATGATAGACACCCGAAGAAATTAGCGCTATGATCCTTGTCAAGATGAAGGAAACTGCTGAGGCGTATCTCGGCGAGAAGGTTACCCATGCCGTTGTCACCGTTCCAGCATGTTGGTATTTGTTTGTATACTGTACCATTCCACTAAATTATCGTTTACAGACTTCAACGACGCACAACGTCAAGCCACCAAGGATGCCGGCACAATCGCGGGTCTTCAGGTTCTCCGTATTATCAACGAACCCACCGCTGCCGCCATCGCATACGGTCTAAACAAGAAAGACGGAGAATCACAGATAATTGTCTACGATCTCGGTGGAGGTACATTCGACGTGTCCCTCCTTTCCATCGACGATGGCGTCTTCGAGGTGCTGGCCACCGCCGGTGACACCCATTTGGGAGGCGAAGATTTCGATAACAGAATCATTGACTACTTTGTCAAACTCTACAAGAAAAAGACAGGCACAGACGTTACTGGCAATTTGCGGGCACTCGGGAAGCTCAAACGCGAGGTCGAGAAGGCCAAGCGAACACTTTCCAGCCAACAGTCCACCCGTATCGAAATTGAATCTTTCGAGGACGGTAATGACTTCTCCGAGACGCTCACCCGGGCCAAGTTCGAGGAGCTCAACATGGATCTCTTCAGGAAGACCATGAAGCCTGTCGAGCAGGTCCTCAAGGACGCCAATGTCAAAAAGGAGGATATCGACGAGGTCGTCCTTGTTGGTGGTTCCACCCGTATCCCGAAGGTTCAGCAACTTCTCAAGGAGTACTTCGGCGGCAAGGAGCCTTCCAAGGGTATCAACCCGGATGAGGCCGTTGCTTACGGTGCTGCCGTCCAAGGTGGTATCCTCTCCGGCGAAGTTGGAACCGAAGAGGTCGTCCTCGTCGATGTTTGTCCTCTTACACTTGGTATCGAGACTACTGGTGGTGTTTTCACCAAGCTCATCGCCCGTAACACCGTCATCCCCACTCGAAAGTCTCAGATGTAAGCTACTCTCATCCATTAAAATTCACGCAATGCTCACTCGTCACCGTAGCTTCTCCACCGCTGCGGACAACCAGCCCACCGTGTTAATCCAAGTCTTCGAAGGAGAACGTTCGTTGACAAAGGACAATAACCTCCTCGGCAAATTTGAGCTCTCCAGCATCCCCCCGGCTCCCCGAGGTGTCCCTCAGATTGAGGTCACATTCGAGATCGACGCCAATGGTATTATGAAGGTCGGTGCTGCCGACAAGGGAATGTAAGTCTTCTCATCCTCCACCTTCCAAGTCAAGGCGCTGACACCGCCTCTGCAGCGGCAAGTCCGAATCTATCACGATCACGAATGAGAAGGGCCGTCTTTCGAAGGAGGACATCGAACGCATGGTCCAAGAAGCTGAGGATTTCGCAAGCGAGGACGAGTCTCAGAGGAAACGTATTGAAGCCCTCAATGGCCTCTCGTCGTTCGTCTACGGTCTTAAAGGCCAGCTTGGTGATCAGGAGGGTCTTGGCGGGAAGATCGACGATTCTGATAAAAAGACTCTCTTGGCCACCATCAAGGACACCACAGACTGGATTGACGAGAATGGACAAACTGTCAGCACAGAGGATCTGGAGGAGAAGTTAAGCGGTGAGTTCCTGCTTCTTTAATTTGGCTATATATGAAGTACTGAAGTCGCTGCATTGCAGAAATACAAAGTGTGGTCACACCCGTCACACCCATCACCAGCAAGTTATGCGCTGGGGGCAACGCTCCTGGTCCAGAAGACGAGGAAGATCCCCTCCACGACCACGACGAGCTGTGATAAAATGCATAGGTACTGTCTTGGCACTCAAGAGAGGCATGAAACCATTATCATATGTCCCGTCTCACGGTAAATTAGAAGATCAATTTTCTATCATGCTCAAGAGACTACAGAATGAACAATTGTGCGAGAGCGGGGAATATTTGCACCGTGTTAATCCAAGTCTTCGAAGGAGAACGTTCGCTGACAAAGGACAATAACCTCCTCGGCAAATTTGAGCTCTCCAGCATTCCCCCGGCTCCCCGAGGTGTCCCTCAGATTGAGGTTACATTTGAGATCGACGCCAACGGTATTATGAAGGTCGGTGCTGCCGACAAGGGAACGTAAGTTTCTTAACCCTCCACCTTCCAAGTCAGGACGCTGACACCATCCGCCTCTGCAGCAGCAAGTCCAAATCTATCACGATCACGAACAAGAAAGGCCGTCTTTCGAAAACAGCTCCTCAAGGAGTACTTCGGCGGCAAGGAGCCTTCCAAGGGTATCAACCCGGATGAGGTCGCTGCCCACGGTGCTGCCGTCCAAGGTGGTATTCTCTCTGGTGAAGTTGGAACTGAGGATGTCGTTCTCGTTGATGTTTTCCCTCTCACCCTCAGTATCCAAACTACTGGTGGTGTTGTCACCAAACCCATCCCCTGTAACACCGTCATCCCAACTGACAACTTGTCTCAGATGTAAGTTATTTCTTCTGTTCCGTCAAATTCTGATATTGACATATTTCCAGCTTCTCCACCACTGCAGATAATCCAAGTCTTCGAAGGAGAACATTTGCTGACGAAGGACAACAACCTCGGAAAATTCGCTGAGCTCTCCAGCATCCCCCCTGTTCCCCGCAGTGTTCCCAGATTGACGTCACCTTGGAGATCAATGCCAACGGTATTATGAGGTCGGAGCCCAAGAAGGGAACGTAAGTCCTCTGACCTTCAGCTTCTTAGCCATGACAGCATTCATTGATTCCGCAGCAAATCCGAATCCATCACGATCACGAACGAGATGGGCCGTCTCTCGAAGGAAGACATTCAGTGTATGGTTCAAGAAGCCGAGGAGTTTCCAAATGAGGATGAAGCCCAGAGGAAGTACATCAAAGCCCTCAACGCCCTTTCGTTGTTTGTCTATCATCTCAAAGGCCAGCTGGGTGATCAGGAGGGGGCGCCGGGAAATCAAAGCTGAGAGACAGATTAGATTAACAAGAACGGGCAGACTGCCAGCGCTCGAGAAACTGTGCAGTAAGTTTAATTTAATATTGAACTATTTCATCACACACTTAGAATGACTTACACAGACTTGGATTGTGGACTTGTATCACTTGATGTTTGACCATTGCTTAAGCACCCATCACATGCCTTAAACTCACTCTTAGATGTACTTTCATTTCATTTCATCAGTGTTTCTACAAATTTCTTTTCAGCACTTGTACCAGCTTGTACCAGCTTGTACAAGCTGAAAAGTCTCAAAAGTGACCAGATCAACCAGCTAGGTCTGTTTTTCGACAAGTTTGGCTCTATCTTCGTCAAAAAAGCTACGGCAAGCTGCAACAAGTTGGCAAGTTTGCAAGCACATCACTATCAGTTAATACTATCTACCTAGTACTGCCCCTATTGTTTTATTATTCCTTTATCGACCCGCACCGATAGAACGCAGTTGTAAAGGAAAATCGGGGGAGTCAACGGGTGCTGTGTGGGTTTTTCGTGGCTTTATTTCGATTGTTCTGGTGCAAGTAAGTAAAGGGTAATAAGGAGCGGAATTGCACGAGAAACGAGAGAGAGATAAAAGACGGAATGAGGCTGGCGCGGAACGAATCTGGAGCCGGAGCGCGGAAATTGTCTGTGAGAGCGAGATAAAAGAGAAAAAAGTATAGTAAAAGGGCGGTTGCTTGTGCGAGGAGTCGTAGGAATTGTTGGCGTCGGTCGAGCGTGGTATTCGCAACGTCCGGAGGACGTCTAGTGCGCATAGGGATGCTCTGGAGGTTCGTATACTTGCTCGACAGGGGGCGCAGGAGCCGGCTGTGAGGTTTGCGGGGTAGGGATGCGGTTAACTGGTATACTGGTAGACGTTTCGTCTGAGGGCGCGCGCTGCGCCTCCTCATCAGCACGCTGACGGCGCGTCCTGATGACGGGCTGAAACGGGGTCTCTACTTGAGCGCGGCGGATATTATACATTTCCCACTCCATGGTCGCAAGACGTTCTTCTAGTGAGATCGCATAAGAATTAGTGGTAGCTCGAGGTAGATAGGTCTGGACGGGATCGCAGTCTTGGCGAACGCCGTATACCAGCTGCGCGATGTTTGGCTGGCTCGGATTCTGGCTATACCACTCGTCGACACGGTCACGGAGCCAGCGGCCTGGTACTCTGCATGGTACGAAGGCTCCAGTAGACAGAACTACTCGGCCGTGTGGGTCGCGACGGATTTTGCCTTGAGCAATATAGTCGTCGACCACTAAGCATTCTCGAATGTAATGGTCAGCCTCGCCGCAAAAGTTGCAGGCGTTACTGCCTTAGCGGGGCGCGTTCTGACCTTGCGCGCGCTGCCAGAGGTGACAGAACGGCGTGTTCGGGACAGCGTGAAGATCGGCCATCAGCAGGCATCGACACAGCCCTGCCGTCAAATGAGTTGGAGCTACTGGTGGAGGTGCAGCTGCTGACCATGGCGTCTGCGGGGCCGGCATATTTATCCGGGATG
>Ga0137415_10005302_pt1 | contig 12760 bp, 9 predicted proteins | sample CZODoug3_1_1_16f_FD_183082 | JGI IMG/M metagenome (GOLD analysis project Ga0137415, IMG submission 183082) | Vadose zone soil fungal communities from Angelo Coast Range Reserve, California, USA - CZODoug3_1_1_16fungal (Hybrid Assembly) | ecosystem: Environmental > Terrestrial > Soil > Vadose... | reverse complement strand
TTGCGCTTTTCGACCTCGTCGGCGATCGCATGGCCGTGCTCGGCGTGCACGAAGGCCACGTCATCAACAATGAACACCCCGGACTCGCGCACCCGTGCCAGATCCTCGCCAACCACGCCGGGACTGACTTTGCGGTAGCTGCGCCCGTAAAAAGTCCAAGCGCTGCAGAAGGTGCAGTTCCAGGGGCAGCCGCGGGAGAACTCCACCGAGGCGCAGGGATCGAGCACTCCGATGTAGTACTTATGGCGCTTCTTGACCAAGTCGCGGGCAGGGAGCGTGTCGTCGAGCGACTCGATCATCCGCGGCGCGGGCCCCTCACCAGTGGTCGTGACGACGCCGGGGAGCACTCCGAGATCCTTTTTGTCTGCCCAGGCGGCCAGGATCTTGGGCGTGATCTCCTCGCCCTCGCCCTTGACCACGCAGTCGATCCCTCCCTGCGCGTGGTCAAGGATCTCCCGCGCGGTGAAGCTGGCCGAGTGACCGCCCACGAACACCAGTGTTTCAGGCAGGAGCCGGCGGGTCATGCGCGCCAGGTCTACGACCTCGGGAATATTCGCCAAGTAGTTGAGCGAGAAGCCCACCGCCTCGGGCTGCCAGGTGCGCAGCATGCGATGATAGTGCTTGTGCTTGAACACCTGCAGGTCGAGCAGTCGCACCTCATGGCCGGCCTTGCGGCAGGACTCGGCCACCCGCTCCAGCCCCAACGGCTCGAGCCGGAGGTAAACTTCCGTGTACATTAGACCGCTGGGATGAACGAGAAGGACCTTCATGGCGCGACCTCATCGGAGGTTTTCTATGGGTCTGCTCTCCGCGGAGCGTAGACCAACGGCTCGCGGCGCGGCTACTGGGTCGGGCAGACGGGTGGCTCGTGCATTTCCAGGGCCTGGAGATTGGCTGTCACGATGACAACACCGGCATCGACGGTCAGCCGGTCCAGGATGCCCGAATTGAAAACCCTGGCGCGCACGGAAAGAAGAGGCTTTTGATCCTGCTGGCGCGCGCGCGTGAAAGTCATGAGAACCGCCCAGGATCGCGTTGCCGGCACGGCCACGGGTTTGAGGGCTGGCGGTGCTGCCTGCAGGGCATCGGGCTCGAGTTCCTTCACGTCGACCAGGAACGCCTCGCCCATCGCCTCGGCTCCGAACATCAATGCCGGGAATGCCGGGAACGAGGCGGCGCCGGCATGCAGACGGTCGACCAGATGGCTGACAGCGGCCACCGGCATCAAGGTCGGCGGCGGCAGGACCAAATGCTGAGGTCCGTCGGGTGACACGATATCGACATGGGTCTCGCCGTCGATTCGCCGAACCTTGCCATCGGTCTCGCGCTCGGCGCCGTTCTGGACCTGAACACTGTGATAGCGAAAGGCATTGCCGTTGCGCTCCTCCTCGCCATTGAACTTGGATGCGATACTGACTTTCAGCGAGGGCGTGAAGGCGAGTTCCGATGAGACGTCACGCTTGATATGCCAGCCGGCGCAATCGAGGGTGATATCTTGAATGGCCACGCCGATGCGTGGTGCATTGAGCGCCGTGCCCAGACGCAGGGAATACTCGGCGCGATGGGGTTGCATCTGCGCCCAGGACAAATGCGGAGCCAGCAGCGCAGCCGCCACAAAGAAACAAACCCCTCGACTCATCGTGTCACCTTGGAGCGTGCGCGGCGGGTAACCAGCGCGTAGGTAGCGTCGAGAACCGGCAGGCTACGGGCCTCGGCCTCATCGATAGGCGGCTGGGCCATGCCGTGGGCACTGACCTATTGAAACGCATAAAGAAGCTATCTCCGGTTCGCTATTACATCTTTGTCTGGAATTCGCGAGTCAGCTCCGCGCAGAGGAGGCAAAGAGACTGCATCAGGCTCAACCTCGGCGCGCACACTCCATAGGCGCAGCGCCTTGAGGGCAACTTCCGCCAACTTGGGCAGGAAGCTCGGACGCAACAATTCCCGATCAAAGCTGCTCATGCGGCGACCGTTCTCTGCGTAGCAGTCCTCGAGGAAGCTGCGGAAGTTGAATCCGTCCAGGAACATGCTGACCTGGGTGGCGGCGAAGTTCTTGCCGTCATTCAACTGCTTGCTGCGACGCCCCAGGCCCACCATCCGATGGAGCGCACGCAGGTAGTAGTGCAGGCTGGTCAACGGCGAGGCCGTGCGGGTGAACCATCCCCGCCGCGCCTCCTGGTAGGCCATCCAGTTGATGAAGAAGACGATGTGGCGCGTCTCCTCATACATCAAGGTCTCGAAGATCTGCAGCATTTCCCTTGGCAGAAATTCCGCTTGCCACGCGATCTTGAACAGACCGAAACCCAGGAACGAATCGAGACATTCGCCGAAACCAAAGTCCTTGAAGCGCGTTTCGATGTCCGGGCCGAGGTCCTCCATCGGCCTTTCCGTCGCATCGAGGCCGTATTTGTCGATCATCACCCGGATCAAGTTCGCGTGCCGCGTCTCCTCCTCGCCTTGCAAAGCAAGTGCAGCCTTGAGAACCGGATCGCTGACGGTTTCGGTGAAAGCGCCGACGATCGCGCCGGCGCGGCGTTCGGTATAGAACACCTCGTCCCAAAAGGGCACGGATTGGAGGCGGTGCAGAGCGCCGTCGTCCAGCGCCGGCCAGGCCAGCGCCTTCGGATCATACTCGATGTAGGTCTGCGTAAAGTGCGCGCAGAATGCATCACGATGTTCTTGCGATCCGATTTTCATGCTACCCAACCGCGGCTTGCCGTCACCATTCAAGCCCACCGTTTTGGTCGTGTCTATTCGCAGTACCATCGCCTAAGGCACAGCTTGACAGATCCGGCGAACGAACCCGTCCCCTCTCCGCTATACCGCATCCATTCACGAGGCGCTTCTTGTCCACCGGCACTCCGCTGATCGGCAGTATCGTCGCGGTCAGCACCCGCCATCCAGTGATCGTCGTGCTTGTCGCAGTTCTGCTGACGGCGGGCGCGGGGATTTACGCTGCGCGGCATTTTGCCATGACGGCCAATACCGAGGATCTGATCTCGCCCAAGCTGGAGTGGCGACAACGCGACATCGAGTTCAAAGCGGCGTTCCCGCAGCTCGATAGCCTGACCATGGTCGTAGTGGACGGCAAGACCCCGGAATTGGCCGATAGCGCCGCCGCTCGGCTCTCGGATGCGCTGACGTCGAAGCCGCAGCTTTTCAGAACTGTGCGGCAGCCACAGGGCGGCACGTTCTTCGAGCGCAACGGACTGCTGCTGCCGCCGCTGGCGGAGGTTCGCACGGCGACGCAAGGCCTTACGCGTGCGCAGCCAATGCTGGCGTCGCTTGCGGCGGATCCGAGCCTGAGAGGCGTACTCGCCTCGCTCTCCAACAGCCTGCAGGGCATCAAGTACGGCCAGCTGAAGCTCGCCAACATCGAGCCCGAGATGACAGCGTTGGCCGAAACGTTCGAAAAGACCGCCGCCGGACAATCCGCCTTCTTCTCGTGGCGCAGATTCTTGACGGGAGCACCCGCTGACGTTGCAGAGACGAGACAGGTCCTTCTTGTCCAGCCGGTAATGGACTACAGCGCCTTGCAGCCAGGCGCCGCCGCGAGTGACGCAATCCGCGCAGTGGCTAGATCCCTCGGCCTCGATTCGGCGCATGGCGTCACCGTGCGCCTCACCGGCCCCGTTCCGCTGGCGGACGAGGAGTTCGGCTCGTTGACCGAGGACGCGCATGCGCTCATGAGCGGCTTGATCGTGGCGGTGCTGGTCATCCTGTGGTTGTCGGTGCACTCGGCGCGCACCGTCATCGCCATGCTGCTCACCACTCTCATCGGCCTGGTGATCACGGCAGCGATCGGCTTGTTCGTGATCGGTCGCTTCAATCTGATCTCGGCCGCTTTCATCCCGCTCTTTGTCGGCCTAGGCGTCGATTTCAACATCCAGTACAGCGTTCGCAGTCGCGCCGAGCGGCTCATCCACCCCCAGCTTCCCGCGGCGCTGGTTGCCGCCGGATGCGGCGTCGGATCGGCTCTCGCCCTGTCGGCTGCCGCGATCAGCGTCGGCTTCTTTTCATTTCTTCCGACCACTTTCAGCGGCGTGGCAGAGCTCGGCGCGATCGCGGGCCTCGGCATGATCGTAGCCTTCGTGCTGACTATCGTGCTCCTGCCGGCGCTCCTGATGGTGTTGCGCCCGTCGGGCAGAGGGATGGCCGAGGTCGGCTTCACGATGCTGGCGCCGGTCGACACGTTCATCACTCGGCGACGCCGAGTCGTTCTTGCCGGGGCGGTCTTGGCGACGCTAGCCTCGTGCGCCCTGCTGCCGCAGCTGCACTTCGACTTCAACCCGCTCAGCCTGAAGAGCCGCACCGCAGAGTCGATGACGACCCTGGAGGCGCTGGCGTCCGATCCGGATTGGACACCCAATGCGATCAATGTGCTCGCCCCGTCGCTCGGCGCAGCACAGCGCCTGGTGCCTCGCCTCGCCGCGCTGCCGGAGGTCTCGAGGACGGTGACCTTGGCGAGCTTCATCCCGGACCAGCAGCAGGAGAAGTTGGCGCTCATAGGCGATGCGGCCAAGCACCTCGCGCCGGTTCTCGCCTCGTCGCCCCGCGCGCCGCCGTCGGACGCAGAATTGCAGGAGAGCCTGGCTGCGACGGCGATGGCGCTGCGACAGGCGGCGGACGAGGCGAGCGATGCGGCTGCCATCTCCGCCCGTCGTCTCGCCAATGCCCTGGAGCGATTGCGGGCCGCCACGCCCGATGTGCGCGCCGCCGCAGCATCGGCCGTGGTCAGGCCGCTCGAAGTGCTGCTCGATCAGATCCGGGCGATGCTGCAGGCTCGACCCATCACGCGGGAGAGCTTGCCGCCCGAGCTGGTCGCCGACTGGGTCGCCAAGGATGGCCGGGCTCGCATCCAGGTTCTGCCGCGTACCGGCCAGGAGGACAATGCCTCACTGCGTCGGTTTGCCGAGGCCGTCCAGAGCGTCGCGCCCGAGGCGACCGGCGCGCCGATTGGCACCAAGGCTTCGGGCGACAGCGTGGTCCGCGCTTTTTTGGAGGCCGGCGTCTACTCCTTAGTGTCCATCACGGTAATCCTCGTCCTTGTGTTGCGACGCGCGCGCGACGTAGTGCTGACGCTGATTCCGGTGCTGCTAAGTGGCTTGCTGACATTTGCCACTTGCGCGGCACTGGACCTGCCGCTGAATTTCGCCAACATCATCGCCTTGCCCCTGCTGTTCGGCGTGGGCGTGGCCTTCAACATCTATTTCGTGCTCGCCTGGCGCGCCGGCGAGACGGAAATGCTTCAATCCAGCCTGATGCGCGCCGTGGTCTTCAGCGCCATGACGACCGCCACCGCATTCGGGACGTTATGGTTGTCGAGCCATCCCGGCACCGCGAGTATGGGCCGGCTGCTGATGATCTCGCTTGGCTGGGAGCTTCTGGTCACTTTGTTGTTTCGCCCGGCCCTGTTGGCGCGACCACCGAAAGACAGGTCTAATCGGTAGAAACGCTGAAGCTATCAAAGTGTGTCATTAGTAGGGATGCTCGACACTGCGGCGATACGCGGCGCCGTCGATAGATGACTCTGAAGACGCGCGACATTGTGCCGCCACCAACGGTGGCGCATACAAGCCAACGAACACGACGTCGGGACCGAATTAGAGCTCCTTCGGACCAGCCGAAAACCTTCGGCTTCGTCGCCCCCTCAAACGCGGCGCCGCGGGCTTGCGCTTGAGGTCACAGTATCGGAAAATTGGAAAGTCGCCTCGCGCTAGGCGCGGACGTAGCTCGTCAAAGAGGGCTGCCATTGCACTCTAGTACGATAGCCCACGAACGCTGATCGTGGCGTGCCTCCATGGAGGAGTAAATCTGGATGCGGGTTCTAATGGCTCAGCCGCGAGGTTTCTGCGCTGGGGTTGTACGGGCAATCGAGATCGTTGAACGGTCGCTCACAAAATTCGGGGCTCCGGTCTACGTCCGTCACGAGATCGTCCACAATCGTCACGTCGTCGAAAGGCTCGAGCGGTTGGGGGCTGTCTTCGTCGAAAACCTCGATGAGATTCCCGACGGCGCCACGACAATCTTCAGCGCCCATGGCGTTGCCCAGTCGATCATCGACGAGGCGAAATCGCGCGGCCTTCCAGTGCTGGATGCGACGTGCCCGCTGGTTTCGAAGGTCCACCTCCAGGGTAAGCGATACGTGGCGCGCGGCCGGACGCTGATCCTGATCGGTCATGCCGGCCACCCCGAGGTGGAAGGAACCATGGGCCAGGTCGGTGCCCCGATTCATCTTGTCTCCACTGTCGAGGACGTGGCGGAACTCGATCTGCCGGAAGACACGCCCGTCGCCTATGTGACGCAGACGACGCTCAGCGTCGACGATACGCGTGGCGTAATCGGTGCACTCCAGGAGCGATTCCGCGACCTCGAAGGCCCGGACACCTCGGATATCTGCTACGCGACGCAGCATCGCCAGTTAGCGGTACGGGAACTGTGTGAAGTGGTGGACCTTTTGTTGGTGGTGGGAAGCCGCAACAGCTCCAACTCCAACCGGCTGCGCGAGATCGGGCTGGAGCGGGGCCTGCCCAGCCATCTGATCTCCGACGGCAGCGAGCTCGATCCGGCGTGGTTGACCGGAGTCAAGACGGTGGGACTGACCGCCGGGGCCTCGGCCCCCGAGGAACTGGTGCTCGATGTCATCAAAGCCCTGCGCCAGCATGGCAAGGTCGAAGTCGAGCAGATGGAAGGCGTTCGAGAAAATATCGAGTTCCGGCTGCCCGCCGAGCTCAGTACGCCGTCTCCGCGCAAGACTACCGCAACGTCAGTCAGATAAGGAACGGGATCTTGGGAATTCCTTTGCGGCAGGCAGCCAGGATCGGCGCCTATCTGATTCGCCAGCATCTTGCTGGGCAAAAGCGCTACCCGCTGGTGCTGATGTTGGAGCCATTGTTCCGCTGCAACCTGGCGTGCGCCGGTTGCGGCAAAATCGATTATCCGAGCGAGATCCTCGATCAGCGTCTGTCCTACGACGACTGCATGGCGGCGATCGACGAATGCGGCGCGCCCGTCGTCTCGATCGCCGGCGGCGAGCCCCTGCTGCATCGCGAGATGCCGCAGATCGTAAAGGGCTACCTGGCGCGCAAGAAGTTTGTGATCCTGTGCACGAATGCACTGCTGCTCGCCAAGAAGATCGACGATTACAAGCCGCATCCCTCCTTCACCTGGTCCATCCATCTCGATGGCAACCGCGCGATGCACGACAAGTCGGTCTGCCAGCAGGGCACATACGACAAGGCGGTCGAGGCGATCCGGCTGGCCAAGTCGAAGGGCTTCCGCGTCAGCATCAACTGCACGCTCTTCAACGACGCTGATCCCGCCGAAGTCGCCCTCTTCTTCGACGACATGAATGCGCTGGGACTGGATGGCATCACCGTCTCGCCCGGATACGCCTACGAGCGCGCCCCGGACCAGAAGCACTTCTTGAATCGCACCAGGACCAAGGAGCTGTTCCGTGGCATCCTGGCGCGCGGAAATGGCGGGCGGAAATGGTCGTTCAGCCAATCGATCAACTTTCTCAATTTTCTCGCCGGCAACGAGGCCTATCATTGCACACCGTGGGGTAATCCGACGCGCACCGTCTTCGGCTGGCAGAAGCCTTGCTACCTTCTCGGCGAGGGCTACGCGAAGACATTCCGCGAACTCATGGACGACACCGAGTGGAACAAGTACGGCGTCGGCAAGTACGAGAAGTGCGCAGACTGCATGGTCCATTGCGGCTTCGAGGCCTCGGCGGTTGAGGACATGATGCGGCGCCCGTTGAAGGCCTTGGCGGTCGCGATTCGCGGCGTTCGTACGGAAGGAGCGATGGCGAAGGACATCTCGCTGGAGGGCCAGCGGCGGGCAGAGTTCGTCTTCTCAGGGCATGTCGAGCGGAAACTTGCCGACATTCGGGCCGCCAAGTCCGGGACCGAGAAGGCGGTGGCCGCGGAGTAAGGCCTGAAAGCCTCGTTCCGCCTCCAGCGCCGTGCGGATCAGGGCGGGAAGCTGCCACGGGGCAGCGAACAGCGATTGCAGAACTGCCGGCAGATCCACCCTGCCATCCGGTCGCATTCCGACACGAGCCGCCGGTGGCAACGACCTATGCGCAGCATCGGAAATGACACGCGCCGCGACGAAAGGCAGGCGATGCCGCCGCGCAATTCGTACCGCGATATGCGATTCCATGTCGACGGCTACGGCACCAATCGTCCGATAGAGCTCGGCCTTTTGCGCCGCGGTCGCCACCAGGGCATCGACGCCGAGCAGCAACCCCTTGGCCGCTCGCGGCAAGCGACGGGCAAGCCAGTCAGTCCAATTGGGGTCGGTCGGTACTGCTTCACCGGCGTTGCAAACCGCATTGGCCACGACCCAGCGGCCAGGCCGCAATCCGGGCTCCAGCCCTCCGGCGATGCCGATGCTGATAATGCCGTCCATACCGCCGGCAAATTGATCGAGCGCCGCTTCCAGCCACCCGTGATCGCCGCCGCCAGCAACGACCTCGACACCCGGTCCGGCAAGCATGCGCCGTTCCCGTTCCAATCCGGTGACCGCGAGGATCATCACATGCCGCAGGCCACGCGCCGGCCATTGGCGCGGCGAAGGTTGCGGTAACGAGCCAATGCCCAGAGCGGAAAATATCTCGGATAGCCGTGATAGCGCAGGTAAAAGACGCGAGGAAAGCCGCCACCGGTATAGGCATCCTGTTGCCACAGCCCCGTCTCATCCTGGGCTCGCCGTAGATACGCTATCCCACGCTCCGCAGCGGGATGTTCGACCTCTCCTGCCGCCATCAAACCCAATAACGCCCAGGCGGTTTGCGATGCGTTCGATGGAGCGGGCTCATAGCCGCGATAGTCGAGCTGGTAGCTCGTGCAATCCTCGCCCCATCCACCATCCTCGTTCTGGATCGAGAGCAGCCAGTTAGCCGCCTTATGCACACTTGGCGTCGCTGGATCCAGGCCGGCAGCGTTCAGTGCGCAAAGCACCGACCACGTGCCGTAGATATAGTTCACGCCCCATCGGCCGAACCAGCTGCCGTCCGGCATTTGCTCGCGCTCCAGGTAGTCGAGCCCGGCCCGCATCACGGGGTTGTCCGGCGTTTCCCCAAGTTGTGCCAGCAAACTGATGCAGCGCGCGCTGACATCCGCGGTCGGCGGATCGAGCAGCGCGCCATGATCGGCGAAGGGGATGTTATTGAGATAGTGGTCGACATTGTCGACGTCGAAAGCGGCCCAACCGCCGTTGCGACTCTGCAGGCCTGCGATCCACTCGACGCCACGCGATATGGCATCGTCGTAGGCCGCACCGGCCGTGGACTCACGCCGAGCCCGATCCATGGCCATGGCAACAACCGCCGTATCGTCGAGATCTGGATAATGCGCATTGCGGTACTGGAAGGCCCAACCGCCGGGACGCACGTTCGGACGTCGCTCGACCCAATCTCCTTTCACCTCCAGCTCCTGAAGCGGCTGCAGCCAGGCTAATCCCCTGAGCGCGGCTGCGGCGGCGTCTTCGCCCTGCACTTCCATCAATGCATGGCCGGCCAGCGCGGTATCCCAGACCGGGGAGACGCAAGGTTGGCAGTAGGCCTCGTCCTCACGGACCACGAGCAGCTTCTCGATCGCCTGTCGGGCAATGGCTCGCGCAGGATGGGCCGGCGGATAGCCCAAGGCGTCGAACATCATCACCGAATTTGCTATGGCTGGGTAGATTGCTCCAAGCCCATTGTCGCCATTCAGCCGCTCCGTGACGAAACCCACGCAGCGTTCGATGGCGCCACGGCGCTGGGATTTCGGCCAGAGCGGCTCGCCGGCCTTCAGCACGCGGTCCAATGCGTTGAAGAACATGGCCCAGCCGCGGTGCTGATGCGCCGGCACCTTCCGTGCCGTCGTGCGCGTCGTGCCGAAAAGTTCCTGGATGCGGACCTTGCGGGGATTGCGCGCGCGGGCGCGGACCGTGGCCAGGACGAGAAGAGGCACAATGACGGTGCGCGCCCAATAGGACATTCGCGAGAGATGGATCGGGAACCAGCGCGGCAGCAGCACCATCTCCACTGGCATGGTGGGCACGTGTGCCCAGGAGAGTTCACCGAACTGTGCGAGCAGGATTCGCGTGAAGACATTCGCCTGCTCCGCCCCGCCATGCGCCAGGATCGCCGCCCTCGCCCTCGCCATATGTGGTGCGTCAGGACTGTCACCGATCATCTTCAGGCAAAAATAGGCCTTCACCGACGCGCTGATGTCGAAGGCACCGCCATGAAACAGCGACCATCCGCCATGTCCGCACTGGATGCGGCGAAGATAGACGCCTACCTTGCGCTCCAGCTCCAGTTCATCCGGCTCGCCCAGGTATTGACGCAACAGGACATACTCGGCCGGGATCGTGGCATCCGCCTCCAGCTCGAAGACCCAATGCCCGTCCTCCCGCTGCTGGCCCATGAGCGCTTTTGCAGCGCGACGGATGTCGTCGTCGATGCCGTTCAGCCCGCTCCTGTCTGTCATGGCCGAAGTATCGCCAAGTCCATCGTTCGTCGGCTTGTCGTCTTAGTGGCAGGTCTGCCGGAAAGAGCGAGAGTCGCGGCCGCTTCTCCTGAACGGAGCGCACCCTCTATTGTCGCCGGCAGTCCGGTATCGATCCAGTCTCCCGCCAAGAACAGGTTGGTCCAGGAAGTGCGGACAGAAGGCCGCATTGCATCCTGTGCGGGCGTCGCTGCGAAGGTGGCGCGTCTCTCTTTGACGATGCGGCAAGGGGGGATCGGGCCGGACAGATTGTGGACCGCCGAAACATCGCGCCACAACAACCGAGTCAAGGCGTCAATACCCGTTTCCATCAGGTGGTCTGCGGCGCTGACGGTGACGGAAAGGCGGTCGTGGAACGCAAACACCCATTCGGCCGTACCCCCGATAAGACCAACCATGATTGGCGCATCAGCCGGCGGGACAATTCGAAAATGAGCGTTGACGATGGCGCGGAACGCATCGGGTGCAGTCACCCCGGGCAGCAGCTTCTGGACTGTCCAAGGAGGCAACGCGAAGACAACGCGGTCCCTGGGACCCAACGTCTCCTCACCTTCATCGAAGGTCAAACCGGTCGCCCTATCCGCTTCCAGCCTCACGGCGCGCAGTGAGCGACCGAGTCTAATTTCCACCCCGCTCCTCCTCAGCCGATCCAGGGCCGGATCCACGAAGGCGGCAGCTAAACTGGGCGTCGCGACCAACGGGTATATTTGGCGCCCTCCCTTCGCAAAAGTCTCGCGCATCAGAGCCCCGGCGAGATCCGCCGATGCTTCCTCCGGCGCCGTGTTGAGAGCGGAAACGAGTATCGGCCGCAGGAACTTCTCCCATAGAATGCCGTCGCAGCGAATGACTTCGTCGATTCGCCGGCCGGGATGGCGCCGCATCAAGGTAGCCAAGGCAAGATAGTCGCGGAAACTTGTGCCTGGCACCCGACGTCCTGCCGCCAGGATCCACCACGGAAGAGGTCCATCGTTTGGGCGCAGGGTCCAGCGCTGACCCATTCCAAGGTCGAAAAAAGGAAATTCAGGACGGCCCGGCCCCGTCAACCGGTCTTCCGCGCCAATCGCGCGGAGATAGCGACCGACGGCCTGGTTGCCCGACAGGACGAGGTGATTGCCATTGTCGATCACCATATCGAGCAAGCCGTCACGGTAGGAGCGGCAGCGCCCGCCGGCTTGCTTCGCTGCTTCGGAAAGAACGACATGGGCGCCGGCGCCAGCCAAGCTCACCGCCGCCGACAATCCGGCCAGCCCAGCGCCGATGACATGAATCCGTGGCAGTCCAGCTGATCCCGTCATCCCAACACACTGCATCGCACGACAATCGACAACAATCGCGGTTTGCTGATCCGTACGCGTCGGCGAGGCGGCGCCCAACCCAGCGCCAGCATTTCTTGCAGCACGGCGCGATACACAGCCGCCATCAGGCGCGGGGCCAGCAGGCGGCCGCGCGGCCTGGATCGCAGAAGCCGATCGGCCACGGCAAAATGGTCGGACGCCTTGGCGGCCAGCACCCGGCAAGCGCCATCCACGCGCGGGTCAGCGATGGCAACGCCTGGCTCGGTGGCAACGATTCCCGCTTGCGCAAGCAATTCGTGCGGCAGATAGAGGCGGCCGATCTCGGCATCCTCATCGAGGTCCCGCAGGATGTTGGTGAGCTGCAGGGCATGGCCGAGATGGTGTGCCAGCTCCAGACCGGGCGTTTCCTCCATGCCGAAGATACGGACGGAAAGACGCCCGACTGCGCCGGCCACCCGACTGCAATAGAGATCGAGCGTTGCGACGTCAGGGGCACGGATGTCTGTCGCGACGTCCATGTCCATGCCGTCGATCACGGCCAGAAAATCCGCCTGGCGCAGGCCGAAGTCGTGCACCGCCGTCTTGAGGAAACCGGCGTGACCGGCAGGCTTTCCGGCATAAAGAGCGCCCAGATCGGCGCGCCACCGATCGAGCTCGGTCGCCCGGGCCGCCCGCGGCCGTGTCCCATCGTCGGCGATGTCGTCCACCATCCGGCAGAAGCTGTAGATGGCGAACATGGCCGTTCGCTCCGCCTTCGGCATGACGCGCATGGCGACGTAGAACGAGCTGCCGGAGACCTGCGCCTGCAGCGTCGCCGGATCGGCTTCGGCCTGAGGGTCGACGTTCATCCCTGCCTGCCGCGCGGCCCAGGCTGTCTCTGACGGCCCATTCGCCCGAGCCAGCCGGCGGCAACGCCGAGACCGCCGCGCAGGGCGAGCCAGACCACCTCCACGGGATGGTGAT
>Ga0137415_10005301_pt1 | contig 12761 bp, 11 predicted proteins | sample CZODoug3_1_1_16f_FD_183082 | JGI IMG/M metagenome (GOLD analysis project Ga0137415, IMG submission 183082) | Vadose zone soil fungal communities from Angelo Coast Range Reserve, California, USA - CZODoug3_1_1_16fungal (Hybrid Assembly) | ecosystem: Environmental > Terrestrial > Soil > Vadose... | reverse complement strand
CTCTCATCAAGCAGAACCCGAGCAAGCGGTTGTCTTCGTGGCTTTCCCGACCGATCTGTTAACAAAGGATCGTCAGCCAAGGCCGTGCCCGCCCCCACCAGGATTGCGTCGTATTCATGCCTGAGTTCATGCACGCGCGCGCGCGACTCTGGACCCGTAATCCACTGCGACTCGCCGGTGCGTGTTGCAATCTTGCCGTCCAACGACGCCGCCAGCTTCAAATGAACGAAAGGCCCCCCGGTGGCCATGAAGTGCAAATACTTTTCATTCAGTTTCCGCGCTTCGCGCGCCAGCAAGCCGACGGCCACCTCAACGCCCGCGGCACGCAAATGCGCAAAACCTTTGCCGGACACTTTTGGATTTGGATCTTCAATGGGAGATACGACTCGACTAACGCCGGCATTTATCAAGGCGTCAGTGCAAGGCGGCGTGCGCCCGTGATGTGCATGCGGCTCAAGAGAAACGTAGGCGGTTGCGCCGCGTGCGCGCTCGCCGGCTTGTTCGAGCGCATACGTTTCAGCGTGTTTCAAGTTTTCATAAACGTAAAGGCCTTCGCCCACGACTTCCCCAGACGGAGAAACCATTACGCAACCAACCAATGGCCCAGGGCTGACGTGGCCAGCGCCCTTTGCGGCCAGCGCGAGCCCGCGCTCCATGAAACGGCGGTCGGCTTCGGCCCATTCGCCAATTTCGTTCTTAGCTGTAGCGATTGTTTGCTGCACCAGGTTCCTATTCAAATAAACCGTTTACATATAATTCGGGATCGAAGACAACCAGATCGTCAACCTTTTCACCAATGCCTGCATAACGAATCGGCAAACTGAGCTCCTGCGCGATAGCGACCGCGATACCGCCTTTTGCCGTGCCATCGAGTTTTGTCAGGACGATGCCGGTAACGCCGGCGACTTTTAGAAACTGCCGCGCTTGTTCCAGTCCATTTTGGCCCGTCACTGCGTCGACAACCAACAACGTTTCATGTGGCGCGCCTTCCACTTCGCGAGCCGCTACGCGTTTCATCTTTTCCAGTTCGGCCATCAGGTTTGATTTGTTGTGAAGGCGGCCAGCAGTATCGACAATCAGGACATCCGAACTGCGCGCCTTCGATGCCTTAAGCGAATCGAATAGGACTGCGGCCGGATCTGTTCCCTGTTTTTGTTGAATTAATGGAACGCCGGTTCGTTCAGCCCAGATTGCCAGTTGGTCGGAAGCAGCCGCGCGAAATGTATCAGCCGCGCAGATCAGAACGTCGTTGCCTTCGGCTTTGATTCGTTGCGCCAGTTTGCCAATCGTGGTCGTCTTCCCGACACCGTTCACGCCGACGATCATCATTACATAGGGCGTAACGCTATCCGGCACGCTGGTTTCAGAAGCAACTCCCTGACGTTCTGACTGCCGCAAAATTTTTAGCAGCTCGTCCTTAATAGCCCGCTTCAAGGTCTCGAGATCATTTATTTGCTTTCTCGCTACACCACGCCGCACCGTTTCCAGAATGTGTTGCGTGGTGCTCACGCCAATGTCGGCGGCAATAAGTGCCTCTTCCAACTCATCTAGAAGATTTTCGTCGATCTGCTTCAATCCCTGGAAAACGGTGTCGAGCCGATCCGAGAGCGATTCACGAGTAGCGGCCACGGCGCGGCGAAAGCGTGCCGAGAATTCCTGTTCAAGTGCGGCTTCCTGCGCTTGCAGCTCTTCAAGCGACAGATTCAGGCCCAGCACCGAAGTCGCGAACGGCGAGCGCGATGGCACGGGTTTCTGAGAAATCTCCGACCGTGTGGATGCGATTAGCGGCGTGGATGCTTTCCCTGAAGGAGCGCTAGCCACAGCGTTTTCTTTTTGCAATTCGTAAGGAATCGGAGTAGGCCCAGGGACTGTTGCGGGCGGCTCGAGCACTGCAGCGGGAGCCGCAGGCGACTCCACGGAGCTCTCCGCACGAATACTTGCCCGCGGCTCTTCCCTGCGGTCCTCAGCCCGCGTCTCAGCCAGCGCCGGCTCGTTTAGTTTCAGCGAGACAAACTGATCGCCGCTTTTGCGTTTCCAGAAAAGCCCCATAGACACCATCCCTTAAATACAACTGTTCGCAACGAAATGTTGATTATACTGGCAACACTGGCACAGCCACAAAAATGCAGACGACGAGGCACTAAGCACACAGATGCCTCGCTTGGCATCGCAAGAAGCGCGACGTCGGTGCTGCCGAGCTTCCAAAATGTTGTTGGGTTATGAAACCGGAACAGGCTCGCGCTCGATGTTCGTTTCGAGCGGCGGTGGCGTGGTCTTACTTGAGGCGGGGACGGTGCGCTTGAGTTTGACTGTGCCTGGACGAATCTGTCCTTCGTCGCACGCCTCAACGAAAGCGCGCACAACAGCAGCATCGTAACGCGTATCGACAAAGCTTTGAATGCGCTTGACCGCCGCTTCAAATTCCATCGCGCGCTGGTAAGGACGATCCGTTGTCATGGCGTCGAAAGTGTCAGCCACAGCCACGATCTTGGCCATCACGGGAATCTCGTCGCCATGCAAACCCTGCGGGTAGCCCTGGCCATTCACCATCTCGTGGTGCATGTACATACCGGGCAGAAATTCTTTCATCGCACTGATCTGCGACATGATCTTGTAGCCCTTCTGCGGATGCTGCTTCATTATCAAATACTCGTCATCGGTAAGAGCAGCAGGTTTTTTTAAAATGTTGTCGTCGATGGAAATCTTGCCGACGTCATGAAGCAAGGCGCTGATGCGAATTTTTTCGCATTCATCGTCCGGCAAGTGTAAGCGCTGCGCGATCGCCACAGACATTCTGGATACACGCTCCGAGTGTCCACGCGTGTATGGATCTTTGCCGTCGATCGCTGCTGCCAGACTCTTAACGGTACCAAGAAATAATTCCCGGTTTTCGTCAGCCGAACGCTGTAGATCGGTGATGTAACGTTCAACCTGATCGGTCATGAGATTGAACGAGTTGCCGAGATCACCCAGTTCCGTGCGGCTACGAACGTTAATGCGCTGCGAAAAATCACCGGACGCGATGCGATGAGCGCCGCTGGCCAGCTCTTGCACTGGCTGTGTCAGCTTCTTTGCGAAGAAGAAACCGATTAACAAAGTCAACATGCCGGCTACGAAGCTAATGAGAATCGTCTGTCGTCTCATGTCACTGACGGATGCGAGCGCTGCCGATTCGTCCTGAATAGCAATCACACCCAAACGCGAGTTCTTGTCCAACTCTGCAGTAGCATAAGATCCGAGCATCTCGACTTTTCTTCCGTCGCGCAGCAGTGAAAAAGGCTCCAATGCGGACTGAACCTGGGCGCCCGATTGCTGCCAGTCCTGGACCACCTTCAAATCGGTCATTGGCTTTTCTGCAAAAGCCACGCCAGCTTCCGGATGTGCGACGGCGCGCCCGTTTTGATCGACAACGAAGACAACGGGCAAGCCGGCATCCAAAAGTTCGCGCTCACTCTTTGAAGTTTGTTGATGGACTGCGTTGAAGACTTCCTGGAAAGAGATTATGGCCACAACCGCGGCAACTAGATCCTGTCCGTTTGGGCCACCCATTACCGGCGCCGCAACTGTGAGCGCCATCTCCTGACCCGATCTGATGATTTGCGGCCGGCTAACTACAACGCCGCGACCATTCATTCTGGCCAGGACTTCACTGACGCGCTGGTCCACTTCCTGGTGTTGAATGACATCAGGTTGAAAGGCGCGATGCACCGGCCCGTTTACAGGCCAGATCGCCAGGCCGATCAAGTTAGGATCTTCTTCCAGCGTCTTTTGCAGGCGCGAGTCGTAACCTGCGTCATTGAGCGTCTTGATGCCGCCGGCAATTTCAAAAGCCCGCGCGAGACCGGTAACAACATCGCGATAGCGTTGGCCATAGAGTTCGATTTGTCTGGCCTTGTCCTGTACGAGTTGCGCCTGATAACGTCCTTCGACTGAACGCAACTCTTCGGCGCTGCGATCGGAAAGGAGCATGCCGGCAAAACCCAGCGGCAGCAGCCCCACTAAAAGCAGCACTCCGAGAACGATGTAGAGAAGACGAATTCGGCCGGTCTGATGCAACATTGATCGATTGACTGGTGCGGTAACTTTCGCGGTAAGACAGTTATTTGCAAGGATGGTTGGTCAGCGACGGCCTAGGATCAGCCGCCAACTCATTATCGTTGAGTAAATATACTGCTGTCAACGCGTTTTACCCTTCTATAACAACGTTGGGCGCCGAAATCCGGGCGAAATTCCCGGATAATTAGTAAACTTGCCTTGGGATTTCTTAAAGCAGACGGGTCTCCGGTTTGCGTTTTATCGACTTATACATGACGGATCGCGTCTAAATTATCGGGTCTAGTTGGCTTAGGCCGGCAGAGTTCAGGTAGTGCGGGATTGGTTTCGCATGGAGGCGGCTACGAGCGACGAACAGATCGTAGAGCGTGCTTTAACAGGCGACGCAGAAGCGTTCGGCGAGATTGTGCGGCGCTGGGAGCGGCGAATTTTCGCGCTTGCCTTTGGCATGCTGGGCCGTGAAGAGGACGCTCGCGACGCAACCCAGGAAACTTTTCTGGCTGCGTTTCGGAATCTGCGAGCATTTCGTGGCGAGGCAAAAGTTTCGTCGTGGCTCCATCGCATAGCCGTCAATCAGTGCATCACGCGCCAGCGCCGGACCAAAGTTAGAAAAGAGAGTGGTCTTGAAGAGGAAGAAGAAAAACATGCTGCGAGCTTTTCGGCGCCGGTTCATTATTCGCCGGCGCTCGTGGTTGAAGGCCGCGAGCGAAGCGCGGCAGTGCGGCGTGCGGTGAATAGCTTGCCGCTGGATCTGCGGCAGGTGATAGTCATGAAGGAATTTGAAGAGCTGACATTTCGCGAGATGGCGGATGCGCTTGACATCCCGCTGAGTACAGTCAAGAGCCGCCTCTACACGGCGTTGCGACAATTACAATTGCGATTGCAGAAGTACGACAGCAAATTAACTTGAAGCGTGGGAGTAAAGAAAATGCGAGAAGTTGATGCCCCGAGCTGTGGACGAGAAAACGATCTGGTTTCGTTTCTCTATGGCGAGTTGAGCGACAGCGAGACGAATTTTTTTGAAAGGCATATGCATGCGTGTCGTTTGTGTCAGGTGCAGGCGGGCGAGTTCAACTTAATTCGCGAATCAGTTGCCGCCTGGCGGGACGAGTCGCTTGGCTGCGCCGCGGTAACGGTTGCTGAAAAGCCCAGACTCGCCAATCAACCCAGGAGTTCGGCTCTTGCAGCATTGCGCGCTTTCTTTGATCTTTCACCGTTTTGGATGAAGGGCGCGTTTGGTTTTGCTGCGATATTGTTTTGCATTCTCGCCGTGTTAGCCGTTGCTCGTTTGCGAAACGCACCTGAGGTCATAGCCACAAACGCCAGTAGCCAGGCTTATTCGCAGCAAGAGCTGAACGCATTGGTCGAGAAGCGCGTGCAGGACGAACTAGCGCGGCGCAACGTCGCTGAAAAAGCGTCAACGGCGGCGTCGCCAGCGTCTGCGGCGGTTAAAGATAAAAGTGCGCGACCTCGATCTCGCAGCCTTCTGAGCCAAAACAATGAGGTCGCGGCTAACGCTCGATATGGAAAGGCGCGGCGTCCACTATCAAAATCGGAGCGCGAAGAATTAGCGGCCGATTTGAGGTTGTTGTCATCAAGGAACGAGCGCGGCCTCGATCTGGTCGACGACCAAATTAATCAACAGTAGTTCCAGTCAGCTCAATTGTCATGAGGTTAATCATGAAGCACGACGCACAAATACTTGTTCTGGTCAGCGCGCTATTAGTTCTCCTGGGAGCGCCAACGGTTCGGGCACAACAACAACAAACGCCAGTGCCGGAAGCACAACAGCAGATGCCTGCGGATCCGATTCTGCAATTGAACCTAAGTCCCGAACAACGCGAAAAGATCAGGACCATCCGCGAACAAACAAAAGCTGAACGTGTCGCCATTAACCAACGTCTTCGTGAAGCGAATCAGGCCCTCGACGCCGCACTTGATGCTGACAATCCGGACGAAGCCACGGTCGAACAAAGAATGCGCGATGTGGCGGCGGCCCAGGCTGCGTCGATGCGCATGAGAATTCTGACTGAAGTGAAGATTCGACGGGTGCTCACGCTTGAGCAGCTAGGAATTCTCCGGCAGTTGCGTCAACAAGCGCGTGATGCAAGGCGAAATCGGCTGCTGGATAATTCAAATGGGCAACGCCGGCAAGACATTGAGGGTCGCCGTTCACTGCAAAACCAACGCAACGGCGTGGGACCGCTTTTTCCGCGCCGCGCGTTACAGCGCAGACAGCAACCGTAAACCACCTATGACGTTCGCCTTCCGCTATTCAGCTGCGTCTTCGTATAAAGTCTGACCATTCAAATAACTTCCGCTTGACGCTTTGCGCAAATATTGCGCATGATAAGCTGCTAGTTCAATCTGCCCATCGCCAAAGAAGCAGCGGATGCTCTTGACGAGCAGGCCCTGATAGCCAAATCTGCGGCTATCGCATGGGCAGCCGAGTCCCGGAAACAAACAAAAGTTTCTTACCGCCCGGCACCGTATCAGCCGAAATGAATTTCGCCACGCGCTCTCTTTTCGAGCTGCAAGAGACCACCTTGATAGCCGCCCGCGCTATCGCTGGTCTTTTCAAACGTCCGCGCTACTTTTCGGAAGCAATCACGCAGATGGACGTCATCGGCGTTGGCTCGCTGACAATTATCCTGCTGACAGGCTTTTTCACGGGCGGCGTACTGACGCTGCAAACGTTCCCCACGCTTCAATTCTACGGCGCACAGTCGCAAACCGGGCGCCTGGTTGCAATCTCGTTAGTACGCGAGCTGGGTCCAGTGCTTTGCGCTTTGATGGTTACCGGCCGGGTCGGCTCGGCTATAGCCGCCGAACTCGGGTCGATGACCGTGTCGCAACAGATCGACGCGATGCGCGCTCTGGGCACCGATCCCATCAAGAAACTGGTAGCGCCGCGGCTGCTTGCCTTAGTTATAACTCTGCCACTGCTGACCGTGGTCGCCGACCTGTTCGGCATTGGAGGCGGCGGCATAGCGGCTACGACGCTGTATGGTCTCTCGATAAATGAATTCGTGACTTCGGTTCGAGATGGCATCACGTCCGATGATATTATTGGCGGCGTCATCAAGCCGATTTGTTTCGCATTGATTATTAGCTCGATTGCCTGTTACAAGGGCCTAAGCACTGAAGGCGGCACTGTTGGAGTCGGACGCGCAACCACGAAGGCGGTTGTCAGCGCTTCAATTGTTGTAATTATTGCTGACTTCTTTCTGGCGCGGGCGCTGCAATACATACTTGGGATGCCGCAAAACTGATCAATGGCGCAATCATGATTTCCTCGGAACAAATTCATTCCAGCCAACCTCCTCAGGGACAGGTCAGTAAGAATGCTGCCGACTCGACTTTTGCCGAAGTTGACGACAGCCATCGCATCATTCCCGCCATCGAGTTTCGCAACGTTCTGCTGGCCTTCGACGATCGCGTGGTTTTGAATCGGCTCAGTTTCAAAGTAATGAAGGGTGAGACAAAGATCATCCTGGGTGGATCCGGCGGCGGAAAATCGACCATCATCAAACTCGTGCTCGGCCTGCTAAAGCCTGACGAAGGACGAGTGCTGGTTGATGGCGAGGACATCACTGACTACAGCGAAGCGCAGATGATGAACGTGCGCAAGAAAATCGGCATGGTGTTTCAGGAAGGCGCGCTGTTTGATTCCCTTTCTGTATACGACAACGTTGCTTATCGCCTGCACGAGCAGGGATTGCTTGAGGAAGAAGTTGAGCCGGAGGTGCGCCGGATGCTTCGTTTCGTCAATCTCGAGGATGCGATTGACAAAATGCCCGCGGAACTCTCGGGAGGCATGCGACGTCGGGTTGGTATTGCGCGAGCCTTGATTGGCGATCCAAAGATTGTCCTCTTTGACGAGCCTACCGCGGGCCTCGATCCACCTACCGCGCGCACCATTTGTGAACTGGCAATGAAACTTCGCGATCTGGAAGACGTGTCGTCCATCTTTGTAACCCACGAGATGAACAATTTGGATTACATCTGTTCTGAATATGCCGTCGTGAACGAAGAAGGGCAGGTCGTGTTTGAGGTCGAAGGCGAAAGACTTTGCCTGATAAACAGTAAAGTGATGATGATGAAGGAAGGCAATGTAATTTTCAGCGGCACCGATGAGCGGCTACGTAAGGCGGAAGATCCGTACATCAAGAAGTTTCTACGTGGACACTAATGAAAGGATGAAGGCGGAGGATGAAGGAGGAAGGAAAATAGCGCACTCGCCAACAGAGCTGCCTTCACCCTTCTTCCTTTATCCTTCGTCCTTATAACCGCTATGCCAAGATCAACGAAGCAAGTAAGCTTGAACCAGCTACGCGTCGGCATTTTTGTGCTGGTTTCCATAATAATTCTGATTTTTTTGATCCTGAACGCATCAGGCGACATTAATCCGTTCACCAAGAAGCTTCATTTGAAGGCGCAGTTCACCGATGCAAACGGGTTGCGCGAAGGATCGGAAGTTCGCCTCGCGGGCGTGCGCGTCGGCAAGGTTGACAAGATCACATTGCTGCCGCCGTCAACCGAGCCGACCGCCAAGCGTGTCGAAGCGTTGATGACTATCGACTCGAGGATCGACGGCCGTCCGGCGACCGAACGAATACGGCAGGATTCAACTGCGCAACAAGGATCGCCCAGCCTGCTTGGCAATGAGATGTTGATTAATATCAGCCCCGGCACAGCGTTGGGCCAACCGGTCAAGGACTACGATATCCTTCCTTCTGCCAGCTCAAACACGGTTAACGATTTCGCAACTTCCGGAACCGACCTCGCTCAGCGTCTGAGCAAACTTTCGGATCAGATTAGTTTGATTGTGAAGGACGTGCAGGAAGGCAAAGGCACGGTCGGACGTTTGTTCAGCGACGAGGCGCTTTACAACAACCTCAATGCAACCGTCCGCGAAACGGAAGACGTGATGCGGCAGATACGTTCCGGTAATGGTTCAGCCGGCAGGTTTGTGAACGATCCCGCTCTTTACAACAACGCAAACGAGATTGCATTGCAGTTACGACAAATTGCTACTGATTTGCGGGCCGGGCGCGGCAGCGCGGGTAAGCTGCTAACAAGCGACGAGCTTTACAATCGCATTAACCACACGGCCGACCGGCTGGATCGCTCGGTTGATCAAATCAACGACATTATCTCAGACATCAATTCGGGCCACGGAACCATTGGAAAACTGATCAAGGACGAGCAAATGTATAATGACGCGCGCGCTGCGATCGCACGTTTCAATACCACCGCCGAACGAATCGACAACGTCGTGGCCGGCGCGCAAAGAGGCGAAGGCACCTTCGGCAAACTGCTCACCGACGACGCTCTCTATTCAAATGTCAACCAACTGTCTTCCGAAAGCGTGAAATTGATTTACGACTTCCGGCAGAACCCGAAGAAATACCTCACGATCAAGTTTCAACTGTTTTAAGTAGCCTTGATCATTCCTATCGACTGACGCTTATCACGTGCGCTCCAAATGGAACGGCAAAGCCGTTGTCTTTCGCATAGCTGCCGACTGATTGCTCGATCTGGCTCTTGATCTCATGAAGAGTTTCGGGTGTTTGCTTCGCAAGAAGTGCTGCGGTCCGGACCCCCGCATGACATTCAGCTTCAAACAGGTGCGAAGATGAAGGTAACTGCCACTCAACAGTCACAGATTCGAATGTAAGCGAATTTGGATCAAAGCCTGTTGCTTCGAGAGCGCGGCGACAGTCATGCAAGTTTCCATAAGCGAAATAGTCGGGACCATCAGGTAAATGAACATCCAGGTTCGCGTGTGCTTTTACCGCGTCCTCGACCAAGCGCGCGCCCGGGCTTTTGTCAGGACCTGCCCAAACAGTGAAACCATATCGACCATTCGGACGCAGCACTCGCCAGGCTTCAAGAAAGGCCGCCTCTGGTTTCGACAGATGCAGTAAACCAAAATTCATCACCACGCAGTCGAAAGAATTATCGGCACAGTCCAGGAGCTGTGCATCTCCCTCGCGAAAGTCAATTCCAGGATTTCTCTCGCGAGCTAGTCGAACCATCTCACTGGAAAAATCTATACCGACTACCTTCGCACCTCGATCGCGTGCCGCTTCTGAGATGTAACCTGGTCCACAGGCAACGTCCAAAATGCGTTGACCGCTCTTCACGCCGACAGCCTTGAGCAAATAAGGAATAAAGGCCTGCGTGAGCGCGCTCCAGGCGCGCTCATATTTGCCGGCTACTCTTTGCCAACCCTCGTACTCCAGGGTGGTGAACTCATCAGCTTTCGGCATTTAGACGCTCACGAGATCTCATTTGAATGCGAATTTTCCAGCGCCGAAGCCGAACATATCAAAATGGGTTTTCGTCGGCTGATGGACCGTAGATCGACGGCACGGGAATGTCGTTTAGTCGCAGGTAAACGCCCATTTGCGCGCGATGGTGAATCATGTGGTTCAGTACAAAGTTGCGCAGCACGGCGATTTTCGGCATCGTCATGAGTGTTTTTCCGTTCGCCTGCAAACTCCAGTGTTTGAATAGATCTTCGTCGCTGGCTGCGTCGATCGCAGCGCGCGTGGCGGCTGCATTCTCATCAAACTTCTGAAGCACTGCGCTGGTAGAATTCAACTCCGGTGTTTTTACCGGCTTGCCTTCAGGCGCGACATCAAACGACTCGGAACTAAGAGTTAAACTTCCTCAACTCGGCAGATTCGCCAGATGCGTAGCCAGTCCTCCCATTGATGACGATTTGTCGTGAGGCTTCCAGGCGAATTTTTCGTCGGGAACGCGCTCGAGAGTCTTGCGAGTATTCGCCATCTCATTGTCAAACTCGGGTAGTAACGATTTGCTTATTGCCATATGTCCTCCGTTTTAGTCCTGCAAACTTTTTTGTTTAGGGAGCCGGGTTCGCTGCTTTAGAAACTATGCCAAAAGCCCGCACCGGAAATGTGCCAAAGTTTTTTACTTTCACGGGCACAGCAAAAAACCGGAAGTCGCTGTCGGGCAGATCGCCGAGCCCGCATAAATGTTCAACGATGGGAATCTCGCCGGCTAACAGAATCGAATGAGCCGGACGCTCGCCCGTGCCTGTGTCATCGATGTTGTAGGAATCAATGCCCACCAGCTTAGCGCCTTTCCCAACCAACAACTCGGCAGCGTCCGCAGTAATAAATGGATGAGTACCGTCACTGTACCCTTCGGTCCGCCAGCGCATGTCCCAGCCGGTGTGAAACAGGACTGCTCTGCCTTCTATGTCGCAGTCTGAAATTGCCGCAGCCGTTATAGAGCGCGGGGCGTCAGCCTTGGGACGAACTACAATGCCTTCGAGATTGGCCAGCGAATAGAGGTCCAGTCCCGCAAGATCAGTCCCCTGCGGGTAACGATGAAATGGGCTGTCGAGGTAAGTGCCCGTATTGGCGACCAGCTCGATTTTCCCGATGTGGAATTCCGTGCCCGGCGCATAGAACTCCCGCGACCGCTCCCGCGACAGGTAATCGCCGATTACCGGAGGTGGCAATCCTTTGTAGGTGATCATGCCATCGTGAATTGTGTGGCAGACGTCCACGATCTCGTAGTCCCGTTTCATGCGCGGTATGCTCCGAATGCGCCTTTCTCCGGCGCCTTTTCCTGGACCAGGACATGAAAACTCGCCGCCATTCCGTTGGGAAGAATCATCTCGCGAGCCGCCGCGCTCAAGCGAATTTTTTCTGCTTCACTAGCATTTTCAGATTGCAGCGCCAACTGGTCAAGCAACCCTGCAGCGAGCAGGAACTTGTCTTGTCTGGAAAATTGCAAAGTTCTTAATCCAACCTTGTCACCAGTAGTTCTTACCGCCGTCCAGTTTATGGTGCTGGTCAGATCGTTGTCGCCTGGGGCAGCCAGCACATTTTCGACGAACGCATGCTGATGGAAACTTCGCAACGTGCCGTGCCGGCGTTCGCCTGAAGAATGTAGTTCTGCAGCCTCGGCGCCATAATCGACCGTAATCAGAAATCCGCGGCTTAGTTTTGCCGCGACCTTTGTGAGCCACTCTTCTGTCTCAAGGCTGATTTCTGTTACCTGCCCTTCGCGCAAACAGATGTCGTGCCTTTTGAGGTATTCGGCGAGTCGAGGAGTCGATGGCGGACCAATCATCCATTCAAACTGTTCATCGCTGCCGAGCGTTACGAAAAACTCGCAAAGTTTTCCATCCATCACCGTGACTCGATGGATGGGAAACGCATCCAGCAGTTCGTTAGTGAAAACTATACCCGGATCGATTTCCAAGTCTTCGATGCTTGCAAACTCTACGCGGTGTGCGAAAGCCATCAGCCGTTGGCGCGCAGCGGTTTGAGCCGGCTCGCTGATTTCATCAAAGACGTAACGCGTCGCGGCGAAGACCTGCCGGTGATAAGTCTGGAGAGTTTGCAAAACCCCGAAAGCGAAGTGTCCCGCGCCACCGCCAATTTCGGCAATCGAAAACGATCGAGGATTACCGAGTTGCTGGTAGAGACTGGCGAAGTAACGCGCAAACGTTGCCGCAAACAAATCGCTGCGTTCGGGACTGGTGCGATAGTCGCCGCGCCTTCCCCAAATCTGTTGCTGTGGTTTGCAGTAGTAACCGCCAGCTGCGTCGTACAGCGCAGTTCGCATCCATTCACAAAATGTGATCGGGCCTTCACGCTTGATGCGTTCGCGCAGTTGTTCGGCGAGTAGGGATGTTTGCGGAACTACTTCGATCATCGGTT
>Ga0137415_10005300_pt1 | contig 12765 bp, 8 predicted proteins | sample CZODoug3_1_1_16f_FD_183082 | JGI IMG/M metagenome (GOLD analysis project Ga0137415, IMG submission 183082) | Vadose zone soil fungal communities from Angelo Coast Range Reserve, California, USA - CZODoug3_1_1_16fungal (Hybrid Assembly) | ecosystem: Environmental > Terrestrial > Soil > Vadose... | reverse complement strand
CCGCGGCGCCGTGGTCGGGCTGATGTTCTGCGGGTATCCCGCGGGCGGCGTGCTGGCCGGCATCCTGTCCGCGCCGCTGATTCCGGCGTTCGGCTGGTCGGTCGTCTTCGTCATCGGTGGTGTGCTGCCGCTGCTGTTGCTCCCCGCCCTGTGGCGCTCGGTGCCGGAGTCAGCCCAGTTCCTCACCGCGACCGGTGACCTGGTCGGGCTCCGCCGGGTGCTGCACCGGCTGGGGTCACCCGTCGACGCGAGCCGGCTCGAGGCGGAGCGGGCACCGGACCAGTCGCCGGTCGTCCGACTGTTCACCGAGGGGCGCGCGGCGGGCACCTTGTTGATCTGGACGACGATGGTCATGGCACTGCTGCTGGCCTACCTGCTGGTCAACTGGATCCCGCTGGTCACCAGGGCCGCCGGGGCCGGTGCGACCGGCGCCGCGCTGTCGGTCGCGACGTTCAACCTCGGCGGGATCATCGGCTGCCTGGTGCTCGGCCGGTTGGCCGACAAGCTGCCTGCCACGCGTGTGATCGCCGCGGCGTTCGTGCTCGGCGCGGCGGGCATCGCGGCGCTGGGCTATGTCGGATCCCAGGTGGGCCCGCTCCTACTGCTCACCTTCGTGGCCGGCTTCGGGGGCATCGGCGGGCAGATGTGCATGGTGTCCGTCTGCGCAAACTTCTACGAGACGTCGCTGCGGGCCACCGGGATCGGCTCGAGCATGAGTGTCGGCCGCATCGGCGGGATCGCCGGCCCCGTGCTGGCCGGGGTGCTGGTCGGCGCCGGAGCCGCTGCGGCGGCGGTGTTCTGGGTCGCCGCCGTCGCCGCGCTCTGTGCCGCGGCGGCCGTCACGGTGCTCGGGCTCGTGACCTACCAGCACGGACGATCGCCGGCGGCAGCCAACGAGGGCGCGCCAACCACGAGGAGCGGACGATGAACGGCTACGCACTGGCAACGGTCCAGACCACCGATGGGCCCCAGCCGGCCCTGCGCCTGGACGACGGACGTCTCCTGGTACCCGACCGCCTGGCCGGTTCCTCGGTCCGGGCGCTGCTGGACGACTGGGACGCGGCCGAAGAGGTCCTCGACGAGATCGCCGCCGCCCCGGGTACCGGCCGGTTCCTCGACCCGGATACCACGACGCTGCTCACCCCCGTGCGCTACCCGGACGCGCTGCTCGCCGTCGGTGCGAACTACTCGGGCCACCTGAAGGAGATGGGCCTGGAACCGACCCGCTGGCCCGTCATGCCGTTCTTCCACCGCCCTCCTCGGACCAGCCTCGTCGGCCCCGGCGACACGGTGTCGATCCCGCGCTCGACGACCGAGTTCGACTGGGAGTGCGAGCTCGCCGTTGTGCTCGGCCGGCCGCTGCGCCGCGCCGACCGGCGGGAGGCTCAGGCGGCGATCGCCGGCTACACCATCGGCCTCGACCTCGGCTGCCGTGACCTGATCAAGCCCAGCGACAGCCCCATGGTCGACCTTGCGCGCGGCAAGGCACAGGACACCTTGGCGCCGTGCGGGCCCGTGCTCGTCCCGGCCAAGTTCATGCCCGACGTCACCGATCTGCGCATCACTCTCTCCGTGAACGACGAGCCGATGATGGACGCCTCGACGAACGAGATGCTCTGGGCGGTGGACGAGCAGCTCAGCATCATCAGCGAGTACATGACCCTCGCGCCCGGTGACATCGTGTTCACCGGCTCGCCGGCCGGCTCGGCCGCCCACCACGGCGGCCGCTGGCTGAAGCCCGGCGACCGGATCGACGCCCGGATCGGCGACATCCCCACCCTCACCGTGTCCATGCGGCACGACTGAGCCGAACCAGCGAGTCGAGGAGCAGAGCACATGCCGAGGGACAGTGCCTACGACAGTGCCCAGAACGTCCAGGCCAATGCGATCGCCTTTGCCGAGGCGAACCTGCCGGCCGGGCTGGCCGATAGCACGGCTGCACCGTCCGAACGCGCCGACGCCGTGGAGGAACACCTGATCCGCCAGCTGGACGACGTGTGGGTCGCCAAGTCGATCCTGTACGCCTCCGGCGACATTGATCCCGCCACGGTGCCCAGCCGGACGCCGCCGCCCGGAGCCCGGGCCCTGATGGGCGAGGATCCCCGGCTGCCGACGATGCCCGAGGCGCCCACGCTGGTGGACTTCTTCCGGTATCGGCTGATGTCGAAGGCACACCTGCTGCAGAGCGCCAAGCTGGCGCTGGACTCCGGGCACGAGGAGAAGATCGTGCTGGCGTGCCTGCTGCACGACATCGCGGTCTGCGGCCTGATCCGGGCCGACCACGGCTACTGGGGCGAGCAGTTGATCGCCCCGTACGTCGACCCCGAGATCAGTTGGGGGGTGCGTACGCACCAGGCGCTGCGGTTCTTCCCGGACGACTCCGTCGGCTACGAGTACCCGGAGTCCTACGCCCGCTGGTTCGGCGCCGACTACCAGCCGGAGCCCTACATCCAGGAGGAGTACCGGCAGGCCCGCAAGCACCGGTGGTACATGACCGCCCGGCTGATCACCCTCAACGACCTGTACGCCTTCGACCCGACGATGGAGGTGACGATCGACATCTTCACCGACATCATCGGCCGGCATTTCAAACAGCCGCGCGAGGGACTCGGGTTCGATGGCAGCCCGTCGGCGCACATGTGGCGGACCATGATCTCGCCGACCAGGTTCCTGTAGGGCTGGTCAGCCGGTCGCGGTCGTTGCGGGCGGCATCGCGTCCAGCACCGCGCACCGCCCGATCTCGATGTCGCGAGCCAGGGCATCCAGCGCGTCGTCCCCGCCCAGCCGCAGGTGCGCCAGCAGGTCCGTGTGCAGGGCGGCCAGCTTGCTCGCGGTGTAGCCGGGGCGCGTGATCGCGGTGACGAACTGCAGCTCCTCCTCGCAGCCGGCGTAGGTGTCGATCAGGCGGGTGTTGCCGCTCAGCGCCACGATCGCGCGGTGGATCTCCTGGTGGGTGCGCACCACCTTCGGCCACGGCGCATCGGGCGGGAGCCGCTCCAGCGCGGCGGTCGCGCGCACCACCGGCCGGAGCGAGACCTCCCGGGCCAGCGCGATGCGCAGGCTGCCCACCTCGAGCACCGTGCGGTAGGCGTAGAGCTGGTCGACCCGCGCCCGGCACAGCTCGGGTACCCGGGCGCCCCGGTTGGCCTCGTGCTCGAGCAGCCCGTTGGCCACCAGCGTGCGCAACGCCGAGCGCACCGTGTACCGGCCGACCCGGAACCGCTGCGCCAGGTGCTCCTCCTTGAGCCGCGAGCCGGGCGGCAGCTCGCCGGCCAGCAGCTCGTCGCGCAGTCGGTCGGCCAGTTGACCGGCCGCGGCACTCAGCTCACGCACGACCCGAGTCTGGCAGAGCGCCGGTCACCGCGTGGTGCTCGTCAGCGGCAACCTGGGCCGGCGCAGCTGCTCGGCCAGCTCGTCGGCCCGTTGCCTGGCCGCCCGCGCGCCTCTGTCCTTGACCTGTTCGTAGCCCCGGATCTGGTCGGGCACGTCGGCCAGCGCGACCGCGATCCCGTGGTTGGACGCCCGCAGCTCGGTGACCACAAGGTCCAGCAGGCCCCGGTACCAGTCGATCAGCAACCGCTCCTGCACCCGGGAGCGCTGCCGCCGGAACGGGTCGACGGCCGTGCCACGCAGCCCGCGAGCCGCCCGCAGCACGCGGAACGCCGGCCGGAACCACGGTCCGACCGCGACCTTGCGGGCGCCGAAGCGGCGCGCGGCCGGCGGCTGCAGGTGGTTGACCACCTTGACCGGGTCGGTGAAGGTCGCCGAGATCTGGCCGGCGAAGGCCGGTTTGAGGTAGAGCCGGGCGACCTCGTACTCGTCCTTGTACGCCATCAGCTTGTAGAGGTTGCGGGCGGCCGCGTGGGTGAGCTCGTAGGCGTGCGGCGCCACCTCCCGCTCCCGCCGCGCGAGGGCCAACACCGTGTCCAGGTAGCCGCGCGCATACCGTTCGTCCTGGTAGTCGACCAGCTCGGCGAGGCGGACCGCGAGCAGTCGGCGGGTCTCCTCGTCCAGCTCGGCGGTCGCGGCCCACAGCCGGTCGTAGGCGGCCCGGCGGCGGGGTTTCAGCGCCGCCCGGCGGCGGTCCCGCTCCTCGGCGGCGGCCAACTTCGCCGGGTCGAGCCGGCGGCTGATCCGGTCCCGGTCGTGCACCCAGAGCCGCCCGTAGCGGAACGCCTGCAGGTTCGCGCGCACCGCGACCCCGTTGAGCCCGATCGCCTCCTCGATGCGGGCCGAGTCGATCGGCAGCAGCCCGGCCTGGTAGGCCGCCCCGATCGCCACCACGTTGGTCAGCATGTAGTCGCCGAACAGCTCCTCGGCGATCCGCCGGGCCGGTACCCCGAGCACATCACGGCACTGGGCGGCGATCGCGCCGTGCAGCGCGGCGCTGTCGATCTCGGCGTGCACGTCGCGAATCTGCTCGCCGGTGGGGAACAGGTCGGTGTTCAGCACCGCTCGGGTCCACTGGGGGGAGCACCGGTCCAGGTTCGCCGCGGCGCCGGCACCGATCTCGTCGAGGGCCATGTAGAGGTCCGTGCCGCCGCGCCCGACGCTGTGCGCATAGCCGGCGGCGCCCGGCGGTACCAGTACCAGGCTGGAGACCACCGGGCCCCACTTCTGCGCTGCCCCGGTCTGGTCGTAGGACAGCACCCGGTAGCCGTCCAGGGTCGCGGCGACGGACAGCACGGCGTTGAGGGTCAACACCCCGGTGCCGCCGACACCCGGCATGTGTACCCGGAACGGCTCGGCAGGCAACGACCGAGTCGGCTCGGGCAGCTCGTCGAGCCCCAGCTCCGCCGTCTCGGGCCTGCGGTAGCCGGTGCCAGGGGCGGTGTGCACCGTGACGAAGGCCGGGCAGTCACCGACCAGGCAGGAGAAGTCCTGGTTGCACGACGAGGGATGCACCCGGGTCTTGTCGCCGAACTCGGTTGGCACCTTCTGCAGCGACATGCAGTTGCTCTGCGCTCCGCAGTCGCCACAGTTCTCGCACACCTCGGTGTTCACCAGCACGTGCCGGCTCGGGGTCGCGAGCTTGCCCCGCCGCTGCAACCGCCGTCGCTCGTTGGCACAGGACTCGTCGTAGATCAGCACGGTGGTCCCCGGCACCTCGGCGAGCTCGGCCGCGCTCGCCACCAGCTGCTCCGCCGGCCGGATCCGCACCCCCGGCGCGAGCCGCGCGCCTCGGTACCGGCGGGGCTCCTTGGTCACGATCACGATCTTCGCGACGCCCTCGGACTCGAGTCCCCTGGTGAGCTCGGGCAGCCCACGGCTCCCGACCGGGTCCTGCGCGCCGGTGTTCGCGACCACGCCGTTGTAGAGCAACTTGAAGGTGATGTTGACGCCGGCCGCGACGGCCCAGCGGATGTTGAGGTAGCTCGAGTGGTAGATCGAGCCGTCGCCGAGGTGCTGCACCATGTGCTCACGCTCGGTGTAGCGGGCCAGGCCGATCCAGGGCAGCCCCTCCCCGCCGTACTGGGTCATCACGTCGATGTGCCGCTTGGGCTGCTCGATCACCGTGTTGAAGCAGTTGCACCCCGGCGAGCCCCAGGCCACCTGGCCCTCGGCGAGCACCGTCGAGGCACTGTGCGGGCAGCCCGAGCAGAAGTTCGGCGTCCGCCCGGCGGTCACCGCGTGCTCCCGGCGCGCGATCAGCTCGAGCTGCTCGACGTGCCGGGCCGCGCGCGCGGCGATCCCGGCGCGGGCGAACTCCGGTTCCAGGAGGCTGGCCAGCCGCGTCGCGATCAGGTCGGCGTCCATGCCACCGGCCACCGGGAACAGCGGCCGGCCGTCGCGGTCGGTCTTGCCGACCACCTCGATCGGCCGGCCCAGCGGTTGCAGCGCCGCCTTGACGTGCCGCTCGAGGAAGTCTCGTTTCTCCTCCACCACGATCACCCGGTCCAACCCGGTGGCGAAGCGGCGCAGCAGCTCCTCGTCGAGGGGGTAGACCAGCCCCATCCGCAGCACCCGCACACCGGCGCGGCCCAGCGCCCGCTGGTCGACGCCAAGGTCGCACAGGGCCTGCGCCACGTCGGTGGCCGACTTCCCGGCGGTGACGATCCCGACGGTGTCCCTAGCACCCTCCCCGATGACCTCGTTGAGCCCGTTGGCGCGCGCGTAGCCGAGCACGGCGACGTGGCGCTCCTGGTAGAGGTGGCGCTCCATCTCGATGTTCTTGCCGGGGAAGAACGAGAAGTCGGTGCGTTTGGCGAACGGCACACCGTCGATGCGCACGTCCGGGATCCGCACCGGGACGTCACCGGGTGCGAACGTCACGGTCTCCCCGCCGTCACACAGCGCGCTGGTCAGCTTGAGCGCAACCCAGCAGCCGCTGTAGCGGGACAGCCGGACGGCGTGCAGGCCGAACTCGCGGAACTGGGCCACCGAGGCCGGGTACAGCACCGGGATCCCGGCCGAGGTGAAGGCGTACTCCTGCTGGTAGGGCATCGTGGAGGACTTCGCCTCGTGGTCCTCCCCGGAGAGGATGACCACCGCGCCGTGCCGCGAGGTGCCGGCGAAGTTGCCGTGCTTGAGCGCGTCACCGCTGCGGTCGACCCCAGGGCCCTTGCCGTACCAGATCGAGGTGACCCCGTCCCAGCGCGTGTGCGGGTGGTCGTCGAGCATCTGGGTGCCCATGTGCGCGGTGGCGGCCAGCTCCTCGTTGCCCGCCGGCAGGAACGTCACGTCGTGGCTGGCCAGCAGGTCGGGCACGCGGGACAGCGCGAGATCGAATCCAGCGAGCGGCGACCCGGGATAGCCGCTGATGAACGTGCCGATCCGCAGCCCGTCGGCCCGGTCCCGCCGGGCCTGCTCGAGCGGCACCCGCACGAGGGCCTGCAGGCCCGGCAGGAAGTGGGTGCCCTCGGCCGCGGTCAGCCGGTCGGTCAGCGACCGCGTCACGGCGCAGTCTCCGCCGGGCTCTTGGCCGTAGCGGCCGAGGGCGCAGCCACCCGGCGGCGAGGCACGGCCGCCGCGCACAGGGCGGCAACCAGGGCGACCGCGGCGAAGACGTAGAAGTTCGCGACGATGCCGTAGCCCGCCGCGATCAGCAGTCCGGCCACGGTCGGCCCGGTGATCCCACCCAGCCTGCCGACCGACGCCGTCCACGCCAGCCCGGCGGCCCGGCAGGTCGTCGGGAAGTAGGTGGCGGCGAACCCGTAGACGAGGACCTGGGCGCCGATGGTGCCGGCGCCGGCGACGAACGTCAGCGCGTACAGCCCGAGGGTCGCCAGCTTCAGGCTCAGCAGTGCGATCGAAACCGCGGCCGCGGCGAACATCAGCGCGACGACCCGCTGGGGCCCGATCCGATCCGCCGCCCGCGAGGCGACCAGCGGCACCAGGATGGCACCCGCGTTGAGCACCAGCAGGAAGGTGAGCGCGGAGCCCAGTGCGTACCCGCTGCCGCGCATGAGCTGCGGAAGCCAGGTGTTCAGCCCGAACGTCAGCAACAGCCCGCCGGCGCTCATCAGCCCCATCAGCACGGTCGTGGTGCGACGGCCCTGGACGAACAGCGCGCGCGGGCCGATGCGCTCGCCCGGCGCGGGCCCGGCAGTCTCGGGCACGGCGAGCCCGTAGCGCCTGGCGAGCTCGGCGGCTTGCGCGTGCCGCCCGCGCAGGGCCAGGAAACTGGGCGACTCGGGGAGGAACCGCAGGGCCAGCGGTACCACGGTGACGAGCGGGATCACGCCGAACCAGAACATGCTGCGCGGCCCGAGCTCCGCCAGGAACACCAGGCCGAGCAGTGCCGCGAGCACCCCGCCGGCGGGGTAACCAGCCCACACCATCGCGCTGTGCGTGTTGCCGCGCCCCGGCGGCGCGAACTCCACGGCCAGGGCGGCGGCGGTGGGGATGAGCGCCCCGATGCCCACGCCGACCATGAACCGGGCCAGACCGAAGACGGTCAGGCTCTCGGCAACGGCGGTCACCGCCATCCAGGCGGAGAACCACGCCGTCGACCCGATGACCAGCCAGCGCCGCCCGACGTAGTCGCCGACCGCACCGGTCAGTAGGGAACCGACCAGCATGCCCACCAGCGCGTAGCTGCCGATCAGCCCGGCCTGCGCTGGACCGAGTCCCCACCGCGGATCGGCCAGGATCGCGGGCAGCGCGGTCCCGTAGGCGACGAGGTCGTACCCCTCGGACACGACCGAAGCCAGGCAGATCGCGAGCACCCACCTGACCCGGCGACTCGCGCGGACGTGCCCAGTACCGAGATCCCGCATTCCCGCTCCCTCTTCGTCGACGGAGACGATCAACCGCGTCTTTGTGACACAATTTTACTGTGACACACAGCTGTCACGGCGGCAATGACTTGTAGAACGTCGGCCCTCGCCAAGAGTGCTCGAACACCGAGCCGCTCGCCGGGGCCGCGCGCCCCGGCCGCCTGATCACCCCTTTCCCAAACAAACAGAAACGATCGTTTGCGTTACGAGCTATCGACGTGCTAGCTTCGCCATGAAAGAACGATCGTTGGCGTTTGAACCGGATGGCCTCACCGGCGGCCACGGTCACCGGCTGACGGGACAGCGGAATGAAGGGACTCGATGCAATGACGCATTCACCGGTCGTGATCGCGGGAGCTGGGCCGGTCGGTCTGACGACGTCCCTGCTGCTCTCCGCCGCCGGCATCCCCAACGTCGTCCTGGAGAAGCGCCACGGGACCAGTCTGCTGCCGAGATCACGCGGCGTCATGTGCCGCACCTCGGAGATCTGGTCCCAGCTCGGGCTGCTGCCGGCCCTGCGGGAGCGGAGCTTGCCGGCGGAGTGGACCCGGTATCTGCTCTACGTGCACGGCCTCAGCGGCGCGGAGATCGGCCGCATGGAGGCGACTTCGCAGATCGCGGAGGTCACCGCCGGCTACAGCCCGGCTCCCTTCCTGTGCAGCACCCAGGACCGGATGGACGACGTGCTCAACGCCGCGGTGGCGCGCCAGGGGAACGCCCGGGTGCTGTTCGGACACGAGGTGATCGGGGTCGAGGACACCGGCGACGGCGTACGCGTGCGGGTCGAGGCGGACTCCGGCGAAACCTGCCTCATCGATGCCGACTGGTTCGTGGCCGCCGACGGGGCCAACAGCCCGACGCGCCAGGCGCTGGGCATCGAGATGTCCGGCATCCGCACCCAGCGCTGGTTCCTGAACGCGCACTTCCGCGCCGACCTCAGCCGGTGGATCGGGCCGGACCGCAGAGCCGCGCTGATCTGGGTACTGGACACGGCGATCGAGGGCGTGTTCCAGCCCCTGGACGGGCGCACCGAGTGGGGCTGCGGCTCGAACTTCGACGCACAGGTCGACCCGCCGGAGAGCTTCACCCCCGAGCGGGTGCGGGACGTGATCCGAACGATGATCGGCCCGGGCGGCGAGGACACCGAGATCGACCTGATCGGCTTCTGGCCCTGGTTCGTCTCCGCGACGGTCGCGCGGCGGTTCCGGCAGGGCCGGGTGCTGCTCGTCGGCGATGCCGCCCACCAGATCCCGCCGTTCGGCGGCATCGGCATGAACACCGGTGTGCAGGACGCGCACAACCTCGCCTGGAAGCTCGCCTCGGTCATCCGAGGCTGGGCGGGCGAGGCGCTGCTGGACAGCTACGAGCTGGAGCGCCGCGAGGTCGCCGAGCGCGCCTGCGACTACGGGATGACCAACGCCCGGCACGTCAGCGCGATCCGAGCGCGGCCCGCCGCCGAGCGGGTCGCCGCGCTGCGGCAGTACGGCAACTCGGCCGGTCTGGATGTCGGCGTGCACTACACCGCCGGCGCCTTCAGCCCGGACGGTTCACCGGCACCCCGGCACGAGGTGGCCGTACACGAGTACCACCCGTCGGCGCGGCCGGGCGCGCGCGCTCCCCACCTCTGGGTGCACACCGCGGACGGACGTGCCTCCACCATCGACCTGTGCCAGGGCGGGTTCACCGTCCTCGCCGGCGCGGGCGGGGCGGCGTGGACCAAAGCCGCCCGGAAGCTCGCCGAGATCGGTCCGGCCCCGGTGCGCGGCTACACCTACGGCATCGACCTGCGCGCCGAGGCCGGCCAGCCCGACGACCGGTTCGGGCAGTTGTACGGAATCGACGCCGGCGGAGCGGTCCTGGTCCGCCCGGATGGACACGTGGCGTTCCGCTCCCGCGGCGCCGCCCATGATCCCACCGCGGTCCTGGGGGACGCCCTCGCGGTGGCCCTCGGCCGAAAGGAAACGGCATGACAGTCTCCACTGCACAGCACCCGGTGGTGAGCACCACCGGCGGCTGGGTGCGCGGCGAGGTGGTCGGCGGCATCGCGCGGTTCCGGGCGATCCCGTACGCGGCGCCGCCGGTCGGCGGGCTGCGGTTCGCCCCGCCCGCCAGGCCGTCGGCCTGGGACGGGGTGCGCGACGCCCGCTCCCCCGGCGCGACCGCGCCCCAGGTGCACCGAGGCCTGCCCGGTGTCGACCTGACGCCGATCAACGGGCCGGGCTGGCGGCGGGGTGCGGACTACCTCACGCTCGACGTGTGGTCCCCCGACACCGGCGCGGGTGGGCTACCGGTGATCGTGTACCTGCACGGCGGGGCCTTCGTGGCGGGCACCGGCTCGGCGGCCGCCTGCGACGGCACCGAGCTCGCCCGGGCCGGCGTGGTCCTGGTGACCATCAACTACCGCCTCGGCGCCGAGGGCTTCCTGCCGGTCCCCGGTGGGGCGACCAACATCGGCCTGCGCGACCAGATCGCCGCCGTGGAGTGGGTGCGGGACAACGCCGGGGCGTTCGGCGGCGACCCGGGCAACATCACCCTGTTCGGCCACTCCGCCGGAGCGGCGAGCGTGGCCTGCCTGCTGCACTCCCCGCTGGCCGCCGGGCTGTTCCACCGCGCGATCGTGCACAGCGGGAACGACGAGACGACGCGCCCGCTCGCCGTCGGACACCGGCTCGGCGCCGCGCTGGCCGCCGCCGCGGGGGTCGAGAACACCGCCGAGGCCCTGCGCGCCGTGTCGGCCGAGCGGTTGCTCGAGGCACAGGCCGTCGTCACCGCCCGCGAGACGCGACCCGACCTGCGCGACTCCGACGGCTTCGACCCCGGCTACGGACTCGTCACCTTTCTGCCGGTGACCGGCGACGACGTGCTGCCCGCCGATACCGCGTCCGCCGCGGCGCCGGCCGGCCCGGCGCCGGACCTGTTGATCGGGACCTGCCACGACGAGATCAACGTCTACCTGGTGCCCACCCGTGTGGTGGACTCGGTCGACGAGCGGCAGGCGACGGGCCTGATGAAGGCGTCCCGACCGGACGCGGAGGCCGTACTCGCCGCCTACGGACTTGGCGACGGCGTGATCCCGCCGGGCCTGGTGCTGGCCCGGGCGCTGACCGACGTGGTGTTCCGGTGTCCCGCCCGGCGGATGGCCGACCGCCACCCCGGCCGCACCTACAGTTTCGACTTCCGCTGGCCCTCCCCGCTGCATCAGGGTCGGCTGGGCGCCTGCCACGGCCTGGAGCTGCCGTTCGTCTTCGACACCCTGCCCACCGCCGGGGGGCCGACCGGCCTGGTCGGCGATACGCCACCCGGCCAGATCAGCGCCCTGATGCGGCCGGCCTGGGTGGACTTCGCCACCACCGGCGACGCCGGATGGCCCGAGTACCGGCCCGACCACCAGGTGCTTCGGATCAACGCCCAGTCGTCGGTCGGCCCGGATGAGAGCGCCCCCTATGCCCACGCCTGACCTCGCCCGCCACGACGATCGGCCACGGCGCGAAGCGGTTGGCACCCGACCGGGGCGGCACGCGCCGGCCCGCCGTCCTTAGGGTGTCGGTGTGCCCAGGATCGGAGCCGACCTCCTCGCCCAGCGCCGGCGACACATACTGACCAGCGCCTGGACCTGTTTCGCCCGCGCCGGGTTCCACGCCACGTCGATGGACGACGTGGTCGCCGCGAGCGGAATGTCCACCAGCGCGGTGTACCGATATTTCGCCAGCAAGGACGAGCTGATCGACGCCACCGCGAACGAAGCTCTGCTGCTGGTCCGTGACCTGTTCAGCCGCCTGCTGGCCGCCGACCCGACACCCACCCCCCGGCAGACTCTCGAGGCGCTGACCCAGGAACTGGACCACCGCTCCGAACACCCGCGCTACGACCTGTCCCAGATCGTCATCCAGGCCTGGGGCGAAGCCTTGCGCCGGCCCGAGCTGCGGGAACGCACGCGCGCCTTCTACCGGGAAGCCCGACAGCACCTGGCCGAGCTGGCCCGGCGCTGGACGGTAGGTGGGCAACTGCCCCCCGACGCCGACCCGCATGCGGTCGCGGCGGTGCTGCTCGCCCTGATGCCCGGGCTGATCGTCACCCACCAACTCGTCGACAGCGTCTCCGCCGACACCCTCATGCGCGGCCTCGCGGCACTCGGGGCACAGCCACCTGACCCCGAGGGCGAACCGACCAGCGGTCCCTGATCCAGTTCGGCGAGGGGCCACCCTCGGATCTAGGAGCCGGCGGGGCCCGCCGCGGCAAAGTGGGCGTCGATGGCCTTGGTGGCGGCACCTCGGGCACGTGCGGACAGGTCCGCGCGCCGGTTCCGCGTCCAGACGTGGGACTCGTGCCTCGGGCCGGCCGAACCGGTGAACGCGGGCATGACCTCATCCACAAATGTCTGGTAGGACCGCCGGGTGGACTCCTCGTCGGCCCAGTGGGTCTGCTGGTTGAGAATGCAGCCGAATCCACCGGACTTGTCCCAGTACCGGTCCAGGGCGTTGACCGCGTCCTCGACGGTGCCGATCGCGCCGTGGCCCTCCTCGTTGATCTTCTCGAGGCTGTCCAG
>Ga0137415_10005299_pt1 | contig 12767 bp, 9 predicted proteins | sample CZODoug3_1_1_16f_FD_183082 | JGI IMG/M metagenome (GOLD analysis project Ga0137415, IMG submission 183082) | Vadose zone soil fungal communities from Angelo Coast Range Reserve, California, USA - CZODoug3_1_1_16fungal (Hybrid Assembly) | ecosystem: Environmental > Terrestrial > Soil > Vadose... | reverse complement strand
CGACTCCCGCGCTTTGTGAAGCGATCGTCATTTGACGGACCGCATCCTCGGAAGACGGAGTCGGCGGGACAAGAAGAATCAGTTTGGCTCCATGCGCCTCGCATAATTCACGCAAGTGCTCCAGGCGGGAATTCGCTGTGACCTGGAACTCCGGAGCCGACGGAATGCCAGGCTGCCGCTTCAGGAGCAAGAAAAGCTCTTTGCTGTGTGGCACGATGTGCCTGAGAATCTGCGTTCGAATGACGCTGCGGGTGTCCCAGAACACGCTCGTATGCGCAAGCAAGAAGTTACTGGTTGCAGTGCGATCCATATCCAGATCGGATGCCACACCGAGGGCGTCTCGGGCGTCAAAAAACATCAGCGGGGCATAGTCCTGGCGCACGCCATTTGAAAGAAAGCTATTCACCCCGACGCCGAGCACCACTATTTGGGGCCTAGCCCCATCACGAAAAAGACGCTGCAACCCGTAGAACCAATCATAGTAACCGGTAGCTTCGAGGAAAATGGGATAGATGCGCATCTGGGCGGAGGTCAATTTCTGCAAACGATGAACATCGACGCCCTCTAATAGCAATGAATTGCCGACCATCAGAACGGAAATGGGCGCACCGGGCTTCGCGGGGCGCACCTTGACGGCATCGGCATATTGCTGAGAGACGCGGGCGTAGGTCTCGGAATGATGCTTGAGCAAATAATCACTCGAAAGCTCAAAGGCAATAATAAGGACAGTGCAGATCCCAACCAACATCTTAGCGTGGAAGAGTGCCGCGGATTTAGAACTGGAAATAAACGAACGCATTGAGATTGCTCCCCGAAAAAAGCGCTAGCACGAGAAATGCGGCAGCCGCGAGTCCGGTGCGAACCGCGTAAGGCGCTGTTGCAAATGGATATTCTTGCTTGCTGGCCTCAAGCAGCAGGTCTGCGAGGAGCAAAGGTATGGAGAAAAGGCAGAGCACGAGGAACGCCGAGCTGTATTCACTCCGCCAAGCGAAATTGGACAGCCCCGCCAGCAATTGCACCGCAGAGGTGAGTGAGGACGCCCGGAAAAACGCCAAGCTCAAACCAAGAATGTTGAAGGTCAGGATTCTCTGTGCCCACAGGGAGCAGAATCCGACAGCGTGTTCAGGCGGAGCCGAGCCTCCGAATTTCGCTTTAGAGGGGAAGAAATAACGCTCCACAGCCAGCACGAATCCGTGAATGGCGCCAAAGATAACAAACGTCCAATTTGCGCCATGCCAGAGGCCCGCCAGGACCATGGTAATGAAAAGATTTCGGGAAGTCTTCCAGTTCCCATATGCGCTGCCACCAAGAGGTATGTACAAGTAATCCCGAAGCCAGGTACTTAGACTGATATGCCAGCGCCGCCAGAAATCCTGGAGGCGATGCGCGAGGAAGGGCTGGCGGAAATTGACCATGAAATGGAATCCAAGCAGTTGGGCACTGCCGCGCGCAATGTCGCTGTAACCGCTGAAGTCCCCGTATACTTGCCACGTAAACGCATAAGTTCCGAGTAGAACCAGCCAAAAATTCGAAGGGCCGAATTGACCACCAAACACGGCGTTTGCCAGAAGGGCGCAATTGTCCGCGACTACACATTTCCGAATGAGGCCAGAGAAAATCAGCATTAGACCATCAAAAAATCGATCCGCGTCGAATGTGCGCTCCTTCTGGACCTGCGGAAGGAGGTGGCTTGGCCTCTGTATCGGACCCGCAATCAAGTGCGGGAATAGGCTGATGAAGAGGGCGTAGTCGAAAAAGGACTTGGAAGCCTCAATTCTTCCTTTATAGACGTCCACGATGTAGGCGACTTCTTGAAACGTGTAAAAGGAAATGCCTGGCGGGAGAATGATGCGAATCAAGGGCAATGGAATATTGTGAATACCAAGCTTGTCAAGCGCACCAACAAGAGAGACTGCGAAGAAATCAAAATATTTGAAGACTCCAAGAATAGTGAAATTCAAGACGAGGGAGAAAACAAACCACTTCTTTCTGTTAGGGTTCGAACTGCCAGGGGCAATTCTCTGTGCGATCAGAAAATCCACCGTTGTGCTGGCGATCATGAGCGCGAGGAAGCGCCAGTCCCACCAGCCGTAGAAAAAGTAACTGGCAAGAAGAAGGAAAACGTTTTGGGCGCGATGATTGAGGCGCCAATACAGCAGCCCGACTGGAATGAGGAACAAGAAATAGGCAGGTGAGTCGAAAAGCATATAGTCAAACCAAGGCGCGACGTTTTGGGCGGCGCGCCGGGTCCGACTCAGCATATTCGGAGGCCGGGGAAGGAGACAATCCGTGAAATCATGGCATTGAAACTAGGGCGATTCCCTAATTCAAATGGGCAAGCGTGTCCTTCAGGCACCCATTTGTAACGGAATCAGCGTGATACGCAGAATGCTTTTGACCGCGCCTATCGTTCCGCGTAACAGAGCCAACAAAGTTTGTATTCTGTTCACACTCAGATCGCCCTCGTCGCGTCACACCCGCGGATTGTCACGAAGAGCAGCTGCACGTCCCAATGAGCAATTCTCCGCTGGAATATTTAAGGTTTAAACCGGATTGTGAGGAAGTTCCGTATTGGCTATCTTTCTGTACGGGCCAAATTCCCCATTCGTCAGCAGAGTTTTGACGGCTGACGGATGCGTTCTGTGGGATGCAGGCTTTAGCCATACAAGAGTGCCAACCAGACTGGGACTCCTATGGCGGTAGCTTCTCTAGGGGAGTCACTATGGGCATGCACGATCAACAGTGGCCGTGGTTCGCGATCCTAGCCAGGACCGGCAGAGAAAAGAATGCGACCTTACTCTTGGAAAACTCAGGTTATGAGTGCTACTTGCCCGTCATCAAATTTACGCGCCAGTGGTCCGACCGGGTGAAAGAGATTGAAGCGCCACTCTTTCCCGGTTATCTCTTCTGCCGGATGAACCCGCACAACCGGCTGCCCGTCTTGATCACGCCAGGTGTGATCCAGATCGTTGGGGTCGGCAAGACACCAGTTCCGGTTGAAGAGCAGGAGATTGCCGCGATTCAGCGCGTGGGAAAGAGTGGCATTTCGATAATGCCCTGGCCGTACCTGCAAGTCGGCCAGGTCGCTCGGATCGAGGATGGACCTCTCCGGGGTATGACCGGAATCATAATCAAAATCAAGTCGGGATTGAAGCTCGTGCTGTCCGTTAACTTGTTGCAGCGCTCGGTTGCAGTCGAAATTGATCGTAGCTGGATCGGTGCAGCATATCCTGTCAGACCAACTGCAAATCAGATAGCGACTAGCCCGATTAACTCCTCATCTTATTGATCCACTGGAGCCGATTATTCCTTTTGCGCTGGAAATTTGATCAGACCTTCGTCTTGTAGCCGATGATCATTTCATCCATGTTCCTCGATTTCTATCAATTGCGTGCGCAGCCGTTTGGAGTGACTCCGGACCCTCACTATCTTTATTTGAGCCCCGGGCACCGGGAAGCTCTGACTTCCTTGCTCTGTGGGATTGAAACAGGGCGCGGTTTTCTCTCTCTAGTTGCAGAGCCAGGAATGGGAAAGACTACGCTCCTGTTTCAGCTCCTGCAGCGCTGGAGGGGCCATTTCCAGAGCGCCTTTCTATTCCAAACTCAGTGCGACTCCCGGGAGTTTATCCGTCACTTGATGAACGACTTAGGTCTCAGGAGCGAAGGCGATGATTTCGTTCGGATGCACTCGGAGCTTAACGAATTCCTTTTTCGCGAGTCGTTGGCAGGAAGGCAAGTCGTTGTCTTCATTGACGAGGCTCAGAATCTATCGGACACAGTGTTGGAGACGGTGCGGTTGCTCTCTGACTTTGAGGCGGCAGACAAGAAACTGCTCCAGATTGTGCTCGCTGGTCAGCCCGAACTAGCAAAGCGGTTGTCACATCCTGGCTTGGCTCAATTGCGCCAACGAATCACTGTCCAGGCACGGTTGGAGGCACTGCCCGCATCCGAGGTCGTTCACTACATCAACCATCGGCTTCGAGTGGCAGGATACCAGGATGTTGGATTGTTCACTCCTGGGGCGCTTGAGCTGATAGCTATACGCAGCAGGGGGATACCGCGGCTCATCAACAACCTGTGCTTCAATGCACTGTCGCTGGGTTGCGTCCTTCAACGCGGGCAAATCACTTCCGAAGTCATACGAAAAGCTGCAGCGGACCTCTCGTTGGAACCCCGTGCGCTAACACCCTCGGTCCCGCCTCAGGAGATAGCGCCACGAGTTGCTACCAGTCTTCGGCCGCCATCGCAATCTTTCTACGCCTGGGTCAGAGACAAGTTGTTCGGACAGCGACTTGTGGAGACGTCGGTTCTTTCCCTTGTGTTTGTCAGTCTGATGATCTACTTTGGGATTCGAAGCGGGACAGGGACGAGTCGACCGTCGGCGGCAATCCGTCAGGATACACCAACGGTTTCAGCGACTTTGGGCTCCGAGTCCCGGCCTGCACCGCCTGTCGCAGACACTTCTGGGGATCCGCCGCCCCGTGAGTTATCCCGAGCCGACGCACCTGAGCAATGGTTGAGTTCTTTCACCTATGTGGTCCAACCGAAGGACACGCTGCGGGACCTCTGTGTATCGACATTGGGTCGCTACGACAAGCACGTCGTATCAGAAATCCAAAAGCTCAATCCGGATCTGACGAACCCCGACCACCTGGAGGCGGGGCGGGAGATTCGCCTCCCCTTGAATTCCCCCGAATGAGGGGAGAGCGTCTCGCGATCGATGTAATTCTCGAAATCCGGTAACGGAACAACTAAGCACCTACCAGAAAGAACTTCGAGCCCGTGGCACACCCGTGAATCTTGGGTGAGGCCGACCGGGGTTGGCTTGCTCGCGACTTCCGCCGCAACACGTGTGTAGAGCAGATCTTAAGAATTCGCAATCAAGCCCTTCCATGTGCATGAGACCTTGATGATAGATGGATTGAGAGAAAGGTCCGATTTTCCAAGAATGCCTAAGGTCGCTTTGCGACTACGTATTTCCTCGAACCGGCACGGTCACGAAGTGCTTGCCGAGGACGCTTTCCGGAGAATTTTCTGCTGGGAACGGAAGAGAGTAGAGCGTTCTGGCAGGCGCATTCTGCTGATGCTTGTGCACGTGGAAAGGGCTCTCCTGGCAAATCAAAGCGAAAGAACGTTGTCTGAAATATCGTCGGCGCTTTCGGGTGCCACGAGAGAGACGGACCTTGCCGGGTGGTATCGAGAGGGCGCGATACTTGGTGTCATTTTCACGGAGCTCGGCAATGGAAACTGGGAAGCGATGCAGGACTCTACGCTCACTAAGGTGATTACGTCATTGCGGGAAAAGCTGCGTCCGGAACAAGTCGATCGAATCCACATCTCGTTTCACTCCTTTCCGGAAAAATGGGACAAGACCAGCCGTGGTCGACTGGCCAACGCGAAGTTTTATCCGGACTTGTTCGAGCGAGATGAGGGGAAGAAATTCTCCCGTATTGTGAAGAGGTCGATGGACATTGTAGGAAGCATTGCGGCTCTGATGCTTTGCTCTCCTCTGTTCGTTTTTATTGCGCTGGCCATCAAACTCAGTTCGAAGGGGCCAATTCTGTTTAAGCAAGAAAGGGTAGGCCGGTACGGCTTGCCTTTCACGTTCTTGAAATTCAGATCTATGGAGTGCGTGAACGATCCGAGGATTCATCGGGAGTATGTCAGGAAGTTCATCGCTGGAAAAGCGGATCCGGCGGGAGTTGGCGATAACCAAAATGTGGTTTACAAGATTCAAGATGATCCTCGCGTCACCCGCGTGGGGAAGTTTCTTCGCAAGACCAGCTTGGACGAGCTTCCGCAGTTCATCAACGTACTGAAGGGTGAGATGTCTCTTGTCGGGCCGCGTCCCCCAATTCCCTACGAGCTGGAGGCATACCAGATCTGGCACCGGCGTCGCGTGCTGGAGGCTAAGCCGGGAATCACGGGGCTGTGGCAGGTGAATGGTCGCAGCAGGCTGAAGTTCGACGACATGGTTCGTCTGGACCTCCAATATGCGAAAACATGGTCCCTCTGGCTGGATATCAAGATCCTTTTGCAGACCCCACGTGCCGTCCTCTTCGGGGCAGGCGCTTACTGAGGCGCTCTCGCGATGCAATCGGGTTTTCACCCTTCACACCAAGGGGTGACAGTCAGAGCAGTTTCTAGAACGCCGACGAAAGCGGCAACACCTAGTTTTTTTGGAGAGTGCTTAATGGCAACCCAAACAGATCCCGTTCGCCATGTCTTTCCACGAACAACGGCACCGGGAATTTCCAAGAGGTTGAAATCCTACGCTCACCAAAGTCCGTCTGATCTCGTTCGCGTTGGTGTCATCGGTTACGGTTATTGGGGTCCGAATGTCGTCAGGAATCTGCAGAGTCTCGAAAACTGTCAGCTCGTTACAATCTGCGACAAGAATTCGGACTCGCTGCGACGCGCAAGCCGAGTCTGTCCGGGTGTCGAGTTGACGATGGACTTCGCGGAGCTCCTGAATTCGCCGCAAATCGATGCCATCGCCGTGGTTACTCCGGTCTGGACGCATTTCGAGCTGGCCAAAGCCGCTCTGCAGAATGGCAAACACGTCTTTGTCGAAAAACCGTTCACCTCGACGCCGCAGCAGGCCGAGGAGCTAATTGAATTGGCGGACCGTAATAGACTCAAAATCATGGTGGATCACACGTTTCTGTTCAGCGGCGCAGTGAGGAAGATCCGGGAGCTCGTCGACGATGGTACCTTGGGGGATCTCTACTACTTTGACTCGACCAGGGTGAATCTGGGCCTCTTCCAACATGACGTAAACGTCGTGTGGGACCTTGCTCCGCATGATTTGTCCATCATGGATTACGTCATCCGGGCGAAACCGGAGGCCGTCGTTGCAACTGGTGGGCGGCACTTAAACGGTCTGGCGGACGTGGCTTTCATTACGGTCTACTTTCCCGGCAACGTGATCGCGCACATCAATGTCAATTGGCTCTCTCCGGTCAAGGTTCGAAAGACTCTGATCGGTGGCGAGAAAAAAATGCTGGTGTGGAATGATCTCGAGGCCGATGAAAAAATCAAAGTCTACGATAAAGGCGTACAGATGACGAATGGGCGAGGTGTTTACGATTTACTGGTCAGCTATCGCTCTGGAGATGTTTGCGCGCCAAAAATCGAACAGGCAGAGGCTCTGAAGGTCGAGCTTGAATACTTCGTCGACTGCATATTGAATGACCGAACGCCATTCAATGACGGCGCGGCAGGTTTGCGGGTGGTCAAAATACTTGAAGCGGTCGACCAGTCATTGCAAGGACGAGGAAGAGCCATCTCACTATGAACAAGTACCACTGTATCGCTCCCGATGTGCAATTGGGAAAAGATGTGAAGCTCTCCCAATTCATCAATCTCTATGGCTGCGAAGTCGGAGACCACACCAAGATAGGCGCGTTCGTAGAAATTCAGAAGAACGCCAGAATTGGCAAGAATTGCAAGATTTCGAGCCATAGCTTTGTTTGCGAAGGAGTGACAATTGAAGACGAAGTCTTCGTAGGTCACGGCGTAACTTTCATAAATGACCTTTATCCGCGTGCCACCACTCCGGAAGGCAAACTCCAGTCCGAAGAGGACTGGAAGGTGCAGGCAACGCTGGTAAAAAGAGGTGCCTCCATTGGTTCCGGCGCGACGATTCTTTCGAATCTTGTCGTCGGCGAAAACGCTCTCGTCGGCGCAGGCAGTGTCGTAACTCACGACGTGCCTGACAATGCGATTGTGGCTGGAAATCCAGCAAGGTTGATTCGCTTGATCACGCCAGAATTGAAGGTGGCGTCATAAGCGGCAACGGCAGAATTCCTTTCTTGGACCTGGTGACACCTCACCTGGAACTAGAAGAGGAGCTTGTCTCGGTCTTCCGAAGCGCGCTGAAGACGGCTGGATTCGTCGGCGGGCCGATGGTGGAGGAGTTCGAACGGGAGTTTGCGGAGTTTTGCGTAGCCGGGCATTGTGTGGGCGTAGGTAACGGGACAGACGCGCTGCGGTTTGCCCTGATCGCCGCCGGAGTACACCCGGGCGATACTGTCGTAACGGTTCCGAACACTTTTATCGCGACCACAGAGGCGATCTCCCAGGCCGGCGCGCGGCCGGACTTCGTCGACGTCGAGGAGCGCACCTACAACATGGATGCACGAAAGCTCCACGAATACATTGAAACGCAATGCTGTCTCGACCGTGAGACTGGAAAATTATTGAATCGGAAGACAGGAAGTCGTGTGACAGGGGTTGTCCCCGTGCACCTGTACGGCCAGATGGCGGACATGGACCCAATCCTGGAGCTTGCGGAACGACACAACTTGTTGGTGATCGAGGATGCTTGTCAGGCTCACGGGGCGGTCTACTATTCGCGAAAAGAGGGTTGCTGGAAGAAGGCGGGGTCGATGGGCGTGGCGGCTGCTTTCAGCTTCTATCCTGGAAAGAACCTGGGTGCTTGCGGAGAGGCGGGAGCAGTCACCACAAACCATCCGGAGCTCGCAGGAAAAGTTCGCATGCTGCGGGACCATGGCCAAGTGCAAAAATATAATCACGAAATAGAGGGATATAACGGCAGATTGGATGCAATCCAAGGCGGCATTTTGCGGGCTAAGCTCAAGCACTTAGCAGAGTGGAACCAAAAACGCCGCAGACGTGCGCGTCGCTACGGCGAGTTGCTAGAGTCGCAGTACGACAGAATCATCTTGCCGTACGAATCGCCCCTAAACAAGGCTGTCTATCACCTCTACGTGATCCGCGTTAGGAATCGGGATCAAGTTCAGGCGCGTCTCGCCCAGGCTAACATCGCAACCCAAATCCACTACCCGACAGCTCTCCACCTTCAGGCGGCCTATGCGACTTTGGGGCACAAAACAGGAGATTTTCCGGTGACCGAAAAGGCCGCGGCGGAAATATTGTCGCTGCCAATGTATCCCCAGCTCGAACCTCAGCAGCAGAAACTGATTGCGCAAGAACTGATTAATTCGCTTGATGGAGAGGCTGCCGGCAGCCGGAAACCGAACCTGGAGCCTGCCGCCGTGGCTGGGGACCGCGCTGACTGAGACGATTCACACTCTCGAGGGAAATTGACCCTTGGATTCCGCTATGAATTCCGAAACCTCGATCCAAGCATCAACTCTAAACCCGACGTTGGCAAATATGGAGAGATGTCCAACTGCGCGCGCCAAAGGAAAGATCTGGATCGATTTGGACAACTCACCCCATGTTCCATTTTTTGCTCCGATCATCGAGGAACTCCAGAAGCGTAATTATTCGGTCGTGATTACGGCACGCGATTGTTTTCAGGTGCGTGAACTGGCAGATCTTTTCCATATGAACTACAAGCTGATCGGCCATCACTCCGGGAAAAGCAAACTCCGCAAGGTTGCGGGGTTATGCTTTCGTGCGTTGGAACTGATTCCCACGATCCTGAGGGAAAAGCCGGACTTAGCCGTATCCCATTGTTCACGCTCCCAACTGATTGCGTCCACTTTTTGCAGGATTCCGTCTTTTTTCCTGGGTGATTATGAATTTGCAACCGCCTGGGTATTCGTCTATCCCACTTGGCACATGCGCCCGGAAGTGATTCCGGATGAGAGACTTCCCAAGAGCCCGAGTCGAAACCTGAAATACCCAGGCATCAAGGAAGACGTGTACGTTCCCCGGTTCGTTCCAGACCCGAGTATCAGGTCCCAGCTCGGACTCCAGAAGCGGGATGTCGTGGTGACCATGCGTCCGCCGGCGCGCGAGGCTCACTATCACAGTCCACAAAGCGACGAACTCTTCGAAGCCGCAGTTGAGTATCTAAGCAAAAAGCCGGAGCTGAAACTAGTGGTGCTTCCACGAAATGAGAAGCAGGCGGCGTGGTTAAGGGAGCGCTGGCCTGACCTTTTTTCGGACGGCAGGATGCGCATCCCCAATAAAATCGTGGACGGTCTCAACCTGATTTGGCATTCGGATTTCGTGATCAGTGGCGGCGGCACGATGAACAGGGAGGCCGCGTCGCTGGATGTCCCTGTTTACAGCATCTTTCGTGGCAAGATTGGCGCCGTAGATCAGTATCTAAACAAGACAGGCCGGCTAGTCCTGCTCCAGAACGTTGAAGATTTGCAAACTAAGATTATGCCGGTGCGGAGAGATCGTCCAACGAAGCCGCAGAACAGAGGGTCAATCGCCCTGGGCAGAATTGTAGACCAGATTGCCGCCTGCATGGAGTCACAATACGTGCTTTCAGGCGGGATGGAAGTGGCTACCGAGCGAAGCGCAGTCGGAAGATGAGGCTACAGGATGCAATGGTCTGAGGCTGGGACAATGAAGATTCTGACTGTTGTCGGCGCGCGTCCCAATTTCATGAAGGCCGCACCCATCATCGCGGCGATCAACGCGCACAATGAGAGGTTTGTGGCAGATTCCGCCGCCCGGCCAGAATTACAAGTCGAAAGGATCCGGCATATCCTTGTCCACACTGGCCAACATTACGACGAGTTTATGTCCGGGTCCTTTTTCAATGATCTCAATCTCCCAAAGCCAGATATTCACCTCGGCGTCGGTTCAGGCTCGCACGCAGCCCAGACTTCGGAAATCATGAAGAAGTTCGACGAAGTGTTGCTGGGCGAAAAACCGGATGTCGTGGTTGTTGTTGGCGATGTGAATTCGACGCTTGCTTGCGCCTTGGTTACCTCCAAGGTTTCCTTTGACTCAGATGGTTCCAGACCAGTGATCGCCCACGTGGAAGCGGGATTACGCTCCTTCGACCGGTCGATGCCCGAAGAGGTTAACCGCATTCTTACCGATCATGTTTCAGATCTGCTGTTCGTGACGGAAGAGAACGGACTTGAGAATCTCCGTAATGAAGGTGTCTCGCCCGATAAAATCCACTTCGTTGGCAATACCATGATCGATTCCCTCCTCCATTTCAAGGAGAAAGCCGAAGCCTCGACCATTTTGGAGAAGTTAAGGCTGCTGCTTCCGGGTGGAAAGAACGGAGAGGCCAACTCTGCCACCCAATATGCGCTTCTGACGTTACATCGAGCGTCCAATGTGGACAATCGGGATGTCTTTCTGAGCATCATTGCAGGGTTGGAGGAGCTCGCAAAGGATTGCCCCGTCGTATTTCCAGTGCATCCTCGAACCCAGCGGCGAATCAAGGAATTCGGAGTCGAATTCGATCTCGGAAAGAGTGCAGGGAATCACAAAGCGAATGCACAGGGTTCCGGGATAATCGTGACCGACCCGCTGGGCTATTTGGACTTCCTCTGTTTGATGAAGCACGCGACGCTGGTCGTGACCGACTCGGGCGGCATCCAGGAAGAAACAACGATTCTTGGGATTCCCTGCGTCACTGTCAGAGAAAATACGGAAAGACCGGTTACAGTCCAGAGCGGAACCAATATAATCGCGGGAACAAAAACACACGCCGTTAAGGATGCTATCCGCCGGCAGTTAAGCCGGAAAAGAGAAAATGGCGCGCCAAAGAATTGGGACGGGCAGGCCGGTGCGCGCATCATTGACATCATGGTTCGCAGGCACTACGAAAAGTCTTCGTTGCAATCATCCCCTAACCCGCACACCGTGCCTCTTGAAGACGGATGCGCCTGCCGCTAACCCAATTGATGCCTGTCGACAATCAGTTGGAAACTCAGATCCTGAGGCTCGTCGCCTATTGTCAGGCCAACGATTGGGCGGGGTACGACCCGTACGACGCCGTGAACAGCCATGTCTTTGCCGCTCTGCCACTCCTCAACTCGAGACTTCCTCGGCTGCTCTTGACCCAGGCTTTGAAGCGAAGTCCGGTCAATATTCGCAGGTTGTTGGGTATTCCAAAGACCCTGAATCCGAAAGCTATTGCACTGTTTCTGTCGGGATTCCTCAAGCTCTCGAGAATGGGAGTGGCGAATACCGAAGAGCTAGTCGAGCCGATGATCGAACGGCTGATCGCGCTTCGGTCACCAGGAGTTCCTTACTGGTGCTGGGGATACAGTTTTCCGTGGCAGACGCGCACCATCGTCGTGCCGGCCCAAGCGCCCAACCTGGTATGCACGACGTTCGTGGGTAACGCGCTTCTGGATGCCTATGAGCAACGCTCGGACCGGCGATGTCTGGAAATGGTGATAAGCACGGCCCAGTACATCCTAGATGAACTCTATTGGGCCGACGGTAAATCGGTCGCCGGTTTCAGCTATCCTCTTCCTGATCTCAGGAATCAGGTACCCAACGCGAATTTCCTTGGCGCGGCTTTGTTCTGCCGTTTGTACCAACACACGAGCGAAAGGAAATTCCTTGGTCCAGCGCTTAGGGTTGCCCGCTACTCGGCCGCCAAGCAGCACGCAGATGGCTCGTGGGACTACGGGGAGGGACCGTCACAACGATGGATTGACAACTTCCATACCGGCTACAACCTGTGCGCGCTGCGGTCCATTGGCCGCTATGCGGGAACAATGGAGTTCGATTCGAGCATCCGGCGCGGGCTCGAGTTCTACCGAGCCCACTTTTTCCGCGAAGACGGCGCGCCCAGATATTTTCATAACCGCACATATCCCGTAGACATTCATTGTGTGGCACAAAGTATCATCACGCTCCTTGCGCTTAAAGACCTCGACCCGAGCAATGTCATATTGGCGCGCTCGGTGTTCCACTGGGCCATGAATCACATGTGGGATGAACGGGGCTTCTTTTACTATCGCGTTCTTCGCTTCTGTACCATCCGAACCCCATACATGAGATGGGCCCAGGCCTGGATGCTTTTGGCAATGTCCACGCTCCTGTGCGAATCGGACGTGCTGGTGA
>Ga0137415_10005297_pt1 | contig 12767 bp, 11 predicted proteins | sample CZODoug3_1_1_16f_FD_183082 | JGI IMG/M metagenome (GOLD analysis project Ga0137415, IMG submission 183082) | Vadose zone soil fungal communities from Angelo Coast Range Reserve, California, USA - CZODoug3_1_1_16fungal (Hybrid Assembly) | ecosystem: Environmental > Terrestrial > Soil > Vadose... | reverse complement strand
ACCCAGCAGATCAACCAGGGCCAGATGGACCGCTGGTCGATCGTCACCACGCTGAACTATCTCGCCCATGACGAGGAGGTCGAAATCGTGCTGGCGAAAGCGCATCACTATCGCACCACGGAAGGCCGCGACATCGTCAACAAGATGGTGCGGCTCGCGGACCTGACCCGCAACGCCTTTGCCAATGGCGATCTGTCGACGGTGATGAGTCCGCGCACGGTGATCACCTGGGCGGAAAACGCCGAGATCTTCAGCGATATCGGCTTTGCGTTCCGCGTCACCTTCTTGAACAAGTGCGACGAGCTGGAACGGCCGCTGGTGGCTGAATTCTATCAGCGCTGCTTCAACGTCGAGCTCGCGGAATCGTCGGTGAACGTGGCGCTGAGCTAGTCGATGCCGTCCATTGCCGTCGAGCGCACCATTGGAGAGACCAAGAAGGCGGTGCTCGGCGGGCTTAGCGGCTACAACGACGAGAAGATGGGGAAGCAGAAGTACAAACGTCTGGCCGTTTCGCTGCGCGAAGGCGACAAGATCGTCGGTGGAATTGTAGGGGAGTTCTGGACCACGGTGCTGTACATCCAGTATTTCTGGATGGAGCAGCGGCTTCGCGGCAAGGACTATGGAACAAAGTTGATAACCGCGATTGAAGACGAGGCGAGACGGCTTGGGGCGACACGGTCCTATCTGGACACGATGAGTTTTCAGGCGCCAGGCTTCTACCGCGCCTGCGGTTATGAGGAATTCGGTTCGATCGAAGGCTATCCGGGCGGCGTGACGCGCCATTGGTTTACAAAACCGCTATGAGCACATCCAACTCCAAATTCCGCACCGGATCCAAGGAAGCGCCGACCGAACCGTTCAAGCGCGCGGTGACCTCGTGCCTGCGCGCGATCGCGCGCAAGCCGGAACTGGAAGTGACGTTCGCCGCCGAACGCCCCGGTCTCGCGCCGGGCAAGGCGCGGCTGCCGGAGCCGGCGCGAAAAATGACCAAGCGCGATGCGGCGATCGTGCGCGGCCACGCCGATTCGATCGCGCTGAAGCTCGCCTGCCACGATCCCAAGGTGCATCGCAAGCTGATGCCGGGCAATCCGCAGGCGCGCGGCGTGTTCGAGGCGGTCGAGCAGGCCCGCGTCGAAGCGATCGGCTCGCGGCGGATGTCCGGCGTTGCGAAAAATCTCACCGCGATGCTCGACGATCATTTTCACCGCGGCAAATATGACGAGATCACCGACCGCGCCGACGCGCCGCTGTCGGATGCGCTGGCGATGCTGGTGCGCGAGCGCCTCACCGGAATGGCGCCGCCTGCGGCTGCGCGAAAGATGGTCGATCTCTGGCGGCCGGTGCTGGAAGACAAGATCGGCACCCGGCTCGATAAATTGAGCCGTGTCACCGAAGACCAGGCCAAATTCGGCGACCTCGTGCACGATCTGTTGTCGGCGCTCGATCTCGGCGACGAACGCAACGCTGATGCCGATGACGACGAGAACCAGGACGAGAATCAGGACGGCGAGAGCGATCAGTCCGGCGCCGAAGGTTCGCCCGACTCGGACGCCGCGCAGGAGATGAGCGCCGATCAGGCGCAGGCGACCACCGACGAAATGTCGGAAAGCGCGATGGAAAGCGCGCAGGCCTCCACCAGCGACACCTTTGATGACGGCGAGCTCGGCGACGACGAGACGCCGGGGGAGGCGACGCGGCCGAATTCGCGCAGCGCCAACGAGCCGCGCGGGCCGGAATATCACGCCTTTGCGCCGAAATTCGACGAGGTGATCGCGGCCGAAGACCTCTGCGACCATGACGAGCTGGAGCGCCTGCGTTCTTATCTCGACAAGCAACTCGCGCATCTGCAGGGCATCGTCGCCCGGCTCGCCAACCGGCTGCAGCGCCGCCTGATGGCGCAGCAGAACCGCGCCTGGGAATTCGATCTCGAAGAAGGCATTCTCGATCCGGCGCGGCTGTCGCGCGTGGTCACCGATCCCTATCACCCGCTGTCCTTCATGCATGAGAAGGAAGCGACCTTCCGCGATACCGTCGTCACGCTGCTGTTGGACAATTCCGGCTCGATGCGCGGCCGCCCGATCACGGTCGCGGCGACCTGCGCGGATATTCTGGCGCGCACGCTGGAGCGTTGCGGCGTCAAGGTCGAGATTTTGGGCTTCACCACGCGCGCCTGGAAGGGCGGGCAATCCCGCGAGGCGTGGCTGGCCGCCGGCAAGCCGGCCAATCCGGGCCGGCTCAACGATCTCCGCCACATCATCTACAAATCCGCCGATGCGCCATGGCGTCGGGCGCGGAAAAATCTCGGGCTGATGATGCGCGAGGGGCTGTTGAAGGAGAACATCGACGGCGAGGCGCTGGACTGGGCGCACAAGCGCCTGCTCGGCCGTTCCGAGCAGCGCCGCATCCTGATGATGATCTCCGACGGCGCGCCGGTCGACGACTCCACTTTGTCGGTCAATTCCGGCAATTACCTCGAACGGCATCTGCGTCACATCATCGAGGAGATCGAAACTCGCTCACCGGTCGAACTGATCGCGATCGGCATCGGCCATGACGTGACGCGCTACTACCGCCGCGCGGTGACCATCGTCGATGCCGAAGAGCTCGGCGGCGCCATCACCGAAAAGCTCGCGGAGTTGTTCAGCGAGACCAGCGGCGCCGCGCCTGCCTCGAGCCGCCGACCGCGCCGATTGCACTCGTGAGAGATGCGTTCGGATTTTAGCCGCCGCCGCTTCCTGAACTACACGGCGGCGGGGCTTTCGATGGCCGCCGTGCCGGGCATCGCGGCAGCGCAAACCGCGGTCCAGCCGCCGCCGAAAGCGCTGAAGCCGGACGAATTCTCCGTCACCGCGCCGGTTTCGATCGAGGTCAACGCCCGGCCGTTACAGTCGTTCGATACCCGCGACCGCTCGCATCTGCGGTTCGGCTCGCTGGAATATCGCAGCGGGCTGATCCTGACGTCACCGTTCCGCGGCTTCGGCGGACTGTCGGGAATACGGCTGGACGCCAAGGGCGAACGCTTCATCGCCATCAGCGACAAAGGAAGCTGGTTTACCGGCCGCATCGTCTACCGCGGCCGCGAGATGACCGGGCTCGGCGATGTCGAGGCTGCGCCGATCTTGGGGCCGGACGGCAAGCCGATCACCACACGCGGCTGGTTCGATTCGGAATCGATCGCGCTCGACGGCTCTCTCGTCTATGTCGGCCTCGAGCGCGTCAACCAGGTGCTGCGCTTCGATTTCTCCAAAGGCTTTACGCGGGCGCCGGGCGAGGTGGTGCCGCTGCCGCCGGCGGCGCGCAAGCTGCCGTACAACAAGGGGCTGGAAGCCCTGGTCGTGGTGCCCAAGGGATTGCCGCTCGCCGGCACGCTGATCGCGCTGTCCGAGCGCGGGCTCGATGGCGGCGGCAATCTCATCGCGTTCCTGATCGGTGGCAAGACGCCCGGCCAATTCAGCGTTCGCCGCACCGAAAATTTCGATATCAGCGACGCGGTGCTGCTGCCCTCGGGCGACCTGTTGATCCTGGAGCGCAAGTTTTCCTGGGTCGGCGGTGTCGGTATCCGCATCCGCCGCATCGCGCTTTCGTCGGTGACGCCAGGCGCGCTGGTCGATGGCCCGGCCATCTTCAATGCCGATCTCGGCGACGAGATCGACAATATGGAGGGGATCGACGCCCATGTGACGGCAGAAGGCGACACCGTGCTGACCATGGTCTCCGACGACAATTTCTCGCTGCTACAGCGCAATTTGCTGCTGCAATTCACGCTGGTGGAGTGATGTTGCGCCGGCGGCGCGTTCTGACGTTACCGGAACGGTTCTTGCAGCGCTCTGGTCCGGTAAAACCGGAGCGTTTGATGAACAAGTCCATTCGAATAATCTGCGTGCTGGCGAGCGTTGTTGCGGGCGTCTCAGCGCACGCCGAAACCTGGCCGTCGCGGCTGATCAAGGCGACCATTCCGTTCGGCGCCGGCAGTGCTGCCGACGTCGTGCCGCGGATGCTGTTCGACCGTCTGGCGATCGAACTCGGGCAGCCGATCGTGATCGAGAACCGCGCCGGCGCGGGGGGAACCGTCGGTTCGGGCCTGGTGGCGAAGGCCGATCCCGACGGCTACAGCATCCTCTCCAATTCCAACGCGTTGACGATCGCGCCGGCGATCTTTCCGAACCTTGCTTTCGATCCCACGCGCGATCTCGCCTCGGTACTGATGATCGGCTCCAGCGCCAATGTGATGATCGTGCCGAATTCGCGCCCCTGGAAAACCATCCAGGATTTCATCGCGGACGCAAAAGCAAAACCCGGCTCGATTTCGTTCGGCTCCGTCGGCATCGGCAGCGCCGTGCATATCAGTACCGAAAAATTCCGTCTTGCCGCCGGCATCGAGGCGACGCATGTGCCCTATCGCGGCGGCTCGGAAGTGATCGCGGACATCCTGGGCGGGCGGATCGATCTTTATTTCTGTCCGCTGGCGACCGCGCTGCCCTTGATCCGGGAAGGCCAGGTCAAGGCGCTACTGGTTTCGACACCCAAACGCGTCGCCGATCTGCCTGACGTGCCTGGTACGGTCGAGATCGGATTGAAGGACGCCGACAGCGTGATCTGGTTCGGCGTCTTCGTGCCGGCGAAGACGCCGCGCGACGTCGTCGAGAAACTTCATGCGGTCGGCATGAAGGTGCTGAACGATCCGGCGACGCAAGCGAACCTGAAGAGGCTTGGCATCGAGCCGATGCCGATGACGCCCGCCGAGATGGATGATTTCGTCAAGCGCGAGACCGCCGCTAATTTGGAGCTGATCAAGGCCGCGGGCATCAAACAGTAGGGGAGGGTTGCAGCAGGGCAGGGTTGAGGTGGGGGAAGCGCCTCATTACACAAGGGGCGAGCGTCCTTTTCCTCCCACAGAGTATCCCCGCATGAGCGTCCTGTTCTCCCCGATCGAGCTGCGCGGTTTGAGCCTTCCCAATCGCATCATGGTGGCGCCGATGTGCCAGTATTCGGCCGTCGACGGCGAGGCCAATGACTGGCACTTCACGCATATCAACACGCTGGCGCTGTCGGGGGCGGCGATGTTCTGCATCGAGGCCACCCATGTGGAGGCCATCGGGCGCATTACGCCGGGCTGCCTCGGCCTGTGGAACGATGCCACCGAAGCGGCGCTGAGGCCGATCCTGGCTTCGGTGCGCAAGCATTCCAGGACGGCCGTGGCGATGCAGCTCGCGCATGCCGGCCGCAAGGGCTCCAGCCATAGGCCGTGGGACGGCGGGCAGTTGATCCCGCTGTCGCAAGGCGGCTGGCAGACGGTGGGGCCATCCGCCGTGGCGCACAAGGAGGGCGAGACTGCGCCGCTAGAACTCGACGCGGCGGGTCTGGCGCGCATCCGCGACGCCTTCGTTGCTGCGGCCAAGCGCGCCGACCGGCTTGGGATCGACGCCATCGAGATGCACAGCGCGCACGGCTATCTCTTGCATCAGTTCCTGTCGCCGATCTCGAACAAACGCACCGATCAATATGGCGGAAGCCTGCCAAACCGCATGCGTTATCCGCTGGAGGTGTTCGACGCGGTGCGCGCGGCGTTTCCGGATAAAAAGCCGGTCGGCATCAAGGTGTCGGCGACCGATTGGGTCGATGGCGGCTGGGACGTCGCGCAAACCATCGAATACGCCAAGGAGCTGAAGCAGCGCGGCGTCGACTGGATCGACGCCTCTTCCGGCGGCGTGTCGCCGCTGCAGAAGATCCCGCTCGGTCCCGGCTATCAGGTACCGCTGGCGCAGGCCGTCAAGGAAGCAACCTCCGTCACCACCATGGCGGTCGGCCTGATCACCGAAGCAAAGCAGGCCGAAGACATCATCGCCTCCGGCAAGGCCGACATGGTCGCGCTCGCCCGCGGCATGCTCTACGACCCGCGCTGGGGCTGGCATGCCGCCGCCGAACTTGGCGGCCAGGTCGAAGCGCCGCCGCAATATTGGCGCTCGCAGCCCTCGACGCAGAAGGCGCTGTTCGGCGCCACCACGTTCGGGGCGCGGTAAGCGCGTTACACCTTATCGATATCGTCATTGCGAGATCGATATCGTCATTGCGAGCGGAGCGAAGGAATCCATAGCGTCGCAAGAAAGGACTGGATTGCTTCGTCGCAGAGCCTGTCATCGGGCGCGCATTCGCGCGACCCGTTGGCTCCTCGCAATGACGGTTGCCTCACCAGCAAAGCCATATCTCGGCCACACGCGGGGCGTGCTATACTCTCGCATGCGTGCACAAGACACGCATCATGACAAAGCGAGAGGAAAGCCCATGGAACTCGGATATTTCGCGATGCCCTCGCATCCGCCGGAGTGCGGATTGAAAGAGGGTCACGACTGGGACCTTCAGGTGCTGCGATGGCTGGATGAACTCGGCTACCGGGAGGCCTGGATCGGCGAACACCACACCGCGCCGTGGGAGCCGCACCCGTCGCCGGATCTGCTGCTGGCGCAGGCGTTCTTGCAGACCAAGAATATCCGTCTCGGCCCCGGCGGCTTCCTATTGCCCTATCATCACCCCGCCGAACTCGCCAACCGGGTCGCGATGCTCGACCATCTCTCCGACGGCCGGCTCAATTTTGGCGTCGCCGCGAGCGGACTGCCGAGCGACTGGGCGATGTTCAACGTCGACGGCATGTCCGGTCAGAACCGCGACATGACCCGCGAGGCGCTGGAGATCATCCTGAAGATGTGGACCGAGGATGGCCCGTGGACCCACAACGGCAAGTTCTGGACGGTGACCAAGCCCGACACGATGTTCGATTTCCTCAAACCCCACCTCAAGCCGTTGCAAGCGCCGCATCCGCCGATCGGCGTCGCCGGCCTCTCCAAGGGTTCGGACACGTTGAAACTCGCCGGCGAGCGCGGCTTCATTCCGATGAGCCTCAACCTCAACCCGGCCTATGTCGGCAGCCACTGGGAATCGGTAGAGATCGGCGCCGCCAGGACCGGACGCAAGCCGAACCGGCAGGATTGGCGGCTGGTGCGCGAGGTGTTCGTCGCCGATACCGACGAGGAGGCCTGGAAACTCTCGACCGGCGACATGATGGGCCGGATGATGAGCGAATATTTCCTGCCTTTGCTTGGCCATTTCGGTTTCAAGGATTACCTCAAGGCCACGCCTGACGTGCCCGACAGCGACGTCACCGTCGACTATTGCGCGCGCCACAACTGGGTCGTCGGCTCACCGGCGACCGTCACCGAGAAGATCGAGAAGATCTACCGCGAGGTCGGTGGCTTCGGCACGCTTTTGGTGTTCGGCTTCGACTACAAGCACAAGCCCGAAGCCTGGCACAATTCGCTCCGCCTCCTGAAGCAGGAGGTGCTGCCGCGGCTGACACATCTGGGCGCGGAGCTCGGCCGCGCGGCGTGAGGTGCGAATCAAACGGCGCGGGGCGGCGGATCGCCGTCGTCCCGCGTTGCCTCACGGCGAGGCGATCAGGCCTTCTTCGCCATCTGCGCGACCGCATCCATTGCCGCGATATAGCCGTAAGGCCCCAATCCGCAAATCACGGCGGTGGCGGCCGAAGAAATCTTCGAATGCCGATGCAGTTCATCGCGCGCGTGGATATTGGAAATGTGCACCTCCAAGACCGGTCCCTCGAATGCCTTGATGGCGTCGATGATGGCGATCGAGGTGAAGGAATAGGCCGCCGGATTGATGATGATGGCGTCGGCGCTCTGCCGCGCCGACTGGATCAGGTCGACCAGTTCGCCCTCGTGATTGGACTGGTGAAAGGAAATCTCGAGCCCCAGGCGCTTCGCGTTCTGCTCGCAGTTTTCCTTGATCTGCGCCAGCGTGGTCGTCCCGTAGATATGCGGCTCCCGCACGCCCAGCAGATTGAGGTTGGGTCCGTTCAGGATCATCAGTCGCTTCATGGTGTCTCCTCTGTTCTGGTCAAGGCATCGGCGGGTCGCGGAGTGTGTTGTTCCCGCACAATTGATTCCGCTCAAGGCGGCATTCGCGTCAGGATTAGCTTTCGCACTATGGGAAAACGGCCTAGCCTGATCTCGGCGATCGGTAGGGTACCACGATGCGGTCTCGTGTCAGAAAATTTGCCCATATTCTGGAGCGCCTCGGGCTCGCGATGGCGGGCGCTGCAAGCGGCCTGTTTGTCGCCGTTCATGTCGGCTCAAGCGTCGTAGCACTTACGTCCCAGGCTTTTCTGCTCATCATGATGATTAGCGGCGCCGTCGGTTTTTACCTAGGCATTGATACGCCGCCGCAGCCTTTTCATCCCCCGAACGATCAGTCGTCGAGCGGCAAGATTGACGCAGCCGAATTTCTCAGCGCGGTCGGCACCTTCCTGGCGGCGTTGGCCGCCTTTGTCTCGGTTGGCGTGATCGTGTTTCGCGCGGAGCCGCACATCTTCTGGACCATGGCGATCATGCTGGGATGGGTAGTTGGTGTCATCATGCAGATCACGGCCGGCGCGATCGCACGTGTGCGCCATTGAGGATCAAGGCCCGTGATCTTGTCTTGGCGGCGACTGCAATTTTCCACGTACCGTTTCTCAATCATTAACTATTGCGCAATGCCTCGGTAGCGGTCGGTCGTATCGCGCTTTAGTTAATACCGGGCGTTGGTTTTCTCTATGCGAGCGTTTTCCATGCTCAAAGATGGCAAATATGCTGCCTGGTTCAGGACTCCGCGTGGCGAAGGCACGGGCATCGTGCAACTTGCAAATGGCACGATATCGGGCGGCGACAGCATATTCACCTACAGCGGTTCATACCAGATCGACAACGATCAATTCACCGCAACGCTGAAGACCAGAAGGTACGCCGCGGGTCCACCCACCGTTTTCGGCATCGACGAGGTCGAAATAAAGCTTGCGGGGAGATACAACGGCATCATGGCTTGCTGCTCGGGAACCGCCGAACAGGCGCCGGGCGTGGTGTTCGAGGCCACGCTTTTCCTGAGCCAAGACCAGCCGTCTCGGCCAGATACGAAGTGCGCCGCGCTTAATCTCAACGCCAGCAAACTGCCGAAGGGCACCGATAGTCGATGGCGTGCACCTGGTCCTTTTGCGCGTGGACTGTCGAGAAATTGATCCGGCGCGAAAACTCTCCGTCAATTCAGATTTGGCGGCGCAGCGGTCGAACGCACCTGCCAAAACCGCAGCAGGCGTCGCGCATTGTCCGCCGTCAGCCGCGCGAATTGGGCTTCGGCCTTGGCGAGTTCGTGCGGCGCCATCGCGCCCGACGCAAAGCGGCTGTCGAGGATGGCGCTGACGGTTTCCCAGCTAAGCCCCGCCGCCTTGCAGGGCACCAGCACGCTGTCGTCGCGCAGGCTTTGCATCAGCGGCCGAATCACGTCGATGGTGGCGTGCGACAGCTCGGCGAGCGCCGCCACCGTCTCCTCATATTTCCGTTGTCGGGCAAATTCCAACAGCACCGTTTCGGTGAGCGCGCCGCGCCGGCCCAGTTGCGCCACGAAGCGCCGCGCCGCGGAGAAATCGTGCGCAACAGACATTTCGCTGATAACGCCGGCCGTCACCGCCGCAATCGCGGCTCGGATTTCCTCGAACAGATGCGGCGGCGCACGCTTTAATAGCCGCGATCGCACCGCCTCGGTGGCCTCGCGCAGCAATTGAAGCCGCAGCTCCACCGGCAGATCGATGCGGATTCCGGTCTCCACCGCCAATTCAGGATCGGATTGCGCCTGCGACAGCACGACGGCAAATCCCGCTAGGGAAACCCGCGCGCCGGGATTGTTGACGAGGCGGCGGCTGACGGCTGGATAACGCCGTGCCAGCAGCGCGTCGGTGACGGCTTCCTTCAGCCACCAGCGGCCCGAGATGGCGAGCAGATGTCGCTCGCTCTTGGTTGCCGCGATCTCGACCAGATCTTCGTCGGAAAGCCGCGCCGATTCGGTCAGCACCGGTCCGGCGATGGCGATCTCGTCGTTGCGGGCCAGAATGCCGACGATGGCGCGAGGTGCCTTCGGCACCGCGGCCAACTGCGTGCTCATTTCAACCAGCGCCATGCGCGCGCTGAAATCCGCGAGCGCCCGCATCTCGATGGTCCGGACCAGGCGTTCGAGCACGGTGCCGAACAGCTCGATCTGTTCGTCATTGCAAGCGCCTGCCGACCGCAAAAACAGGCTGGTGACGCGCCGCGCGGTTTCCAGATGCTTTTGCGCGGACCCGGCCTTGATGGCGGCCTCGACTTCGTCGGCGATCGATCGTGATGCGTCGTGCATCGCTCGTCCTGAGCGGTTGAGGGCCAATTCTGGCCGGCAAGGGAATGTGTTGGAAATAGCTGAAGGTTCGGTAAAGGGTAACCGCCGCCGTTCCCTTTTCCTCGGCCAATGGCCGCCTTTTCCGCCTTCCGTCATTGCGAGCGAAGCGAAGCAATCCATTCTTCCTTTCTGCTGCGCGATGGATTGCTTCGCTGCGCTCGCAATGACGGGGAGGGGGCTCGCAATGACGGCAGGCTCGCAATGACGGCAGGGCTCGCAATGACGGAGGAGGCGGCCCAAGCCGGCAGAAATGCCGCATTGAGTTGCCGCAACGGCTGTTGTGCAGCGAGGGCTCTTATTGTCAGATAGCCCGCAACAAACTCGCTTCGTTCCAAGAAAAGCGTCGGGAAAGCGCGACCATGCTGGACAGGCCGGGACCAACGGCTGAGGAGATCCTCCGGGAAATGACCGAGCGCTGGATCGGCGCCTTCGGGGCCGCTTTGCAGGACGCATCCGAGCCCGCGCTGGCAAAACTGTTCGCGCCCGACCCTCATTGGCGCAATATTTTCGGCCTCTCCTGGCTTTTTGCGACCTTCAGCGGCCGGCCGACGCTCAGCCACGAATTGCTGCGCCGCGCGGCCGAGGCCGGCGCCACCGGATTTCGCATTGACACCGCGGCGCTGACGCCGCGGCGGGCGGTCGTTGCCGGCCGCGACGTGATCGAGGCGATCTTCAGCTTTGAGACCTTTGACGGGCCGGGGACCGGCGCGGTCAGGCTGTTGCCTGAGGCCAGCGGGCATGCGGTGGCCTGGACGATTTCGACCGCGCTCGATTTCGACAAAATTTGCGCCGCGCGCGCGACGTGCACCGAGAGCCAATCTCTCTCGCGCGATTTTGCCGCACCCGATTGGCAGGAAGCGCGGCAGGCCTCGCGCGCCTACGATAGCCGCGAGCCCGACGTGCTGATCGTCGGCGGCGGACACGCCGGCATTTCCGCCGCGGTGGAGTGCAAGCGGATCGGCCTCGATGCGCTGATCGTCGATCGCGAGCAGCGCATCGGCGACAATTGGCGGCTGCGCTACCGCGGGCTGAAGCTGCACAACAGGACGCCGGTCAATCATCTGCGCTATCTGCCGTTCCCGTCGACGTTTCCGGATTACATCCCAAAGGACCAGATCGCGAACTGGCTGGAGAGCTATGTCGACATCATGGAAGTCGACTTCTGGACCGGCACGACTTTCGAAGGCGCCGGCTACGACGCGCGCACGCAGCGCTGGACTGCGAAGCTGTCGCAGCCCCATGGCCAACGCGTGCTGCGGCCAAAACACATCGTGCTCGCCACCTCGGTCAGCGGCACGCCGAACATCCCTGAGATCGACGGCATCGAAAATTTTGCGGGGCAAGTGCTGCATTCCAGCCGCTTCGCCGCCGGCAAGCAATGGGCTGATCGTTCGGTGGTCGTGTTCGGCACCGGCACCAGCGCGCATGACATCTGCCAGGAGCTGCAGGCCGCGGGTGCCCGCGTCACCATGGTGCAGCGCAGCCCGACCATGATCGTCAATGTCGAGCCGGCGCAGCTCTACGACAAGATCTATCTCGGCGACGGGCCGCCGATCGAGACCCGAGACATCCTCAATTCCGGCGTGCCGCTGCCGGTGATGAAGCTCGCGCACAAGATCGTCACCGACGAGGTGAAGCAACTCGACGCAGCCTTGCTGACGCGGCTGGAGCGTGTTGGCTTCAGGCTCGAATTCGGCGAGGACGGCACCGGCTGGCCGCTGAAATTCCGCACCCGCGGCGGCGGCTATTATTTCAACGTCGGCGCCTCCGAACTGATCGCCGACGGCAAGATCCGCCTGGTTCAGGCGGCTGATATCGGCGCCATTGAGGCCGATGGCTTGCGGCTCAAGGACGGTTCGCGCGTCGGCGCGGAATTGTTCGTGCTCGCCACGGGGTACAAGGGCCCCGATCATCTGCTGGCGCAACTGTTCGGCGAACAAGTCGCAAAACGCGTCGGCCGCGTCTGGGGTTTTGACGAGGCGACACAGGAGTTGCGCAACATGTGGACCCGCACGCCGCAGCCCGGCCTGTGGTTCACCGGCGGCGCCTTTTCGCAAGCCCGCATCTACAGCCGCTACATCGCCCTGCAGATCGCGGCGATCGAGGCGGGGAGATTGGCGAAGGGGGCGGGGTAGCATTGTTCGCTCGCGTACCACACAGGTCGTCATACCCCGCGCATGCGGGGGATGGAGTCACGTTTGAAGTGCAACGATTGATTTGAGTTTGGAGAATGCCTCGGCGGGTGTCTTGAAGTCCAGGCATTTGCGTGGAGTGTCGTTGAGGCGTTGAACGTACCGCTTGATGGCGGCTGCGGTGATGAACTTGAGGTCAGTTTTGCGTGGCAGTGAGCGTCGCAAGCGGCCGATGGAGTTTTCCACGCCGCCCTTTTGCCAGGGACTATGGGGATCGCAGAAGAAGGTTTGGACGCCGAGGGTCTTGTGAAGCCTGTGATGCTCGGCGAACTCGGTTCCGTTGTCGAAGCTGATGGTTTTGCGCATTTGCTGTGGAAGCTT
>Ga0137415_10005296_pt1 | contig 12767 bp, 10 predicted proteins | sample CZODoug3_1_1_16f_FD_183082 | JGI IMG/M metagenome (GOLD analysis project Ga0137415, IMG submission 183082) | Vadose zone soil fungal communities from Angelo Coast Range Reserve, California, USA - CZODoug3_1_1_16fungal (Hybrid Assembly) | ecosystem: Environmental > Terrestrial > Soil > Vadose... | reverse complement strand
GGCATCGGGAGCAGGTACTCCGCGCCCCAGCCCCCGCCCGATTCCAGCTGCGAGATCACTTCATCGGCGATGTCCCAGGTCAGCACGAGCACGACGTCCGGGCGCGCGGCACGGAGGTCCTCGACCGGTCGAATCGGTATGCCGCTCCCGGGGATCCGCCGCCCGTGTTTGCCGACGGCGGCGTCGACGGTGAACGGCAACAGGTCGGGGCCGATCCGACTGACGTCGAGCAGCACCGGCGCTTTGGACGGCGCCCCGTAGCCGAGCACGGACCGCCCCTGTCTTCGCTGGTCGACCAGGTAGTCGTGGAGCACCGCGGCCGATCGGAACGCGCCGGCCTGGAGCTCCGCGAGTGGCCCGGGGTCGTCGATACCGGCCGCGAGCTCATCGCGCAGCACGGACCTGACCGACTCGTCGTCCGGCACCCGGCGACCGTTCGGGGCCCCGTGCCGGAGCATCACCTGCAGGCTGCCGCCGAACAGCGGAACCCGCCGGACCGAGGTCACGTGCAGGTCCAGCGAGGCCGCCAGGCGGCGCACCGTGCCGAGCGACAGGTACGACCAGTGCCCGTGCCGGATCGTGTCGAACTGGCACTCGACGACCAACGGGAGCAGGTGGTGGAACTCGAGCAACAGGTGGCCGCCGGGTGCCAACCGTGCCGCCCGCAGCGCCAGGCTCGAGCCGAGCGCGGGCTCGTGGGCGAGGCCATGGACGTCGACGACGAGGCTGGCCCGCTGTTCCTCGCCCGCCTCCCGGCAGCCCGCCGCGCGCAGGCTCGGCAGCCAGGATCCGCCGTGGTGGCTGGCGAACTCGGCCACCGTCGCCCCGACCAGTTCCGGCCGTGTCGCCAGCAACTCGCGCACCGATTTCTCGGCGTGCGCAAGGCTGGTGGCCGACTCGACCGCCAGCGGCGGCTCGGGCAGCACGGGCTCGAGCGGCCCCAGCTGAACGAGCGTGCAGCTGTGGCAGAGCCAGAGCTCGAGTGGCCAGCGGCCGTCCTTGGCGGTGCTGGTGGCCGGCGGGAAGTAGTCGGACGCGGTGTGCGGTCCGAGGTCGACAACCCGCTGCACGCGCTCGGAGCCGCATCCTCGGCACGTCACCGCGCCACCTCCATCGCAGTCGGCCGCAGATCCGAGGCGAGCTCGCCGGCCGCGGCGCGGTCGGCAAGCCGGGCCAAGCGGGTGTAGCGGCGATCGAAGTCACCCGCGGTGAGTCCGTGCCGGCGGTACGCCTCCGCCAGCTCGGTGGCCCCGGCCTGGATCGTCCACCGCGCGGTGAACGGGACGGCGGCACGGAACCGGGAGAAGTCGACCCGGTACGACCGTGGATCGGCACCGGTCTCCCCGGTGATCACCAATTCCGACCCCGGCACCGCGGCCACCACCGAGTCCGCGATCTGGGCCACGGTCTGGTTGTTCGCCTCGGTGCCGATGTTGAACGCCCGCGCGTGCACCGCTTCGGTCGGGGCCGCCAGGGTCGCCACGACGGCGGCGGCGATGTCGGCGCCGTGTACCAGGGGCCGCCACGGCGTGCCGTCGGAGAGCACCTTGACCACGCCGGTCAGCACGGCATGCCCCACCAGGTTGTTCAGCACGATGTCGGCGCGCAGCCTCGGCGAGAAGCCGAACGCGGTGGCGTTGCGCAACGAGGTCGGGCTGAATCCGTCGCCGGCCAGGGCCCACAGGTCGTCCTCCACCCGGACCTTCGACTCGGCGTACGGGGTGACCGGCTTGAGCACAGCGTCCTCGTTCACCAGCGCCTCGCCGCCCTGCGCCCCGTAGACCGAGCAGGTCGAGGCGTAGACGAACCGACGCACCCCCGCATCGCGGGCCAGCCGAGCCAGCCGCGCCGAGGCATGGTGGTTGATCTGATATGTGATCTCGGGCGCGAGCGAGCCGAGCGGATCGTTGGACAGCGCGGCGAAATGCACCACCGCATCGAATCCCGCGACCTCCCGCTCGGTCACGTCACGCAGGTCGATCGCCAGGCCGGGCGGGTCCCACGGCGACGGGCCGAGCACGCAGTCCGCGAACAACCCCGAGTCCAGCCCGGTGACCTGATGGCCGGCGGCGGCCAGAGCCGGAGCCAACAGGCTGCCGAGGTAGCCCTGGTGGCCGGTCAGGAGTACACGCATTCCACACCTTCCGCTGAAACGGCGGCGGCCAGCGAGCGAGCCCCGCTCACGCCGACGACGAGCTTGTCGAGGTGGAATCCCTCGGCATACCGCTCGTGGCACTGCACGCCGCGAACCCGGGCCAGGCCGGTGAATGCCTCCGGATCGAACCAGTCCCGACCGTGCTGGGAGGGGTAGTGCTCGAACAGCAGCTCGACCTTGCGCCGCAGCATTGGCTCCGCCACGGGAAGCAGGACGGCGGGCTGAGCCAGGTCGCTCTCCCACTTGAGGATCTCGTATCCGAGGGTGAGGTGCCGGCGGAACGCGGTCGGCACCAGCTCACCGAGCAGCCGGTGGTCCTGGTGCGCGTCGTGCCGCGCCGGCGCGAGGATCAGGTCGGGCTCGGTGCGCTCGCGAAGCGCCTGCAGCTGCCGCTTCACCTCGCCCCACCGATCCGGAAGCCTGCCGTCCGGCAGGTCGAGCACGTCGACCTTCGGTTGGATACCCGAGCAGAACGCTCCCAGCGCGGCCCGCTCCTCGAGTTCCCGCTCCCCGCCGCCGCCGGTGAGCACCAACGCGGTCACCCGCATCTGGGGGTATGCCTTGCACAGCTCCAGCACGGTGCCGCCGGCGCCGATCGCGATGTCATCGCAATGGGCGCCCAGCAGCAGCAACTCGTCGAGCCGCGCAGGGAGAAGGTTCGCCATCACCGCTCCAGTTCAGCTTGGATCAAAGCCTGCAACGGGTTGCGGTCCGCGCGCTCCCAGAGCATCCACGGCCTGGTCCCGGCCTGGTAGGCGGCCTCGAGCGCGAGGCGTTCCTTCACCGTGTCCGCCGGCTGCCACCAGCCCCGGTACGGGTAGGCCATCATGCGGCCCTCCTTGGCCAGCTCGGTGCAGGCGTTCCCGACCAGGTCGCCGTTCTCCGGCAGGTAGTCGAACACCTCGGGCCGCAGCACGAAGTATCCGCCGTTCTCCCACAGCGGCATCTCCTTCACCGTGCTGATCCTGGTGATCGCGTGGTCGTCGCCGAGCTCCACGCAGTGGAACGCGGACTGCGGCGGCACCGCCAGCAGACTGGCCACCGCGTCACCCCGGGCGAACTTGTCGATCATGGTGTTCAGCGGCAGGTCGGTCAGCACATCCGCGTAGTTCGCCAGGAACATCTCCTCACCCTCGACGAGGTGACGCACCCGGCGCAGCCGCTCACCGATCGGCGAGTCCAGCCCGGTGTGCGCGAAGGTGATGGTCCAGTCCTCGATGTCCCGGCTCAGCAGCTCGAGCTGGCCGCCGCGCAACACGAAGTCATTGCTCGCGGTCTCGGCATAGCTGAGGAAGAAGTCCTTGATGTGGTGCGCCCCGTAGCCGAGGCACAGCACGAAGTCGGTGTGGCCGAAGTGCGCGTAATAGCGCATGACGTGCCACAGCAGGGGTCGGGGACCCACCGGATGCATCGGCTTGGGCAGGTCGGAGGCGCCATCGCGCATCCGCATCCCGTAGCCGCCGCAGAAGAGGACCACCTTCATGGCCGTACCACCTCGAGTCTCGGGATCGGGAACACCAGTCGGCCACCCCACTCACCGACGCAGGCCAGCTGCTCGGTGATCTCGGCGCGCAGGTTCCAGGGCAGCACCAGTACGTAATCCGGGCGGTCGGCGGCAATCCGCTCCGGCGGGTGGATCGGCACCCGCACGCCCGGTGTGTACAGGCCGTGTTTGTACGGGTTGCGGTCCACGGTGTAGGCAAGCAGGTCGGAACGCACGCCGCAGTAGTTGAGCAACGTGTTGCCCTTGCCCGGTGCCCCGTAGCCGACCACGGTCTGGCCGGCGGCCTGTGCCTCGAGCAGGAAACGCAGCAGGTCGGTCCGTACCCGGGCGACCGAGGGGGCGAACCCGTCGTGCCCGGCCACGCTGTCCAGCCCGGCCGCCGCTTCTTCGGCGAGCAGCTCCGCCACCCGCGCCGACGCCGGCCCGGCAACCCCCTCGGGGCGGGCCCACAGCCGGATCGAGCCACCGTGGGTCTCCAGCCGCTCGACGTCGACCAACGCCAGCCCACCGGTGGCCAGCGCCCGTTGCGCGGTACGCACCGTGTAGTACTGGAAATGCTCGTGATAGATGGTGTCGAACTGGTTGTGCCGCACGAGCGTCAGCAGGTGCTGCACCTCGATGGACACCCAACCGTCGTCCGCGACCAGCTGGCGCAGCCCCTGGGTGAAGCCCACCACGTCCGGAATGTGCGCGTAGACGTTGTTGGCCACCACGAGATCCGCCGGACCGTGCTCGTTGCGGACGGCGGCGCCGGTCTCGGCGGTGAGGAACTCGGTCAGCGTCGGCACCCCTCGGGCCCGGGCCGCCTCGCCCACGTTCACCGAGGGCTCGATGCCGAGGCAGCGGATCCATCTGGCCACCACGTGCTGCAGTAGATAGCCGTCGTTACTGGCGACCTCGACCACGAACGAATCCCGGCCGAGCCCCAATCGGGCCGACGCTTCCTCGACGAATCGCTCCGCGTGGCGCACCCACGAACCGGAGTAGGACGAGAAGTAGGCGTAGTCCCGGAACGTGTCCTCCGGCGTGATCAGCGGCGGCAACTGGGCCAGCAGGCAGTTCTCGCACACCCGCACGTGCAGCGGGTACGTCGGCTCGGGTTCCTCGAGCTGCGCGGCGGTCAGGAACCGTTCGCACGGCGGGGTGGCACCCAGGTCCACGAAGCTGCGCAGCGTGCCGCCCCCGCAAAGTCGGCACCGGAGGACCGTGCCCGGCGTCGTCGATCGGGTCGAGCGATCACTCAGTGCCGTCACCGCCGCGCACCGCCCAGGCCTCTGTCAGCCGCCGAAGCGGCTCCGCTGGTTGTCTCGAATTGTTTGCCCACGGTCCGCATTTCCCTCACAGAGTCCGGCCCCCGCACACCTGTCGCGCCCGCTCCCCGCGGGTGGCGCTCCCTACCGCTCGACCAGCACCTCGTCCGGCACCACCGCGCGCTTGTCAAAGGCTCCCCCGAGCGCGCGGCCCGGAGCATCCTCACGAGTGACGATGCTCGTTGAACGGGCAACCAGACCTGTCTGAACAACGCGCTCCGAGCGGCTCGGCGCCATTAGGTCCGCGCGCTCGGTCCCAGTGCCAACACCTTCAACGCCGCCCGCCGCCGAACGCTGCTCGGCGGTCCCGCCGCCGCGAACAACACGCGGTGGCGCAGTCGCATCAGCGGTGCCCGCAGCGCGCCGTACACCACATCGCTGTTCCGGACGATCTCGCGGTTCGCCCGGCGGACGCCCGCAATGAAATCCCGCTGCAGTCGGATCGCCTTCCCGCCCAGCTCGGACGAGTGCGACCCCGAATTGATCCGGAAACTACTCAGGGTCTCCGGCATCCCGAAGTATCCGCCATGCTCCAGCAGCCGGAGCCACGTGCCGATATCCAGAGTGAAGAATTCCTCATTCGCGAACCCGCCGGCGGCATCGAATGCGGCGCGCCGGAACAATACGTTCCCCGGGTTACCGATCGGGTTTCCACCATGTCGGACGACGCGCCGGATCACCGTCTTCCGGTCCTGCCGCCCGACCAGGTCACGCGTCCGCAGCACCCGGTCCGGCGCCACCAACCGCCCGTACTCGTCTATCACGTCGTGCCGGCAGGTGACCATGGCCAGTTGCGCATCCCGCTTCAGTACTTCGACCTGGCGCTCGAGGCAATTCCGGTGGATGAGGTCGTCCGCCATCAGAACCTTGACCAGGGGAGCTCGGGACAGGCTGACCACCTTGGCGAAGTTCTCCGTGGCCGCGATGGTCCTCGGGTTCCGCACTACCACCAGGCGAGGATCGTCGAAGGACCGGGCAATCTCGCCGGATCGGTCCGGGCTTGCGTTGTCCAGGACAATGAGCTCGAAATCTGTGAATGTCTGGTCCAGCACGCTGCGCAGCGTTTCGGCTATGAACTCTTCTTTACGATAGAGCGGCACACACACCGCGACAGCGGGCGTCCCTTCGAACGCTTCATTCTCGGTCATCAGAGTGAGGTCCTCTCACTTTCCCGGCGAGCCTCTTACAAGGTCATCCCAATAGCCTGTCCGCGAAATTGCTTACGCTGATACGCGGCGCCTGCTGATAGGTCGCCGCGACATACATTCCATGGTTCTGGACCAGCTCCCGGATTCCCTCGGTGACGCCCGACACCGTCATCGGCGTCGCCACCCCCACCCCGGTCGACCCGGCGACCTGGGCAAGCCAGCCGCCGCTCGGCACGAGAACGGGCGTGTGCCGCACGCATGCCTCGGCCAGGATTCCGCTCGGCGCGTCGTTGTCGTGCAGCACCGCCACCACATCCACACCGGCCAACGCCGCGGCGAACTCCTCGGCACCGAGCAGTCGGTCGACCACGACCAACCGTCGGGTGGCAGCCAGTTCCAGGGCGGCGCGGTTGGTCTCGAGGAAGGCGCGAACCTCGGGTTCCAGCCGGCCACCCACCACCAGGGTCACGTCGGGGAGCCACGCCGTCGCCGCCACCAGGAGCGGCAGGTTCTTGCGCGGGCTGACCACACCGAACACGCCGACGGTCGTGGTACCCGGCTCGGTGCGCGGGAGCCACGTGGGTCGTTCGCGACACGGCTCCCGAGGCGGCGGCACCGGATCGTGCACCGCCGGAATGCCCGGGAATCCCTTGCGCCTGGTGACCACGCCGAGCGCGTCGGTAAGGAAGAGCACGCGCACCCGGGGGAACACCCGAACCAGTCGCACCAGCACGGGCTTGACGAGCGTGGCCAGTCGAAGCCGTTCCGGACCTCCGACCGTGGTGGTCCGCATGAGCAACAGCCGGACCTCGAGCCGAAGCCATGGCTCGCGCATCAGCAGCGGCAGCAGCGGCAGCAGGTACTGGTCACCGTCGGGAAGGATGAGTGTGCGCGCACCGAGGGCGCGGGCCCTGGACACCGCGGCCTTCAGCAGCGCGCGAGGAGTGTCGGCGGGGCCCAGGATCTGGGTCGACGCCCGGATCGCGTCGGCGTGCGTCCGGTACTCCTCGGAGTGGGCGGCGGTACCGCTGATGAACACGACGCACCGCCCCGGCCCGGCCGCCTCGACCAGATGCCGGACGTAGTGCAGCCGGTGACCGGACGGGTCCGCCTCCAGCACCGCGACGATGTCCGTCATCGCCTGGCGCTTCCCTGTGACAACCGGGGCGCCCCACGCATGGTCACGCAGAGGTGGCTGAGGATGTAGAGCTGGCTCACCGTGAACCCGACGGCCGCCCACACCGGACCACCCGCCGCGGCCAACAGGTACGAGGTCACCAAGCCCGAAATGAGGCCGATGCCGATCGCCCGGCCGACCGACCGTTCGTGCCCCCGGTTCTGCAGGATGATCGCCATCCCCTGGTTGATCGTGGAGAACGCCGCGCCGATGGCCAGGGTCGAGAACGCCCATCCGGACTCCACGAACGCCGCGCCCAGAATCCAGGGGATCAGCACCGGACCGACCGTGGCGGCCAGCAGGGGGCCCAGGCACAGCACGAGTGCCACCCGCCTGATCCGCCGCTCCTCCGCCCGCAGGGCCTCCGGATCGTGTTGGGCGCGGGCCAGCCAGGGCGGGCCGACCAGCGCAAGGGACGTCGACAGGAACAGCAGCGGGCCGAGGAGCCGTCCAGCTCCGGCGTAGATGCCGCCCGTTGCGGCGCCCCCGCCCGCGGTCACCACCGGGGTGTCGAGCTGTTGGCCCACGCCGGCCAGCGCCACGAGACCGAAGGACACGGTCCGGCGTTGCACGGCGAGCAGGTCGCTCTGGCTGGTGGGACGGGCTGGGTTGGCTCCCAGGAAGACCCGGTCGAGGAGCGCCTCGGTCAGGAAGCCGCCCACCAGACCGAGCGAAAGAGCCAGTTCCGGCCGCCCGACGAACAGCAGCGCCACCGTGCTGACCAGGCCGGTCAGCCGGCCCACGAGCTGCGCCGACGCCGCCTTCGAGAACTTCTCCATGGCACGGAGCAGGGAGTTGGCCGTCTGGGCCTCCCATACGGCCCAGCCGGCGAGTCCGAGCACCACCCCTTCCAGTGGCGCGGGCATGATCAGCACGCTGGCCACCATGGACGGAACGACGAGGATCGGAACGGCCCGCCGCTTCGCGCCGGTCAGCGATCGGGCACGCACCATGCTGAGGTGGCCGGCGGCGATCTCGCGGACCTGGTAGCTCGTCAGGCCGAGGTCGAAGACCGTGGATCCGATGGCGCCAATGGCAAAGCAGGTGGCGACCAGCCCGAGGCTGGCGGGTCCCATGCTCCGAGCGGCGAAGACATAGGTCAGGCCGAGCACGAGCTGGCCGAGCATCAGGGAGCCGGCCACCCCGCCAACCCTCCCAGCGAGGAGCTTGCCGGCGCCGCGGCTCGTCTGGGCCACCACCTCAGTTCGTGACGCTGGCGCGCAGCTCGGCGTCGACCATGATCTCGGCGATGCGGGGCATCAACGTCTCGGCCTTCCAGCCCAGGACGTCCTCGGCCTTGCCGGCGTCGCCGACCAGCGAGTCGACCTCGGTCGGCCGCAGGTACGTGTCGTCGAACTTGACGTGCTCGCGCCAATCGAGGTCTACGTGCCCGAAGCAGTGCTCGGCGAAGTCCCGCACGGTGTAGGCGGTGCCGGTGGCCAGGACGTAGTCGTCGGGCTGGTCGTGCTGGAGCATGCGCCACATGCCCTCGACGTACTCGGGAGCGAACCCCCAGTCGCGCACGGCGTCGAGGTTGCCCAGGTAGACGTACCGCTCGATGCCCAGCTTGATCCGAGCGGCGGCCCGGGCCAGCTTGCGGGTCACGAAGGTCTCCCCCCGGCGGGGCGACTCGTGGTTGAACAGGATGCCGTTGACCGCGAACAGGCCGTGCCCCTCGCGGTAGTTGCGAGTCATCCAGTAGCCGTAGAGCTTGGCCGCGCCGTACGGCGAGCGCGGGTAGAACCGGGTCTCCTCGTTCTGCGGAGGCGGTGTCGCCCCGAACATCTCCGAGCTCGAGGCCTGGTAGAACCGGGTCTCCAGGCCAACCATCCGGATCGCTTCGAGCAGCCTGGTGGTACCCACGCCCGTGGTGTCGCCGGTGTACTCGGGCTCATCGAAGCTCACCCGCACGTGCGACTGCGCGGCGAGGTGGTAGACCTCCCCCGGGTGCACCCGCTCCAGCAGCGTGACCAGCCGTGAAGCATCGGTGAGATCGCCGTAGTGCAGGAACAAGCGGGCGTCAGCGTCGTGCGGGTCCTGATAGAGATGGTCGATCCTGGAGGTGTTGAACGTCGAGCACCGGCGGATGATGCCGTGCACCTCGTAGCCCTTCTCGAGCAGCAGCTCGGCGAGGTAGGAGCCGTCCTGCCCGGTGATCCCGGTGATGAGCGCGCGCTTCGTCATGTCTTCCCCGCTGTCAGGAGTCGAGCCCGGCGCTCTGGAAGGCGCTCGGTGCGTGTCGTGGATCGCCGGCGTTGTCCAGGAACCAGCGGTATGTGCTGGTGACTCCGTCGGCGATCTCGATCGAGGGGGACCAACCGAGCCGAGCGAGCCGACTCACGTCGAGCAGCTTGCGCGGAGTCCCGTCGGGCTTCGAGGTGTCGAACACGATCCGACCACCGAACCCGGTGATGTCGGCGACGAGCTCGACGAGCTCGCGGATCTCCAGGTCCTTGCCCACGCCCACGTTGATCGGCGCGGACTCGTCGTAGTGCTCCAGCAGGAACAAGCAGGCCGAGGCGAGATCATCGACGTGCAGGAACTCGCGGCGCGGCCGCCCGGACCCCCACACCACCACCTCCGGTTGCCCGCCGAGCACCGCCTCGTGAAACTTCCGGAGCAGGGCGGGCAGGACGTGAGAACTCTGGAGATCGAAGTTGTCGCCCGGCCCGTAGAGGTTGGTGGGCATCGCCGAGATCCATCGCCGGCCGTACTGGCGGCGGTAGCCCTGGACCTGGGTGATCCCGGCGATCTTGGCGATGGCGTACGCGTCGTTGGTCTCCTCGAGGGGCCCGGTGAGCAGGCTCGACTCGGAGATCGGCTGCGGGGCGAACTTCGGGTAGATGCAGCTCGACCCGAGGAACAGCAACCGCTCCACCCCGAATTCGTGGGCGGTGTCGAGGAGGTTCAGCTGGATACGGAGGTTCTCGCCGAGGAACTCGACCGGGCGCTGAGAGTTGGCGAGGATGCCACCGACCCGCGCCGCCGCGTCGATCACCACGTCGGGACGCTTCCGATCGAAGAACGCCCTGGTCGCCGCCCGGTCCCGCAGGTCGAGCTGGCTGGAGCGGGCGCCCACGATGTCGGAGAAACCCTGCCGGCGCAGGTGGCGGACGATCGCGGAGCCGACGAGGCCGCCGTGGCCGGCCACGTAGCAGGTGGCAGCCCTGGACAGGGCGCCAACGGAATCGGACATCAGTCGTTCCTCGCTGGGAGAAGGGACGGTGCAGGCGTCGTGATCTCCGGCGGCGTCGTCACCGGCGGCCGCGTCATCGGCTCCATGCCAACGTTTCGATCCACTCGCGATAGGCACGCGCCGCGCATGCGGCCGTCAGGTACTGGTCGGCGTACGACCGGCCGCGGGCACCGATCTCGCGCGCCCGTGCGGGGTCACGGCCGAGGGCGGCCGCGGCCTCGTGGAGAGCGGCGGCGTCGCCGGGGTCCACCCGGACGCCACCGCCGGACCGCTCGATTTCCCAGCTGGCGGCACTGCGCGGGTCGGTGGCGGCGACAACCGGCCGCGCGGCGGCGAAGTACGAGGTCAGCTTGCTGGGCGCGGACATCTCGGCCACCGTCGGCGCCTCGTTGAGCACGAGCACGTCCGCGGCGGCCAGTGCGTCCTCGAAGTCGCCGGCCGGCAGCGGGTCGAGGAAGGTGAGGTTCTTCAGCCCGGCGGCCGCGGCCTCCAGGTGACGGCGGCGTCCCCCGTCACCCAGGAGCACGTAACGAACGGTGTCGTGCATGTCGCCGGCACGGCGGGCGGCGTGCACGACGTTCTCGAGGCCCTGCTTGACCCCCATGTTCCCGGCGTGCAGCGCGATGATCTCGTTGGGCGCCCATCCCAACCTCCGACGTGTCTCGGACGGGTTCGTCCTCGGTGGCGACACATGTGACCAGTTGCGGATCACCGAGATCGCCGGGCGGTCCACGCCGAGTTCGGCGAGGTTGCGGGCGAAGTTCTCGTGCACGACGGCGATGCCGTCGGCCCGATTGAGCAAGGAGCGCTCCAGCCGTGCGGCCAACGCGGCGCCGCGCACGGAGGTCATGCCGGTCTCGAGCAGTGCCCGGCTGTACAGATCCTGGGTGATGACACCCAGTGCGGTGCGCCCGCGCTTGCGCCACCGCAGTCCCGCCGCGACGGTCAGCAGCACCGGGCTGACCGCGATCACCACGTCGGGGCGCCGGCCGAACACAGTGGCCGCGTGGCACGCGAACGCGAAGTCCATCACGACGCGGCTGCGTGCGGTGGGGATCGACGGCACCGGATGACGGACGCGGGTGATCGGTACCCCGCCGTCCAGCTCCGTTGTCCGCAACCCTCGGTAGCCGTCCGCGATCTTCCACCTCGGGTAGTGCGGATAGCCGGTGATGACCCGAACCCGATGGCCCCCGGCGGCCAAGGCCCGCACCATGCCGGTCGTGTACGGCGCGTTCCCGGTCGGTTCCGGCGCGTAGTGCATGCCGATGACCAGCACGTCGAGCGGCGCGGTGGCGCCGGCCCGCCCGATTGAGCGCCCCACCGCGGGGGCGTGCGGGCCGAATGCCTGGTCGAGCGAATGCATGGACATCACCGGCCACGCGCAAGAACAACCTCGGTCACGGTTCGCAGCAGGACTTTTGCGTCCAGCCACAGTGACCAGTTCTCGATGTAGTAGTTGTCGAACCGGGCCCGGTCCGCGATCGGAACGTCCCCGCGAAGGCCGCTGACCTGGGCAAGGCCGGTCAAGCCGGCCCTGACCCGATGCCGGCTGCGATAGTTCGGGAACCTCTCGGAGAACTCGTCGACGAACAGCGGGCGTTCGGGTCGGGGACCCACCAGGGTCATGTCTCCGCGCAGGATGTTCCACAGCTGAGGGAGCTCGTCCAGTCCGGTTCGGCGGAGCAGCGTGCCCACCCGTCCGATCCGCTCGTCGCCCACGATCGACCACCGGGTCGCCGACTCCAGGACGGTGGCCGGCCGCATCGACCTGAACTTCAGGCAGGTGAAGTGTTCGTTGGCCCGACCCACCCGCTCCTGCCGGAACAGCACCCCGGGGCCGCCCTCGAGCCGCACCGCGACCGCGCAGATCAACAGCAACGGCGCGAGCAGCACCAGCGCCACCACGCTGACCAGCACGTCCACCGCGCGCTTGATCGCCAGGGCGGGCCCGCTGAGTGACGGGATCCGAATCCGGATCATCGGGATGGCGCCGATGTGGTCCACGGCGCCGGCCTGCTGGCAGAAGTCGTGCAGCCGGGGAATGATCATCAGATCCCGCCGTGCGCAGCCCGACCGCCGCAGCACGTCCCGCAACTGCGACTCGGCCAGGTCGCCGTCCGCCACGATGATGACCTCGACGCCGTTCTCGTTCGCGACCCGGTCGAGGTCATCCACGCTGCCCAGGTGCTTGGCCACCTCGGTGGCGGCACCGGGCTCCCCGTCGTCGACGAATCCCACGGGGAACAACCCGTACTGCGGATAGCGATCGAGCAG
>Ga0137415_10005294_pt1 | contig 12769 bp, 10 predicted proteins | sample CZODoug3_1_1_16f_FD_183082 | JGI IMG/M metagenome (GOLD analysis project Ga0137415, IMG submission 183082) | Vadose zone soil fungal communities from Angelo Coast Range Reserve, California, USA - CZODoug3_1_1_16fungal (Hybrid Assembly) | ecosystem: Environmental > Terrestrial > Soil > Vadose... | reverse complement strand
GCGCGGAAGCCGGTCGCGTCCGCCGAATTTACGGTGACCGTCAACCGAAGGTCCGTCGCCATCCTCATTCGGAGCGACGCTGCGGGTGAACCATCGGAAGAGGAACCCGGCATAAATGCCGACATTCACTACCTGGCCGCCATACAGCAGCGGGTGGCTTCATTGAAAGGTGAATTCCACCACGACTACGTTCCGGCGGTGGGGACTCGCATCGCCGTGCGCTTCCCGCTCGAACACACCATCTTACCGGGCTGACCGGTTTACCGAGCCGAGCCCGGTCGCTAATGATGCGGTCCGGCGCCCACCAGCGCCGGACCGCAACCGGTCTACCCATAGACCGTCGACAAAGCACCTCGGCGAGGCGAAGCACCTTTGTTGACGCTCGTAGAATAGACCGTCGCGCGGTCGCTGCAACACCGCGGCACGCCGTCGTTTTGAGAGAAGTCGCCTACAACATTGGAGGCCTCGCGTAGGCCGATTCCCACGCTGAGTCGAGCGTCGTCAATGTGGCGCCAGGTGCTTCCCGGAAGTACTTTGCCCGGAGGTATTTTCGAGGACTCGCTGGCTTAGGTTACAAGGGGATCCCATGCTTCATTACGCCGTCGTTTTTCTCATCATAGCGCTCATTGCCGCCGTGTTCGGATTTGGCGGAGTCGCGGCAGGCGCCGCCGGGATCGCCAAGGTCTTGTTCGTGATTTTCCTGATCGGTGCCGTCGTGTCGTTCCTGATGCACGGCCGCAGCCGCGTGTGAGGCGTCCCCACGCCGTTTGGGTAGCGGACCTTAAGGACGACGCCTGGACGCTCGCGACCGCGTCCGGGCGTCAGTGCACTTATGCACTCAGTTCCGCAGGTGGGGAAACTCGAGCGTGGGCCGGGGCTCGGCGATGTAAAACCCCTGTGCGAATCCTATTCCAAGTCGCCCGAGTTCCTGCAGCACTTCGATCGATTCGACCCGTTCGGCAATGGTGTGAATCCCCATCGCCTTGGCGACCTGGCTGATCGCCTCCACCATGCTGCGATCCACAGGATCGCGGGTCACGTTCTCTATGAACTGGCCGTCGATTTTCAAATAGTCTACGGGCAAGGTTTTTAGATACATGAACGACGAAAGACCGCTTCCGAAATCGTCGAGGGCGAAGTGGCATCCGCGGGTTTTGAGTTCCCGCATGAAATAAACCACATTGGCGAGATTGGCGATGGCGGCAGTCTCCGTGATCTCGAAGCACATGGCGCCCGCAGGAAGATCTCTCGCACTCAATTCAGCGATCAGATATTCCAGAAATCGTTCGTCGTTCAGGGAAGTCCCCGACAGATTGACCGCAATCGTGTACGGCTTGATGCCCGTGCCGCTGCGGTGCACCAGCTGGTCCAGAGCCTGTCGCACCACCCATCGGTCGATCGACGGCATCACGTTGTAACGCTCGGCGGCCGGTATGAATTCGGCGGGCGCGACCAAGGAGCCCGACTCGTCGCGCAGACGCAGCATGAGCTCGAATTGTTCCCGCTCGTAGCGATTGGCGCCGATGGGGACGATGGGCTGGAAGAACAGCTCGAAGCGGCTTTCGTCGCAGGCGCGCGTTAGTTTGGACACCCAGTGCATTTCGCGATGCCGCTCCGGCATGTTGTCGGGCCTGTACAATTGCACGCGATTACGGCCCTGGTCCTTCGCGGCGTAGCAGGCTACGTCCGCGGCGCTCATCACACCGGCCACGGTGGGTGTCTCACCGGTGATTTCGACGATGCCGATGCTGACCCCGACCGCCGAAACGCCGCCCTGCCAGACGAATCGATAATCGCGGATGGCCTGCCGCAGGCCTTCGGCCACACGCAGCGCATGATCGAGCGGGCAATCCTGCAGCAGGATGCCGAATTCGTCCCCACCCAAGCGTGCCAGCGTATCGCCGACGCGCACCCGCGATTGCAGCACTCCCGTAATCTGCTTCAGGAGCTGATCGCCTGCGGGGTGGCCGCATGTGTCGTTTATCAACTTGAATTGATCGAGGTCCAGATACAGCAACGCATGCCGGCACTCGGCATCGGAACGGACGCTGTCGACCGCCGCGGTGAGCCGATTGTCGAACTCGCGGCGGTTGATGAGCCCGGTGAGCGCATCATGGCTCGCCTGGTAATGCAGCGCCCGGTGGAGGCGCCGTTCCTTGCTGATGTCGTGGAACACCATGACGGCGCCGAGCATGTTGCCTGCGCGATCGCGGATGGGCGCCGCCGAGTCCTGGATGGCAATTTCCTGCCCGCGGCGATTGATCAACACGGTGTGCTCAGCCAGGCAGAGCGGCTGTCCCTCTCGAAGACAGCGCATGACGGGGCTCTCGATGGGCTTTTGCGTGGCTTCGTCGACCACGGTCAAGATGTCGCCGATGCGCTGCGATTGCGCCTCCCGGCTCTCCCAGCCGGTCAGGCTCTCAGCCACCGGATTCATGTAGTCGATGCGCCCTTCGGAATCGGTGGTGATGACCGCGTCGCCGATCGACTGAAGAGTGACCTGTGCGCGCTCCTTCGCCTGGAAGACCGCGGTTTCGGCTTTCTTGCGCTCGGTGACGTCGGCGATGGTGCCCTCGAATCCGCTGATGCGCCCTTCCTTGTCGCGCACCACCCGCCCATTGTCGACGACCACCAGCATGGAGCCGTTTTTGCGGCGCAAGACGTACTCGACATTGCGCACTTCGCCTTCGCTGTCGAGCCGGCGGACGTAGCTGTCGCGATCGGCCGGATACCAATACAACGAGGCCGCCGGTACCTGGTAGATCTCCTCGGCCGAATCGTATCCGAGCATCTGGACGAAGGCCGGATTGACCACCAGAAATCGTCCGTCGCGCGTCGTTCGATAGACGCCCTCCATGACGCTCTCGAACAGCCCGCGAAACTTCGCCTCGCTCTCGCGCAGAGCGTCTTCGGCGCTGCGCCGTTCGATCGCGATGCCGGCGATTTGAGACATGCGCGACATCAACTCATGATCGCGGGACAGCGGCAATCCGGGTTGGCGCTGATACACCGAAAACGTCCCGACGATGGTCCCGTCCGACGCAACGATGGGGGCGGACCACGCGGCACTCAAGCCCGCGTGCCTGGCGGCAACGCGGCGATACTCCCACAGGGCGTCGGTTTCGATGTCCGCCACCGTGACCTGACGGGATAGATAGACGGCGGCCGCGCACGAGCCGAAGCGGATGCCGACCGGCGCATGATCCATGGCCGCGACGAACTCTCGCGGCAGTCGGGGCGCGACGCCGAAGCGGACAACCTGTCCCTCCTTGTCGAGCAGATTGATGGCGCAGTAGCTGCCTTCGATGACGCGCTCGATGACTTCGGCGATCGCCTCGAGAACCGACAGAAGCGCCGCATTGGCGGCGATTTTTTCGAACACCCGCCGCTCGCCGGCCGCGATGGCGTCGCCGCGTTTGCGTTCTGTGATGTCGCGAATGCAAACGATGTAGCCGTCGCGCCGGTTGAGGCTGGCCTTGCTGACCGCGACCTCGACCTCGACCCGCACGCGGTCCTTGGTGGTACCCCAGGTCTGATGGGCGGCCAGATCGACGTGCGTGTCGTCGATTTTCGTGGCACAGCGCTCGAGAAATTCGACCAGCGGACCGCGCGCCGGGTCGCCCGCCCTGCCGGCGCCCGCGTCGGGAAGCAGGAAATTCAGCCTGCGGCCCAGCACCTCGGCAGCGGTGTAGCCGAAGAGACGTTCCCCGGTGGGGTTGAAGGTCTCGATGTGCCCGACGTCGTCGACCGTGACGATGGCATCCTTGACGTTGTCCAGAATGGCCTGCAAGTGGGAGGCCGTCTCTTCGCGGATCTCCCGGGTGAGCGCCTGGGCCTCGTCGGACATGAGCTGCATGGAGAGCACGACGCCGCGCCGTTCGGCATCGAGGCGGTCATAATGCGCGCTGACCTGCTTCAACAGCGCCTCCACGTCCAACTCGCCGCCACGGCCGCCCGCCGCCTCGATCTGTTGGTCGAGCACGCGATTGTAGCCCTCGGGGGTTTCCGCTACCGCGCTGCGAAGCGCGGTCGCAATATCGCGTGCCACTCCTGATCTCCCGCACTGAAACTTAAGAGGGCATCCCGCCCTCAGTCTCGAATGTTAGGGAGATCCCGCAGCGGAGGCGTGACGGGCGTCTCGGTTTGGTCAATATTCGGTTAAATTATCCGGACCCACGGTCCTTCAAGACGCCTGATCCAGGGTTTCGCGCCCCGACCGCTTTCGATCGTTTGCCCCCAAGCTGCGCTTGCGCAGCCGGATCGAATTCGGCGTCACTTCGATCAATTCGTCGTCGTCGATGAACTCCATCGCCTGTTCCAGGGAGAAGCGGATCGGCGGCGTAAGAACGACGTTTTCGTCCTTGCCTGCCGCCCGCATGTTGGTCAGCTTCTTGCCCTTGAGAGGATTGACCACGAGATCGTCTTCGCGATTGTTGAGACCGATGATCATGCCCTCGTAGACCTCCTCGCCGGGCCCGATACACAGCCTGCCGCGCTCCTGCAGACTGAATAGCGAATACGCCAGCGCCACACCCTGGCCATTGGCGATCAAAACGCCGTTGGGCCGCTGACCGAGTTCCCGCTGTACTACCGGACCGTAATGATCGAACACATGATGCAGCAAGCCCGTGCCGCGAGTCATGGTGCGAAACTCGGTTTGAAATCCGATGAGACCTCGAGAGGGGACCATGTAATCCAGGCGGACCCGGCCGCGGCCGTCGGCCTGCATGTCCTTGAGGTCGGCGCCGCGGCTGCCCAGCGCCGACATGATCGAACCTTGCGCGTCGCTGTCGGCGTCCACGGTCACTTGCTCGTACGGTTCATGGGCCACGCCGTCGATATGCTTGATGACGACGCGCGGCCGGGATACGGCCATTTCGTAGCCTTCACGCCGCATGTTCTCCAGCAATACCCCGAGATGCAATTCACCGCGGCCGAAGACCACGAATTTGTCCGGATCCGACGTCGGTTCGACACGCAACGCCACGTTGTGTATGGACTCGCGGTCGAGGCGTTCGCGGATTTGCCGGCTGGTGACGAATTTGCCTTCGCGGCCGAGGAACGGCGACGTATTGACCTCGAACGTCATGCTGATGGTCGGTTCGTCGACGGTCAGACTGGGCAACGCCTCGACATTCAGCGGATCGCAGAGAGTGTCCGAGACCTTGGGCTCGGCAATTCCGGCGAAAGCCACGATATCGCCCGCAAACGCCGATTCGACCTCGATTCGGGTGAGCCCGTGAAATCCCAATACCTGCGTGATCCTCTCCGAGCGCTGTTTGCCCTCGCGATTGACCACCGTGACCGACATGCCCTTCCTAAGTGTGCCGCGCTTGATACGGCCGATGCCGATCGCACCCACGTAACTCGAATAATCCAGCAAGGTCACCTGCAGCTGCAGCGGACCGTCGGAATCGACGTCGGGGGGCGGGCAATGGTCCACGATCGTCTTGAACAGCGGCTGCATGTCGCCGTCGCGGACGGTCGATTCGAGACCCGCGAACCCGCGCAATGCCGATGCATACACCACCGGGAAATCCAGCTGCTCGTCGGTCGCCCCGAGGCGGTCGAATAGATCGAAAGTCTGGTCCAAGACCCAGCCGGGACGGGCTTCGTCCCGGTCGATCTTATTGATGACGACGATGGGGCGCAGCCCGTGCTTGAAAGCCTTCTGAGTGACGAAACGCGTCTGCGGCATGGGTCCGTCGACGGCGTCCACGAGAAGCAGCACGCAATCCACCATGGCGAGCACGCGCTCCACCTCGCCGCCGAAATCCGCATGCCCCGGCGTATCGACGATGTTGATCCGGAAATCGCCCCAGGTGATTGCCGTGTTCTTGGCGAGAATGGTGATGCCGCGCTCGCGCTCCAGCGCGTTCGAATCCATGACGCGCTCCTGCAGCTCCTTGCGCGCATCGAGGGTCCCCGATTGGCGTAGGAGCTGATCGACGAGCGTGGTCTTGCCATGATCGACGTGCGCGATAATGGCGATGTTGCGGAGTTTCTGCATCACAGTGGGAGTCCTGGCGAAACCCACCATTATAGGGTCTTATCGCAGGCCGCGTGTTAAGTTTCAGTCGCCCCCACCGGGTGCGACGATGATGGGCACTGAAAAAGAGCGCGATTCGGCCAAATCGTCCTGTTTCAAGGACACGCTGAGACCCAGCAAGTGCACGCCATCGGCGGTCGGGGTCACCGGAATGGTCAGCCGGTACACCTGGGTGGGGTCAAGGGAGGGGATTTCGATCGGCGCGAAGTTCGGTGCGAGTTGCAGCCCTTCTGAGCCTACGACCTGCACCATCGCGGAGCTCGCAGCAGTTTGCGGCAGGACCGCAATGACGACGTCGAAACGCTTGCCCACCGAAGGCCGTTGCGGGAGGTCGAATTTGACGGCGACCGCCGCCGTCGATTTGCCGATGGTCACCGCTTCGACCATGCCCGCGGTCAACTCCTCGGGGGTCGGGCCCCGTTTGACCACCGGAGCGACAGCGGCCGGCGCCGCAGTGACCGCCGGCGCCTGTTTCGGCTCGCCATGGCAGGCCGCCAACAGCACCGCTGCAACGAACGCCAACTTACTCCCTGTAGTCATCCGCACATAATCACTCAAACGCCGAGGCAATCACAACTCCAGCCGCGGCCCCGTGACGGCAGCCAGCTGATCCTCGAGCGCTCGATAGTGCTCCTCCCAATAGCGCGGCTCGGCGAACCAGGGGAATGCTTTGGGAAACGCCGGATCGTCCCAGCGGCGCGCCAGCCACGCCGAATAATGAATCATTCGCAGCGCCCGCAACGGTTCGATGAGGGCCAGTTCCCCTCGGTCGAACGGCAGAAATTGCTCGTAGCCCTTCAATAGATCGGCGAGGTCCGTCCGCATCTCCTGTTGACTGCCCGCAAGCAGCATCCAGATGTCCTGGATTGCGGGTCCGGTGAGGCAATCATCCAGATCGACGAAATGCGGTCCCAGATCGGTCCATAAGATATTGCCGCGGTGACAGTCGCCGAGAATCCGTCCGAGGCGGGCGCCACCCCACCGGTCCGCCTGCGCCTCGACTTCTTCCAACAGCGAATCGGTGAGGTCCTCGTACTTGGTCGCGAGATAGTCGGGCATCCAATCGCCGTCCAACACGAAATCCCGCGCGTTACGCCCCAGATCTGCGACGCTGAGTTGCGCCCGATGAGCGAACCGGCCGGCGCGGCCGACGCTGTGGATTCGGCCGAGAAACCGCCCCACCCATTCACGGTCGGTGGCAGTCCCCAACTCCGGCCACCGGCCGCCGCGCCGCGGGAAAATGGCGTAGCGGAACCCATGATGGACGAACAGCGACTCCCGAGCGCCGGCCGCGCCATCGCGGGTCAGGGGCGCGACCACCGGGATTTCCTGCGCGGCCAATTCCAGAGAAAACGCGTGTTCCTCATGGATGGCGGCATCGGTCCACCGGCCGGGCCGATAGAACTTTGCGACCACCGGCTCGGCATCTTCGATACCGATCTGATAAACGCGATTCTCATAGCTGTTGAGTGCAAGGACTCGTCCATCGCAACGATGACCCGCCGCCTCGAGCGCATCCAGCACGCTCTCGGGAGATAGGTCGGAATATGGTGCGTCGGCGGTCATAGGCGCGATGTTAGAATGAATGGCATGCGACTACCCAGGCCCAAATCATTGAGCGGATTGATGCTGATCGGCTTCACGATCGTCGCTGCGCCGCTGCTGTTCGCCATCGTGAACGCCGCCGTGCAAATGAATCGCCTGTCGAACCGAAGCGAACAATTGGTCGTCCATGGCGTGCAGGGTACCCGCAACAACCAAAGCATGTTCGAGGAGATCAGCGCGCTGGAGCGTTCGGCGCGGCTCTATCAGATCATCGGCAACACCGAACTGCTCGAAGGCTACACCCGCAACCATGCGCGCCTGGCGGCGACGATCGGGGAACTTCTGACCTTGCCGCTCGATGCGCAATCGCAGACCGATGCGCGCGGCCTGCTGGCGGAAGCCGACCGGCTCTCCCTGGAATTGAAGGCGGCCCCGCCGAACTCGCCCCGCATGGCGGAAATCATCAACGCCTTTCCGCACATGTCCGAAATGGCCTCGACCTTGTCGAACCGCATCAACACGGACATCCACGACGAACTGACCAGCCTGCAGCTTGCGGCACAACGGGCGCAGCAAAAGCTGTTCTGGCAGACGCTGCTGCTGGTGCCCATGACGCTCGCGGTGGTCGGCGTTTTCACCTACCTGTTCGGCCGGCCCATCCGGGCCATCGATCGCGCCATCAGCGAACTCGGCCGCGGCACGTTTTCCCGGCCGATCGCAATCAGCGGGCCGGCCGATTTGGAGCGCCTCGCAGCCCAGCTCGAATGGCTGCGCGGCAGATTGTTGGAGTTGGCGCAGGAAAAGAATCGATTCCTGCGACATATGTCGCATGAATTAAAGACTCCGCTCGCGAATATCCGGGAAGGCACCGAACTCCTGATGGACGGGGCGGTCGGTGAGCTCAAGAGCGCCCAGCGGGAAGTGGCCGGGATCTTGCGTGAGAACGGAATGAAATTGCAGCGGCTCATCGAAAACCTGTTGTCCTTCAGTGCCTGGCAGGCAAAGAGCGTGGGCCTCGAGATCACGGAGTTCAAATTGCGTCCATTGGTGAAATCGGTGCTCGAAAACCAACAGCTGACGCTGGTGGCGCAGCGTGTCCGTCTCGACGTCCACGTCGAGGATCTCACCCCCTGCGCCGATCGCGGCAAGGTTCGTCTCATCCTCGATAATCTCCTGTCGAATGCCATCAAATTCACCCCGCGAGGCGGCACGATCTCGATTCACGCCCGCGGTGAGCGTGAGCAATTGATACTGGACGTCATGGACAGCGGGCCCGGCATTCCGGCCGAAGAACGCAACCGCATATTCGAAGCGTTTTACCAGGGCAAGACCCCGCAGGGCGGCCATGTGAAGGGCACCGGGATCGGTCTCTCGGTGGTCACGGAGTTCGTGAACGCGCATGGCGGCAGCATCGAGATTTTCGAGGCAAAGACGGGAGGCGCGCACTTCCGGGTCCGTCTTCCGCTGCGCCAGGCAGTCAAGCCGACGCGTACAGCAGCTCATGCGGCGTAGTCGCTTGCGCTATGCAGCATGCGCGCTCGCGATTGGGGTCGCGGGCTGCAGCCTGCTGGGCGGCGGCACCCAAACGAGCCTCAAGACGGCACCGCCTCCCGCGGACCGCCCGCAAGCCGACCTGACCGCCGTCACACCGGCCCTCGAACTGATGCGCGCCCTGCCTTCCGCAGACCCTGCGCAGCAGGCCGAGCTGTTTCAGTCGACGAAAGACGCCGCGACGCTGGCCCCGACGACCAGCAACAAGCTCAAGTTCGCCCTGGCGCTCGCCACACCGGGTCACGGCGGCTCCAATCCCGTCGCCGCGCAGCGACAACTGGCGGAATTGCTGGCTACACCTGAGACTCTACTGTCGGTCGAGCGCTTGTTGGCCATGGTGGAGCTGCAAGATGTCGACCAACGGCTGATCCTGCAGGAGGAAAACAAGCAATTGCGGGAAGAGGCGCAGAGCGAATTGCGCGATAAGCTGCTGGCGCTCAATCGCCGACTGACCGCCGAGTCGGATGAGAACGCCCGCTTGCGAAAAGCCCTGGATGAGGCTCAAGCGAAGCTCGAAGCGGTCACCCATATCGAACGATCCATCAACGATCGCGGAACCAACGGATCACATACGCCTTAAGTTAACGGCTTAAGTTAACGGCACTGGAGACTGAAAGTGAACGCCCATTCGATCGCCGCCACCACTCCGCTCGGCTTCGGCCTTCAGCCGGGGACGCGGGATAGTTCGACACCGCAAAAGCGCAAGGCGCGCATCCTGGTCGTGGATGACGATCCTGGCCTGTTGCGGCTCTTGACCATCCGGCTGCGGGCCGAGAACTACGAAGTCGAGGCCGTCGAGAGCGCCGCCGCGGCTCTTGCCGCCTGCACGCGATTCCGTCCCGATCTGGTCATCACCGATCTTCGGATGGATCAGATGGACGGCATCGGGTTGCTGAAGGAACTCCAGAGCCGGTGGCCGGGCCTGCGCGTGATCATTCTCACCGCGCACGGCACGATTCCGGATGCCGTGCACGCGACGCAAAGCGGAGCGTTCGGCTTTCTGACCAAGCCGGTCGACAAACAGGATTTGTTGGACCACGTTCAAAAAGCCCTGAAAGTATCGGGGTTTGCGCACGTGGACGAGGATTGGCGCGCAAACATCGTGACGCGAAATCAATTGATGGAGGATAAGCTCGCCCAAGCCAACATGGTGGCGGGCACCGACGCCAGGGTGCTGCTCACCGGCGAGAGCGGCACCGGCAAGGAATTGCTGGCGCGCGCCATCCACGACGCCAGCCCGCGGCGGAACAAGCCCTTCGTCGCGATCAACTGCAGTGCAATGGCGGAGAATATTCTCGAGTCGGAACTGTTCGGCCATGAGAAGGACGCCTTCAACGGCGCCACCCGATCGCAGAAGGGCCTGTTTGAAACTGCGGAGGGCGGAACGCTGTTGCTGGATGAAGTCGGCGACATGCCCATGCGGCTTCAGGTCAAACTGCTGCGCGTATTACAGGAAAATCACATCCGTCCGGTCGGGGGCGAGGAAGCGGTGCAAATCAACGTGCGCGTCATCTCCGCCACGCACCGCGATCTGCATCAACTGATGATCGGCGGACAGTTTCGCGAGGACTTGTACTACCGCCTCAACGTGGTTCACATCGAGATGCCGTCGCTCGGGCGCCGGCGCGAGGACATCCCGCTTCTGGTAGCGCATTTCCTCGAGCAAATCGCCAAAGAAACCGGACAGAGGAAAATCTACGCGCCGGAGGCGGTCGAACTCCTGGCGACCGCCGAATGGCCCGGCAACATTCGGCAGCTGTACAACGTCGTTCGTCAGAACGTCGCCCTTTCCCACGGCGCCATCATCACCGCCGAACTGGTGCAGCAATCTTTAGGGGGGAGTCCGACGCGGCTGCCCTCTTTCGACGAAGCGCGCGACGAGTTCACCCGCAACTACCTGTCGCAGATCCTTCAGATCACGGCGGGCAATGTCAGCCAGGCCGCACGCCTGGCGAAACGCAACCGCACCGACTTCTACAAGCTATTGTCGCGTCACCAGCTGCTTCCGGACGATTTCAAGAAGGCGTGAAATATTCGGCGACGCGCGCGACGACCGTTCCGAGTTGCTCTTCGGTCAGTTCCGGATAGATGGGGATTGCCAGCGTCTCCGCCGCAGCCCGCTCCGACTCGGGGAACGCTCCGGGCGCATAGCCCAAGTAGCTGAAACACTCCTGGCGGTCGAGCGGTACCGGGTAATAGATTTCGGTCCCGATTCCGTGCTCACCGAGAAATTTCCTAAGCGCGTCCCTTTCATGAACCCGAATGACGTATTGATTGAAGATATGCCGCTGGCCCGGCGCGGCCCGTGGCGTGATGACGCGACTTCCCAGCCGCGCTGCCGAAAATGCGCGCTCGTAATATGCTGCATTGCGCTGCCGTCCCGACGTCCAACCGTCCAGGTATTTCAGTTTGATGCGCAGAACCGCCGCCTGCAGCTCATCGATGCGAAAATTTCCGCCGATCAGCGCATGAAAGTACTTCGGCTTGCCGCCATGCACGCGGAGCACGCGCATTCGTTCGGCAAGCTCGGGGTCCTTGGTGGTGCACAACCCGGCGTCGCCGAAAGCTCCCAGATTCTTGCTCGGAAAAAACGAAAAGCAGCCGATATCCCCGATCGCACCCACGCGGACGCCGTGCTCGTATTCGGTACCGACGGCCTGCGCGGCGTCTTCGATGACCTTGAGACCATGGCGCCTCGCGATTTCCATGAATGTCCGATAGGAGCGCTATCCGCATGCTCTCGTTTCCGCCTTCCAGGCCGGCCTGGCAACGTTTCTTTAAGTTGAACCCCGGCTAATCGGTTTGATTTGGCGCAGTCGTCCGCAGCCGTCGGTTGACTCGCCGATAGTCCATTGACGCCCATATTGTCCCATGTTATCCCATGAACTCCCAGTGCAGATGGTTAACCCGGTCGTCCGCGTTGGACCGGGGCGCCAGGAACGCCGGAGAAAGCCGGGAGGCATCGGGCGGGGAGCTACCACCGGGGGACAACGTGGTGGGTGTTGGGTCGGCGTGGAGTGCGGGAAACCATGGACCGCTTCGTGTCGAACATCACGTTGCGGCTCGACGCCAAGGGGCGCGTGTCGATTCCAGCCCCGTTCCGCGCGGTGCTCGCGCGCGATGGTTTCGACGGGCTCTACTGCTATCCGGCGCTCGATCGACCCGCGATCGATGCCGGCGGGAATGCACTGATGTCGGAGATCGAAGCGTTGATCGGCCGCTACACCCCGTTTTCGGAAGAGCGCGAACAGTTCGCGATGGCGCTCTACGGCACCAGCGAGACGCTCAAGATCGACGGCGAGGGCCGGGTGATGCTGAGCGAGAGTTTGAAGCGTCACGCGGGGATTACCGATCAGGCGGCGTTCGTCGGTCTCGGTCACAAGTTTCAGATCTGGGAGCCAAGCCGGTTCCAGAGCGAGCTCGCGGAGGCCACCCAAAAGGTGCGCGCGCTCAAGGCTCAACTCGGCTCCTCGATGGCGGCGCGCAACGCGCTCGGAGCACGGGAATGACGGCGGGCGGCGACGGCTTTACGGCTGTCGCTGGCGGACCAGCCCCCCACATTCCCGTGCTCGGCCGCCGCGCCGTCGAGCACCTCAATGTTCATGACGGCGGTGTTTATATCGA
>Ga0137415_10005293_pt1 | contig 12769 bp, 13 predicted proteins | sample CZODoug3_1_1_16f_FD_183082 | JGI IMG/M metagenome (GOLD analysis project Ga0137415, IMG submission 183082) | Vadose zone soil fungal communities from Angelo Coast Range Reserve, California, USA - CZODoug3_1_1_16fungal (Hybrid Assembly) | ecosystem: Environmental > Terrestrial > Soil > Vadose... | reverse complement strand
ATATCGAACTGACCCTTGAGACATTGTCGATCGGTCGGAAGGCCGACAATACCCTCGTGATCGAAGATCCCGCCGTCTCGGGGCATCATGCGCGGATTGTGAAGGTTCAGGCCGTCTTCTTTCTCGAAGACTTGAAGAGCACCAACGGCACCGCCATCAATGGCATGCCGATTACGCGCTACCAACTTCGTGACGCGGACGTGATCACCATCGGCCAACACCGGCTCGTCTTCCAAGAGAATGCGAGGTCCAGTACGGCGGCGCCGGCACCTTTTGTCGATCTGGATCAAACCACGGTGCTCAGAGGAACGGAACGTACACCCGACGGACCGACGCTCACTGCCAAGGTCCTGATTATTGCTGGGAAGACTGATCGCGTGGAATACTCACTCACCAAACAGGTGAATGTCATTGGGTCACAAGATGGAGCGGACATTCGGTTGACCGGATGGTTTGCCCCAAAATCTGCGGCGACGATCGCCCGACGAGGCCACAGCTACTCCATCAGCCCTTCTCAAGGCACGAAGTCTCTGCTCGTCAACGGCTCGGACGTTGTGGGACAGCAGGACCTGAAGGATGGGGACCAGATCAAGGTGGCGGGCGTGAAGCTGACGTTCTGTCTGCTTTCAGGAACCAAGAGCACCGCTCGCTAACGCCCATAGGACTATTTGAAGAAGAGCGTGCCTTTCGGAAGGGTCTGGTAGCATCGGTCGGAAATCTCCTGGCCATGCGATTGGAGACACTCGAGGATCTGCCCGCTCCCAGGTTTGACTGCTCTGCAGAATCGTTTGACATCCTCCTCGCACGCCGCCATCAATCGACTTCGATCTTCCTTCCACTTCACAAACCGCTCGTGCAACTGGCTTTGGCACAGCGGCGGAAGCTGTTTGGCACGCTGTTGCAAACAGCGCGTCCGGACAGAACCGTCCGGAGAGTCGGGGCACAATTGTTCTATGTCCGCTTCGCACTTCAGCCTGGTAGCCTGCAGCGCAAGAGGATCCAACCGCGTCACAACCGGAGCTTCAACACTTGAGTCGGGCGACCGATCATCGTCCGGCATTGACCTTGCGGCCTCTGAAGGCAGCGGTGGAGAGGTGGGAATGGATAAGTCCAGCGTGGGTGGCGCAGACAGAGGAGACGAAGAACGTGCTGCCTGACGAGTCGCAGCAGGCAGCGCAGCCGAAGACAACTCTTCTTGTGACGGGAAATTGGTGGCCACAGTCACCCACACGAGTCCAAGGCCGAGGAAGGTGATTGCGCCGGCAATGATACCGCTCGAAGACTGTTGCTGAACCATGATTGCTCCCTATCTGGCCAGCCCCAGCATAGGATAAGCCGTCAAAAAAATCGACGAATTGTCCTGTTTCTACCAGAGGCCCAACATTGCGATTCGACACGAAATTGCTTGGACCCCAGGCGAGGGGCACGAGGCCAGAGGAAAGACATTCCCTCTGGTCACCACCGTGCCTTTCGCCTGAACATCGGCGATTGCAACACGAGCGCTCACGGATAATGCGGGCTAGTTGTCTGGAGTTTCGACGATGTGGTTTTCAAACCTGGTGCAGCCTTCGGCGAGCAGCCGATTGGTGAGCATTTCTCCAGGCCATTCGATGGGCAAATCGGCCGTGAAGATCCACACATCAGGAGAGGTCCACACGGGACCGTGGTCTTCAGGAAGTTCGGGATCAAACAGATCGGTCCATACCGGCATGTACACACCGTTTCCACATTGCGTATGGAGGTGCACGATCGTGCGGGCACGGACGAGCGGGTCCAGATCGCGCCAGACTGCCGCGGTCTCATCCGCCAGCCGATGGAGCCGCACGGCATTTTGCGCATCGAAAATGGCATAGGCCGCGTAGACCGGTGCTTCGATCATATCGGGAGCCAGCGCCAACTCGGGACATTGCGCCACGAGGCCTTCAAGGAGAGCCCGACGATGCCGGTCCTCCAGCGAATCGGGCAGTCCAGAGTCCGGCACACCGATCAACTCAAAGAAGAGAAAGGCGGTACTCTCGACAGGCGGATAAAGCCGAGCGGCAATTGTAGTGGCCCGCTGGGAATCCGCCACCGTACTCAAATGATCATTCAAACCCTGGAGGCTGAGCGGCTCCAGGGTCGAATCGGTCAATAGGCGCGACTCCACACGCACCACCGTCCCGGCAGAGAGCCGGAGATGCCGATGCAACAGATCCGCCGTCGCAACCGGGTCGATCTTCAACTTGAGTGGATGGGCCAGATTTGCTTGGAGAGGAAGTTCCAATGCCGCCATAATGGCATAGGACAATTTGTCATCGGCCGGCCCATCTATGAGCACAGAGCAGGATGCCTCCGCGAGAAGATCAAAGAGCCATTCCGCCATGTCCTCGTCCAGCGCCGCCAGCACTGTTAAGAGATCATACTCCCGCCCCTGCTCCAAGAAGGCTTGCAGCGTATCGATTGCCGCGTCGGTATCGCCATGGTCATGGCGCCGAGCATTGATCAAGTGAACGAGATCTCGTGTGAGGGGATCAGGGCGAGACCAACTCAACATATCGACAGACTCCTACCTCACAGCCGTGCAGCACTCCGCTCCATGTTGCCAAACTTCTCCTGTGGTAGCAAGCGCTCTAACAGTTTATTCCCACAGGGTCCGGGCCACCGATCGGATGACATCATCCTCACGATCCAATCACCTTCACCAACACGCGTTTTCGTCTCAGCCCGTCGAACTCCCCGTAGAAAATTTGTTCCCACGGGCCGAAGTCCAACCGGCCTTCGCTAATCGCGACAACGACTTCTCGCCCCATCAGCTGGCGCTTGATGTGGGCATCGCCGTTATCTTCTCCCGTCTCGTTGTGCGTATAGGTCGCGCCCTGAGGAACGAGCGTGTCTAAGAATCGGTCATAGTCCTTGAGTAAGCCTGGTTCGTCGTCATTAATATAGACGCTGGCCGTGATGTGCATGGCATTGACCAACACGAGCCCCTCTTGGACGCCGCTCTTCTTGACCGCCGCCTCAACCTGCTCCGTGATGTTGAGGTAGGCGCGCCGCGTCTTCGTCTCGAACCAGAGCTCTTCGCGATAGGATTTCATGGCCGTCGGTCAGTGGGCATTTATTCTGCCGAACTGGACACTCAAGATGCAAGCTGCACCATCCATCCCACATCTTCGATCAATCTGGCCGCTGCCAGTATATAATGATGCGATGTCCGTCAAGAAGACAACCACGTCTTCACGCCCGCCGCTCTCTCCACGACTTCGACTTTCAGCCCATGCCAAAATCGTCCTCCGTGGTCGCTATCTGGCCAAGAACACTGCGGGAACGATCGTCGAGACGCCGCCGCAACTATTCTGGCGCGTCGCGACCGACATCGCACAAGCTGAACGACTCTATCCCACCGCCGGCCGGCTGCCCCACGCGGCCCAACGCTGGTACGATTGCATGGCCCGCCTCGATTTTCTTCCCAATTCTCCCACACTGATGAATGCCGGGCGACGCCTGCAGCAACTCTCCGCCTGTTTCGTCCTTCCGGTCAAAGATTCCCTGACCTCCATCTATGACAGCCTGAAACATCAGGCCCTCATCCACCAATCGGGTGGCGGCACAGGATTCTCGTTTCGTCACGTACGCCCTCACAACGACCGGGTCGCGTCGTCGAGTGGCGTGGCCTCCGGGCCGATTTCCTTCATGCGCCTCTTCAACCTCTCGACAGACGTCATCAAACAAGGCGGGACCAGGCGCGGCGCGAATATGGGCATCCTCCGTATCGACCACCCGGACATTCTCGACTTCATCGCACTGAAACAGACGCCGACCGAGATGACGAATTTCAATCTATCCGTCGGCATCACCGATTCGTTCATGCAGGCCCTCGCACGCCGTCGCACCTATGCCCTGATCAATCCCCATACCAATAAACCAACCGGGCGGCTCCCGGCACAGCTCATATTCGATCGGCTTGTCGAAGCGGCTTGGGCCAGTGGCGAGCCAGGCTTGGTCTTTTTGGACACCATCAATCGGACCAATCCCACCCCTCGCCTTGGCACCATCGAGTCGACCAATCCCTGCGGTGAACAACCGCTTCTGGCCTATGAATCCTGTACCCTCGGCTCCATCAACGTGGCCAACTTTGTCGCACGACCGGAGGCACGCCCAACCATCGATTTCGTCCGATTGGCCGAAACCATTTGCCTCGCCGTACGCTTCCTTGACAATGTAATCGATCGCAACCGCTTTCCGCTTCCTGAGATCGACCGCATGACGAAACAAACCAGGAAGATTGGGCTGGGCATCATGGGCTTCGCCGACCTACTGATTGCCCTCAATATCCCCTACAACTCCGAAGCCGCGCTCCACACGGCTACGACTCTGATGGAATTTTTTCGATCTCGCGCCCACCTCGCGTCGATAGGGCTGGCCGCCGAACGTGGAGTCTTTCCTGCCTATCGGGGCAGCCGGCTCCAGACACTTCACCAGCGGCGTCGAAACGCGACCGTGACCACCATTGCACCGACTGGCAGCATCAGCCTCATCGCCGACTGCTCGCCTGGCATTGAACCGTTATACGGCGTGCAGGAAGTCCGCCGCGTCATGGACGGCGTCGTGCTCACCTCGCTTCATCCAGCCTTCGTCCGTCGCGCGCGCGCACTCGGTCTCGATCTCGCCTCACTCCAGCCCGACCTGGCGGCGCATCCTTCCATTCAACATTTGGCCCACATCCCCGAAGAGCTGCGTCGACTGTTTGTCACGGCGCATGATGTCTCACCCGAGCATCATGTGCGTATGCAAGCGGTGTTTCAGCGATATAGCGACAGCGGAGTCTCGAAAACCATCAATTTGCCGGCCACGGCGACCAAAGTCGAGGTGGCCGCGGCCTTTCTCCTCGCATACCAACTTGGATGCAAAGGCCTCACCGTCTTGCGCACGGACAGTCGGGAAAGACAAGTCTTTTCCTGCAGTCTCTCCCATCCCTGTTGAACCTCGCCTCTCGTACGCGCAATTCCTCAACAAAATTGACACCACTCGGCGATGGTGATAGGTATTTTCACAGACTATCCCACGTGGGATCGAATCGCTCAGTAGGGAGGTGCTCGATGGCTGCGCTCGTTGGGAACCTGACATCCGTCTGGAATCCTTTCAATTGGACTCTCCACTTCGCCCGCCAACCAGAGCCGGATTTGGAATTCACGGAAGAGGAACTCGATCAAACGATCACCACGAAAGCACAGGGTCCGATGAACCCCCGCAAGAAATCCGGTGGGGGACGCCCGCTCCTCTTGATACTTCTCCTGGCTCTTGTCGGCGGCATAGCCTATGTCGCCACGATGGAACCGGAGATGCTGACAGAATGGCTGAGCCCCTACCTGGGTGAGAGCACCCCACCACCAATAGCCATGAAACCGAAGCCGTCGGCCCCGGCGCCCGTGGCGCCACCGGCACCCGCGCCACAAGCCGCTCCCAGTCCGAGTAGCGGGGCCTCAGCCCCCTTGGCTCCAGCAACCTCTCCCGCCACTGCCGTCGCTCCTGCGGCCCCAGCAGTTATTCCACCGCCCCAAACGGCCGCGAGACCCGCTGCACCAGTCGTACCTCCTCTCGACCCGATGTTCAGCGAAGGACAGAAAGTGACCGTCACGGTAGACGAAATGGCTCCCGGCGGAAGCATTCCGTTGTTCGCAGATTCATCGAGCAGCAAGCCTGGGCCAATCGTTCGTCCAGGCGTCTCACTGACCGTCATGGACGGTGATCTACAGCCCGGCGGCTGGATGTATTTGGTGCGCACCGACGAAGGTGCGAAGGGTTGGGTGTCGGAGAAACGTCTTCGCTTGAAGTTCTGACCCTCCCATTTTCTCTCACGCGAGTGGCCTGCTGAGCAGACACATTCTCGCCTATTAAGGCGAGCTCCCTGTGCTATAATCCGCCCGTTTTATATCCCGTAACCAAACCCACAGTATCGAGACGATTCCATGGCCACACTCACAGCGATTATCTTTGACTTTGATGGCGTGATCGCGGACACCGAGCCCCTCCATTTCGCTGGGTTTCGTCAGACTCTGGCTGAAATCGGCATCAGACTGACTGCATCCGACTACTACGCCAACTACTTGGGGTACGATGATCGGGGCTGCTTTATCGCGGCACTCACCGCGCACCAACATCCCACTGACCCGTCCGCCCTCGCGCAACTGATGCAACGAAAAGCCCATGCCTATCTGGAATCGGTGAAGGATCATCTGGTCATTTTCCCCGGGGTGCGCGAGCTCGTGCGTGAGGCCGCCGCCGCCTACCCCTTGGCCATCGCGTCCGGCGCCCTCCGCCATGAAATCGAGGTGATCCTTGAACAGGCAGGTCTCCGAAAAGAATTTCTTCACATCACCAGCGCGGAAGACGTGACCAGAGGAAAGCCCGATCCGCAACCCTTTCTTCACGCCCTCAACGCGTTGAATCGGCAATGCCGAGAGCAGGCCATCACCGCCGGATCCTGCTTGGTGATCGAGGATTCTATCCCGGGTATCCGCGGCGCAAAAACCGCCGGGATGAAAGTCCTCGCGGTGGCGAACACACACACGATCCAAGATCTGCATGAAGCCCATGCGGTCGCCCAAAGCGTTTCACAGATTCGCCTCAGCGAACTCCGCGAACGCTTGTGGCCAGCCGCATAAGAACCGAGTGGTATGAGAATCTGCTCTCTGCTTCCCAGTGCGACCGAAGTGATTGCCTTGCTTGGCCTGAGCGATGAGTTGGTCGGGATCAGTCACGAGTGCGACTACCCGCCATCGGTCAGAGGCGTGCCCATCATGATTGAACCGATGATTCCTCCTCATGGACTGGCCAGCGTCGACATCGACAGACAAGTTAGTCAGCTTGTGGCGTCAGGACAACGGCTCTATCGGCTAAAAGACCATCTGTTGCGGCAGGCGCAACCCGATCTGATCTTGTCCCAAGACCTCTGTCATGTCTGTGCCGTCACACCAGACCAACTGCACGACGCCCTTTGCTCCCTCCATCACCAACCGACCGTCCTCACATTGAACCCTCGTACAGTCCATGACGTGATCGACGATGTCGTACGGATCGGCGACGCCGCCGGCCGGCCGGCGGAGGGCCAGCTTCTCGCCACGCAATTACGTGATCGACTGGACACCATCCAGATTCGCGTCCAAGGCCTCTCGCAGCGCCCTCGCGTGGTCTGTATTGAATGGCTCTCTCCTCTCTACGTCGCAGGTCACTGGGTTCCGGAAATGGTCCAGCTCGCCGGCGGCCAGGATGCTCTCTTGCAGCCTGGTAGCCCCTCGCGGATTGTGACGTGGGACGAGGTCCTGTCCGCGGCTCCGGACGTCCTCATCGTGATGCCTTGCGGTTTCTCGGTTGAACGGACGCACACAGAGCTGTTCCAGCTGATGCAGCAACCGGGTCAATGGCGCCTATCTCCTGCATTGGCAGAGCACACGTACCTGGTCGACGCCTCCTCCTATTTCAGCCGGCCAGGCCCTCGATTGATTGACGGCATCGAACTATTGGCGGCCATCCTACACCCGTCAGGCCACGACCACATTCACGAATCCATGGCCTGCCGCCTTGGACCATTGCCGATTCACCAACGCCCATGACTTCGCTCTCCGTCACTACCGCGCAAGCCTACTGCACGGCTCTCACCAAGAAGAGCGGAAGCAATTTCTACTACTCCTTCCTCTTCCTCCCGAGAAAACGGCGCGCTGCAATGTACACGATCTATGCATTCTGTAAGGAGATCGACAATGCAGTCGACGAGCCCCCGGCAGGAAGCAATCCCCAGGAGGAGCTGCGCCGGTGGCGGACCGAGCTTGAAGCGGCCTACCGCGGCACGCCGACTTTCCCCGTGACCATCAGCCTGGCCAACCATGTGAGACAACTGTCTATCCCTCAGGCCTATTTCGATGAGCTGATTAAAGGGGTCGAAATGGATCTGATGGCGTCACAGTACACTTCGTTTCAAGACCTCTCGATCTACTGCTATCGTGTTGCGTCGGTCGTGGGACTGATCTGCCTCCATATCTTCGGACCCACATCGGCACGGGCACAAGACTATGCCGTCGATCTCGGGATGGCGTTCCAACTGACGAACATTCTACGGGACATCGGGACAGACGCAGCCCAAGGTCGCATCTATCTGCCGCAAGAAGACCTGAAGAAATTCGGTTGTACCGATCAGGCAATTCTCCAGCGAGAGGAAAGCGCAGAACTCCGCAAGGTGCTTCACTCTGAAACCGCAAGGGCCCATGAGTACTACGCAAAAGCACAGGCGGCGTTCGAGGCCCTACCGGCACACGACCGGCGGGCCCTGACTGTCTCTGAAATCATGCGCGCCGTATATTTCCGCATTTTGAAAAAGATCGAAGAGCCGGGACATAAGATATTCGGCCCTCGAGCCCGACTTTCAACGAGTCATCGACTGGCCGTGGCCGCCGGAGTCTGGCTCCGCTCCCGAATCTCGTGACATCCACCACCACTCAGTCCGTCGTGATTCTTGGTGGGGGCCCGGCCGGTCTCACCGCCGCCTACCGCCTCGCCCGTCTTGGCTATCGAGTCACGATCATCGATCGGTGCCCCCTGCTTGGAGGCGCCCGCACAAGCGAAGACCTTTGTGACCCCCCTGAGCCCTTCACCATCCTCGGCTGCCATCACGCGACACAAGCCTTGCTGCATTCGCTGCATCCCCATCCACAGCAGCCGGCAGAGGCCGAGATCCCACTAGAATTTCGTCTCCATGACGACTCCCTCGTTCATTACCCGCATACCTGGTTCCCCGCTCCTCTTCATACGTGGGTGAACCTCTTGAGATTTTCCGGCATCCCCTGGAAAGAACGATGGCGACTGGCATCATGGGTGGAACAGCTGTGGGAAGGCGATGAACAACTGCCTGCCGATCTGGAGCAGCGCACCGCCGACGAATGGCTTGCTTCAATCGAACAAAGCGCACGGACGCGCCGTGTCGTCTGGAATCCTCTCGCACGATGGCTGACCGGCAATGATCTCTCCACGATGTCGGCCGATGCCTTCGTCACATCGATAAGGCCATTGTTCCTGAGAACTCGTTCAGATAGCCGTATCTCGGTTGTTCAGGACTCGCTTCTGACCTGCTTTGTACAACCAATCACCGAAACACTGACCCAGGTCGGCGCGACCATTTTGTGCAATACTGAAGCCACACAGCTCCGATATGAACGAGATCACATCTCGGGCGTACTGCTGCGGGATGGTTCCCTGGTGCAAGCCGATTGGTATGTGGCAGCCCTGTCCCCTCTACAGCTCACCCCCTTGCTTCCAGAGCGATGGCTGACTCGCTACGCCTATTTTCAACAACTCACGGAATTGCTATCGGTCGACAGCACAATCCTCCAGGTGCATGCCGAGCAACCCTGTGCCACCCCTCGCCTCGTCCTGCTGAATGACACTTCATTTCACTCGGTACTCGCCACTGCGGCAACGCCTGATCGCACCAGCTTCTCTCTCATCACGACCGACAGTCAGTTCGCGCAGGCTCGACCGGACTCAAATCTTGATATAGCTATCCCTGACCTGCTCAGATCGTTGGGGCTCCTCATGCCTGAAAGCAGCATCGCATCGACCGGCCGTCGGACAATTCCAGGCTCCATCCTCTCACTCAGGCCCGGGACAAAATTACATCGGCCCATCCAATGCAGTCCGATTGCCAACTTGCTCGTAGCAGGAGCCTGGACTGATACAGGATGGCCTCCCAACCTCGAAAGTGCCATTGTCAGTGGCGACCGATGCGCCGATGCGATCGCGGCTCGATAGGTCGGCTTTAGCAGGCTGCGACAAAACTAGATCGGCACGCGAGAACCTCGATGGTCTCTAGGTGAGGCACCACAGGGGAAGATTCCCGCAGGATGCTCAAAAAGCCTAGACTTCTCACCCGCCCAACCCCGGCGCGCCTAGACGCGCCATTCCGCTGGCACAACCGCAGCGAGTGACGGGACGAGGAGGTAAATTCCGCACTTGGTGTGGGCCGTTCGCCCCTAGAATGGATCTTGGCGAACGGAAAAGCCCCTACAGCGATTTCGACCTCCGAGAGTTTCATTTGGTACTTTGAGGGTCTGAGCGATGCGAGAACGCTGTTGGCAGACTTTTTCAACATCCTGCGAGACTCCACCCAGACATAGCAGTGTCTGCGACCATTTTCCCCGTGTTTCTCTTCCATTGACAAGAAAAGTTGGCCCGCCTAAAATCCTTTCAACTTTTCAACTGCTTCTCTTCATCATCATGACCCTCCTCGAACTCAGCAAGTCGCTGCATGACTGCCAACGGTGCAAGCTCGCGAAGATGGGCCGAACCCAAGTGGTATTTGGTGTGGGAAATCCGCACGCGAGCGTGATGTTCGTGGGGGAAGCGCCTGGTTTCCATGAAGACCGGCAAGGGGAGCCGTTTGTCGGGGCTGCGGGAAAACTCTTGAACGATCTCCTGCAATCGGCGGGATTGTCGCGCAGTGACATTTACATCGCGAACGTGATCAAGTGCCGACCGCCGAACAACCGGGACCCGGAACCGGATGAAGTCGAGACGTGCAAACCGTTTCTGATGCAACAGATCGCGATGATCCGTCCGAAACTGGTCTGCACGTTAGGAAATTGGGCGACGCAAACGTTGCTGGAACGGAAGGTGGGGATTACAAAGGTTCGAGGCCAGGCGTTCTATTTGAAAGACTTTGTCCTCTTCCCCCTACTCCATCCAGCCGCAGCATTGCACCAAGACAGCATGCTCGAACCGCTTCGTGGGGACTTCAAGAAGCTGAGAGAGTTTCTTGACCGCCAGGCGAAACCGGTCAAACCCGCGGAAGCCACAACCACACCAGAAGCTCCCACACTGCAGATCGACCCGCCTCAACCAGCGCAGATGGAACTTTTCGGATAGACTCGGGGAAGGACCAGAACCCTGCGCTCGAACCGGTCCTCTCGGAACGAGGCTACCCCTTTTCGGCCTCCGCAGGAGAAGCTGACTTGGAGTCCGTCGCTGACTCCCCTTCTGATTCTGCCGATTTTTCTCCCTCCGGGACATCGAACCAGGACACAAGCATCTCGTCCCACCAGGCTTCATCAATCTCTATCCCCGGATCGCTGCCGAGAAACGCGACATCGTCCTTCGTGATGTCGGGACCGACTAGCTGGGGCTGGAACTTGGCTCGTTCGATGATTTCTTTCGTGGCATACCCTCCGACAATCCAGGAATCCGGATCGGCGCGACGGGATTTGTAGGCCTTGAGCCCGATCTTGAGATACATGAAAATCTGCTGTTGCGCAGGATCCCCGACACCAGATTGCGGCAGGCTCAAGGTCTTTTCAATCTTCTTGCGCCAATGCCGGTCGTCATATCGCGACGTAATCAACTGGAGCATGGTCTCTCCAAGTTCGGCATCCAGCGGCATGGTACTCGTGACTCCTCTTACAATCTAACCCGCATTATTCATGACGGTTCGTCGCGAAATCGCTGAGCCGCGTCGTGAGACCAGCGCGCGGAGCCCTGAGGATCCGATGCGTACTCGTGCAGAACGGTGAGGGCCGAGGGGCAAGCCCGCAGGCCGAAGGCCCGTCACAGCCGCGTATCCGCACTTGCAGCAGAAACTTCATGAATAATGCGGGTTAAGATGCTGTTTGAAAAATGCTGTGGCACGCACCCACGCGTCTTTGGCCGCCTCCGGCCGATACACGGTCTTATCCGTATCCCGGAAAAAGGCATGAGGCGCGCCGGGATACGTTTTGATCTCGCCGGACTTATTATACTTCTTGAAGCCTGCCGCGAGCCGCTGGACATCCGCCTTGGTAATCCAGCCATCATCCTCCCCATAGAAATACAAAACAGGAGCCGACAACTGTTGCAGCGGAACATCCGGATTCGGCACCTGACCATAGAACGGCACGGCTGCCTTGATGTCTTTGTTCACACAAGGGAGCATGAGTGCATAGGACCCGCCCATGCAGAACCCTGTCACCCCGATTCTGGTGGCGTCGGCTTCGGGAACGGACTTCAGATAGGCGACAGTGGCATGAAGATCCTTGAGCCCATCCTCCTGCTGCAGCGTATTCATAAGGGTGCCTGCCTCTCCGGGATCGGTCGTGAGGGCATACCCCAACCGGGAGTATAGATCGGGGGCAATTGTCACGTAACCCTCAGCGGCAAAGCGCCGTGCCACGTCCTTGATGTGTTGGGTCAGTCCCCACCATTCCTGAATCACAATGATCGCGGGGCGTCGCTCCTTGGTCTGCGGGGCTGCGACATAAGCCCGAATCGTCACCTTGTCGCTAGGATACTGGACCAGCGTTTCTCTGATCAACTCGGCCATGGGTCACCTCCGCGCACAGGGTGCGAGTTCTGAGTTGTGAGTGCTGAGTTAAAAACTCCGAGTTAAGAATCTATCTCGTTCCTCAATCTTCAACTCAGAACTCAACACTCAAGACTCAGAACTGGCAGCTAGCCGCTGATCGCGCTAGCTGCCTGCCACCATCATCTCTGCAATCTTCACGGTAGGACTGGCAATGCGCCCGCGAAACACGAGATCGCTGCCGACCATTTCGATTCCCGCAAACATGTCTTTCAGATTGCCCGCAATCGTGATCTCTTCCACGGGGTAAGCCAATTCGCCACCTTCGATCCAAAACCCGGAGGCCCCTCGTGAATAATCACCGGTCACCATGTTGATGCCGAAGCCGATGAGGTCCGTGACATACAGACCCTGCTTCACAGTCTTGATAATGTCTTGCGACGTCTTCATCCCGGGCGCGAGATAGAAATTCGT
>Ga0137415_10005292_pt1 | contig 12770 bp, 10 predicted proteins | sample CZODoug3_1_1_16f_FD_183082 | JGI IMG/M metagenome (GOLD analysis project Ga0137415, IMG submission 183082) | Vadose zone soil fungal communities from Angelo Coast Range Reserve, California, USA - CZODoug3_1_1_16fungal (Hybrid Assembly) | ecosystem: Environmental > Terrestrial > Soil > Vadose... | reverse complement strand
CCCTCGGCGGGCACGACGACGCGGTACACCCCGTCCCCGAGAGGCCCGGCGCCGAACCGCAACTGGGTCTTGCGGACTTCGGCCATGACGGCGGCCAGCTCGTGCGGCGACGCGGTCAGCTCCATCGCACCCAGCAGCGTCTCGACCCGACTGGGCTCACCGGGGAAGTCGACGCCGAGCAGCTTGCGCACCGTGCTGCGACCGCCGTCGCAGCCGACGAGGTAGCGCGAGCGCAGCTGCGTGCCGTCGGCCAGCTCGGCGGTGACCCCATCGTCGTCCTGGCTCAGCCCGACCAGCTCGCAGCCGCGCCGGATCTCGACGCCAAGCTCTCCCGCGTGCTCGGTCAGCAGGCGTTCGGTGGTGGGCTGCGGGATGCCGAGGACGTACGAATGTGCGGTGTCCAGCCGGTCGGGCCACGACGTGGCGAGGCCAGCGAAGAAACCGCCGACCCGGTACTGCTTGCCGAGCGCGAGGAACCGCTCCAGCAGACCGCGCTGGTCCATCACCTCGACGCTGCGCGCGTGCAGGCCGAGCGAGCGGACAATCCTGGTCGGCTCCGCCTCCTTCTCCAGCACGAGTGCGCGCACGCCCTGCAGCCGCAACTCGCTGGCCAGCATCAAGCCGGTCGGCCCGCCGCCGACCACGATCACGTCAATCATGAAACCCAATTCGCAACTCCCGTTTCCGCAGGTCCTGGCTTCGGCCGACGATTGTGCGGCATGACCGGGGTCTTGCCGCAAGCCCCCCAGTGCGCTATACGTTGAGAGTGGGAAGAGGTGGACACTCCCCTTCCCCTTGATCGAGCGCAGTGCGCTCCGGCCACGCCATCGGTAGTTGCGTAGCTGTCGGAAACCTGACACGGATGACGCGGCGTAGCTCCAGGACCGGGCAAGATGCACGCAACAAGGTCCGACGGCCGGGAGGAACCGAGTCATGGCCAGGCCGAACAGCCGGCGCCAGCTGGTGTCGAACGAGCTACTGGAGCACGCCGCCCGGCTGTTCACCGAGCGCGGGTTTGCTGGCACCAGCCTGCAGGACATCGCGGACTCGATGGGCGTCAGTAGGCCGACGATCTACACCTACGTCCGGAACAAGGAGGAACTGCTCGCCGCGCTCGTACACGACGTCCTCGGCCCGACCGTGCGGATCCTCGAGGAGGCCCGGGCGCGCGACGACCTCGCCGAGGACGAACGTCTCGTCGAGGCCCTGCGCCGGATGGCGCTGCACAACTGCCGCAACACCACCCGATTCCGCCTGCTCGACCGCAGTGAGCCGCACCTCTCACCCGAGCTGGCCATCCAGCATCGCGACTCGCGCCGCCGGGTGCTCGCCCTGCTCGTCGGCCTCATCGAGGACGCCGTCACCGCCGGTCGTATCCGGCCCCTACCCGCTCGGACCGTCGCCCTCTCGTGGCTGGGAATGCTCAACTGGATCGCCTGGTGGTACCGCGCTGACGTCGACGCACCGGCCGAAGAACTGGCCGACACCATGACCGACCTGGCCATGACCGGCATCCGACGCAGCGACGGGCGATCGGTGGACGCGGGCCCGTGGAGCGCCCTTGCCCTGCTCAAGGAAGACCTCGAGCACCTGGAGCGGACGATGTCGGCCGCCCTGCCCACCCTGGGCGACCACACCGCCTGACCGGCGAGCCCTGCTCCGGACGCTGCGCCACTCCAATGGCCGCTTGTGACATCAGTGTCGAGAAGCTGACACTGATGTCGGCCACCTGAGGAGGCTCAATGACTGCACCGTCCGGAGCCCTACCCGCCGAGTCCAGCACTGACCTGCCCGACTTCGACCCCGTGCTTGCGGCCGGATATGTGCGAGACGGGCTCTGGGGCGACCGCACGGTCGGCGACGAGCTTCGGCACGCCGCGGCACGGTTCGCCGACCGCCCCGCGCTGATCACCCCGACCGTCCGGCTCAGCTACCGCGAGCTCGACCAGATCACCGACGCCTTCGCGGCGGGGCTACTCGCCGCTACCCCGCTGCGCTCCGGTGACCGGCTGATGTTCTCCGCCGGCAACGTCGCCGAGACCGTCGTCGCCTACTACGGGACGGTGAAGGCCGGCATGCAGCCGGTGTGCACGCTGCCGATGCACGGTCATCGCGAGATCGGCCTGCTCGCTGAGCACACCGGGGCCCTCGGGCACGTCGTGCAGGTCGACTTCCCCGGCCAGGATCTGCCCGCGGTCGCCGCGCACGTGGGGCTCGACGTGCTCGTCACGCTGCGCGGCGACCTGGCTGGCGCCGTCGGCTACGACGCGATCCTCGCCGCGGGCTCGACACCCGAGGCCCGCGCGGCGCTCGCCGCCGTCGAGATCGATCCCGCCGGGATCGCCGCGTTCCAACTCTCCGGCGGGACGACAGGTCTACCCAAGGTGGCCCCACGCCGGCACCGCGAGTACGTGCACAACGCCGCGGCGTTCACCGGGCCGCTCGGAATCGGCCCCGAATCGGTCGTGCTGCACGCCTTGCCGATCATGCACAACGCCGGGATCGCCGCCGCGATGCAGCCCGCCCACTGGGCCGGCGCCGCGTTCGTGCTGGCCCCAAGCGCTGATCCGGCGACCGTGTTCGCGCTGGTGAAGAGCGAGCGGGTCACGACGATCCCGCTCGTGCCGCCCGCGGTGGTGATCCGGCTGCTCGACCACGCCGCCGCCACCGGGTCCGACCTGCATGGCGTCGAGCTGATGCTGGTGGGCGGGCAAAAACTACCGCTGGAACTGGCCGAACGGATCGAACCGGAGCTGCGCCTGCCGTGCGCGCAGATGTTCGGGATGGCCGAGGGAATGTTCCTCGCCACGCCCCCGGACGCTCCGGAGTGGGTACGCCAGCACACGGTCGGCACCCCGATCTCTCCCGCCGACGAGGTGCGGGTGCTCGAGGTCGGCGCCGAGCATGAGGTGCCCGACGGCGAGTTGGGCGAGCTCGCGTGCCGTGGGCCCTACACGATCCCGGGCTACTACCGGGCAGCCGCGCACAACGCCGCCGCCTTCACCAGCGACGGCTTCTACCGCACGGGCGACCTCGCGGTGCGTCACTTCGTCGACGGCCGGGCCTACTACTCGATCGAGGGTCGCCTCAAGGACGTCATCAACCGAGGCGCCGAGAAGATCCACGCCGAGGAGGTGGAGGAGGTCCTCGTGCGTCATCCGGACGTGCACAGCGCGGCGTTGGTCGCCATGCCCGACCCGGTCCTCGGCGAACGTGGCTGCGCATTCCTCATCGTGGCGCCCGGTGCGATACCGCCGACCGTCGCCGGCCTCGGCGAGTTCCTCCGTGGCCAGGGTCTGGCCAAGTACAAGTGGCCGGAGCGGGTCGAGATCGTCGGGGAGTTCCCGTTGACCAACGTGGGCAAGGTGTCGAAGAAGGAGCTCCGAGAGCGGCTCGTCGACCAGCTCCCGGCGGTGGTCGGGCCGTGACCGTGCGGCGAGTGGCCATCGTGGGTGGCGGGCCGGGCGGGTTGTACGCAGCGCGCCTGCTGCGGCTGGCCGACCCCGGCATGGAAGTCGTTGTCCACGAGCAGGGGTTGCCGGAGACGACGTTCGGGTTCGGGGTGGCGCTCGGCGCCCGCACCCAGCGCAATCTCGAGGCCGCCGATCCCGACACGCTGCGCGACATCCTCGCGGCGTCGCACCCGCACGACATGAGCATGCAGGTCGGAGACCGAGTCGCGCGGGTACCCGGCGGGCGCATGGTGGCCATCGCCCGCACCGAGCTGCTGACTGTGCTCACCCGGCACGCGGAGAAGGCCGGCGTGGACGTCCGGCACGGCGAGCGGGTGGCGGCCGACGACCTGGACGCCGATCTGGTCGTCATCGCCGACGGGGTCAGCAGCGCGGCCCGCACGGCCCACGCCGACGCGTTCGGCGCCCGCGTCGATGTCGGCCGAGGGCTCTACCTCTGGGCGGGTGCGGAGTTCGCCCTCGACGAAGCACTGTTTGCGCCGGCAACAACGCAGCATGGCACCTTCGTCGCGCACGCCTACCCCTACGCTCCCGACCGCAGCACCTTCCTCGTCGAGGTGGACGAGAGCGCCTGGCGGCGGGCCGGGTTCGACCGGACAACCGAGTTGACCGAGCCGGACGCCTCCGATGACGCGGCGCTCGCGTACCTCTCGGATGCGTTCGCCGACCGGTTGCGCGGCCACCAGTTGATCGGCAACAGAACCCGGTGGTCGCGCTTCCGCACCGTGACCTGTGAACGCTGGTCGTACGGCAACCAGGTGCTCCTCGGAGACGCCGCGCATACCGCGCACTACTCGGTCGGCTCGGGCACCAAGCTCGCCATGGAGGACGCGATCGCGCTGTGCGAGGCACTCGCCGGCGAGCCCGACCGCGGTACCGCCCTCGCCCGCTACCAGGCCGAGCGCAAGCCCGAGGTCGAACGGATGCAGGACCTGGCCCGCCGCAGCCACCGCTGGTGGGACTCCTTCCCCGAACGCGCCCACCTGCCCGTCGACCAGCTGACCGTCGCGTACATGACCCGCGCCGGCAACGTCTCCCTGGACCGGTTTGCCGCCAGTACGCCGGAGGTCGCTCGCGCGGGCCTCGCGGACTACGCCGGATTGCCACCCGGCGAGGTCGCTCTTGAGGCACCGGTCGGCTGGGTGGCCACCCGGCCACTCGGTAAGTTTCTCGGCCGGATCGTGACCCGCGAGGCGTTCGCCGCTGAGGCCGTCGTCGAGGTCACCGATATCCCCGCCGACCCCTGGGGCGCGGAGGCCGACGAGCTGGTGGAGCGGCTCACCCGGGACGGTCGCCCGGTCTGGCTCACCGGGGGCTCGGCACGCAGCGAGCTGCTCACCTGCCTCGACCTCGCCGAGCGACTGCGGCTCGGGCACGTTCCCCTCGTCGTCACCGAGGGTGCCGCGGGCCTGCTCCCCGACCTGGCAGCCGGGCTCGCGGCCGCCCGCACCGACCTGATCGCCCTGGGGCCCCCAGGGCCGGCCGCCGGCCAACCCATGACCCCCACGAGCTGAGAGGACACCATGGACCACCTCGTCAAGGGCGTCGACCACGCCGCCTTCCCGACCTTCGACCCGGCCGCCACCGTCCGCTTCTACCGCGACGTCCTCGGCTTCCCCGTGGTGCACTCGATCTGCGCAGCTGGCTGGGGCCCCGATGACCACCCGGACTTCATCCACTTCTTCTTCGACATCGGCAACGACGACCGGATCGCGTTCTTCTACTACTTCGGCGTCGAGCCGTTCCACCGGCTCGACCGGGGCGACGTCTACGCCGGGTTCGGCCCGGAGGTGCCGATGTACTTCGTCAACTCCCGCCACCTCGCCATCCACGTCGACTCCGAGGACGACCTGATGGAGTACCGCCGCCGCCTCGATGTGAGCGCGTGGCCGGTGGAGATGCAGGTCCAGCACGAGACCATCGAGTCGATCTACACTCACGACCCCAACGGCTACCTGGTCGAGCTCACCCGCGCTCTTCGGCCGGTCACCCCGCAGGAGGACCTCGACGCCGAGCTCACGATCGATGCTCTCGTCGAGGTGGCGAGCGGTCCCGATCCGACGCTCGCGAAGCTGCTCACCCGCAAGGCCGAGCTGATCGTCGCCCGGGCGGCGGACTGGGAGCTGGCCCGCACCGGGCAGGCGGGCCGATGACGACGCTGTACGTGCTCGATGTGCCGGAGAACCTGGCCGTGCCGAAGGTCGCCGATGAAGACCCCGACGTCACCGTCAGGCGGGTCGGGCCCTACTTCGAGATCACCTCGGCAGGTCCGATCGCCGTCGACCGCCGCGCCACCGGTTGCCGGCACGCGGTCTGGTACAGCTGCGTGGCCGGTCTCGCGGGTGCCCGGATCGTCCAGCACGACAAGGACGCGCTGCGGCTGGAGCCCAGGTGAGCACCGCCGAGCGGCTGGGCGCGGGCCGCTACGTGTGCGGCGAACCTCTCCCGGACTCCACGCGCACGAGCCTCTACGAGCTCGGCACCGCCGACGGCGCGACCGTGACGGGCACGCTGCGCACCGTGCCTGGCGCGACGACGGCCGTGTGCATCATGCATCCACGCCAGGACCAGACCCACCATCCGTTGGTGCCGCTGTTGCTGCGCGCCGGCTGCGCGGTGTGGACGCAGGTGTCGCGGTCGGTCAACAACGACATCAACCTGGTGCACGAGCAGACCCTGCTCGACGCGGCGGCCGGGCTCGGGCACCTCCATGACCTCGGGTTCGACCACCTCGTCACGCTCGGGCACTCGGGTGGCGGCGCGCTCTACGCCTACTACCACGAGCAGGCCGGTCTCGCCCCCGAGCAGCGGGTCGCCAGCACCCCGGCGGGTCGCCCCTCCGGGCTGCCCGGCGCCCAGCTGCCGAAGCCCGCCGCCTCGGTGTTCCTGGCACCGCACCCCGGTCCGGGCCGACTGCTCCTGACCTGCATCGACCCGTCCGTCGCCGACGAGGACGACCCGCTCTCGGTCCGCCCCGAGCTCAACGCCTACGACCCGGCGAACGGATTCGCCGACCCGCCAGCAAGCTCGCGGTTCACACCCGAGTTCCTGACCCGCTACCGAGAGGCGCAGCGCGAACGCGTTGCCCGGATCGACGCCCGCGCCCGTGAATGGGCCAGCGAGGCCGCCGAGGCCAGGGCTCGCGGCAAGGCCAGCGGCGACCCGCGCGACCGCCGCGCCGCGCTCGCCCCGAGGCTGATCACCGTCTACCGCACCGACGCCGACCCGCGCACCGTCGACCTCGCACTCGACCCCAACGAGCGGCCCTACGGCTCACTGTTCGGGCGCCGGCCGGATCTGATCAACTACGGGCTGGTCGGGTTCGGCAGGCTCACCACTCCGGACGCGTGGCTGTCCACCTGGTCCGGACTCAGCTCGAACGCCGACTTCGCGCGCTGCGCGCCGGGCGTCCGGGTTCCCACCCTCTTCCTCGAACTCACTGGCGACCAGGCCGCCTTCCCCTCCGACGCCCACGCGATGCGGGATGCGCTGGGCGCCGCCGACCTGACCGTCGACGCCGTCCGCGGCACGCACTTCGGCGGGCCGATCGGCCCCGGGGAACCACCCGGATTCCGCCTGGCGGGCGATCACATCACCGCATGGCTGGGCGCACGGTTCGCGCTCGCCCCGCCACCCCGGTGAGCGCCGATCAACTCCTGTTCCTCCCGCCGGTAGGCCGCGAGCTGGGTCGCCGGTGGGGCCCCTCGGGACTCAGTGTGACCGAGCCACTACAGTGGGTTGAACTGCCGACCGTACGACTGCGATGCGGGAGTTCGATGACCGCCGTTCCCCTGTCCCCGGACCCGGAATCGCCCGCCACACTGGCGCTGGTTGAGTTGGTAGCCCGGTTGGTCGCTGCCAAGCCGGTCGATCCGGCGGTGTCCGTGCTGGTGGATCACGCGGTGGGCGTGCTGCGGCGGCCGGGGTTCGACACGCTGCTGTCGCTGCCCCAGTTGGCCTTCGAGCCGTTCGACTACCAGCGGGAGACAGCCTCGACGGTGCTGCGCCGGATGCGCGGGCGGGCGATCCTGGCCGACGAGGTGGGCCTGGGCAAGACCATCGAGGCCGGGCTGATCCTCTCCGAGCTGCGGCTGCGCGGCCTGGCGGACCGGACGCTGGTCGTGACTCCGGCGGGCCTGGTCGAACAGTGGCGCGACGAGCTGGAGCGCAAGTTCGGCCTGCAAGCGGCGATCCTCACCGGCCGCGACACCATCCCGGACGGGCCCGGCAACCGGCCGGTACTGCTGGCCTCGCTGGCCACCGCCCGCCGGGACCCGCTGAAGGCGACGCTCACCAAGGCCGGGTGGGACCTGGTGATCGCCGACGAGGCACACCGACTCCGGTCCGCGCGCAGTGTCTCGGGCAAGCTGATCCGGACGCTGACCGCACGGTTCCTGTTGCTGCTGACCGCCACCCCGGTGGAGAACCGACTGCAGGACCTGTACGAGATGATCTCCTTGGTGTCCCCCGGTCTGCTCGGCACCCCGACCCAGTTCCGCGCCCGGCATACCACGGCCGGCGGAGACGTGACCAAGCCGCGCAATCTGGACGAGCTACGGACCAAGACCCGCCAGGTGATGGTGCGACACCGGCGCGCCGAGGTCGCGCTGCGGCTGCCGCAACGGCTGGCCGAGACGGTGCTGGTCACCCCGGACGCGAACGAACGGGCCCTCTACGCGGAGTTGACCGACCGGATCCGGACGCAGGCCAGGGACGCCCCGGCCGGAAGGCGCCTGGCCCTGCGCTCGGTGGCTCGGCTGGCCGGCTCAACCCCGGCCGCGGCGGCGCCGACCCTGGCCAAGCTCGGCTGGAGCGATCTGGCCGGCCGGGCCGAGGCGATGGCCGACCCGGCCAAGGTCCGCCTGCTGGTGCACAAGCTGGACGAGCACCTGGCGCGGGGCGAGAAGGTGCTGGTGTTCACCGCGTTTCGGCAGACGCTGGACGCAGTGGCCGCCTCGGTGTCGGCGAGGGGCATCGACGCCGCCGTCTACCACGGCAGCCTGCCCCGTGCGGAGAAGGAGCGGGCGATCCACGCGTTCCGTGACGACATGCCGGTGTTGCTGTCCACCGAGTCGGCCGGCGAGGGCCGCAACCTGCAGTTCTGCCACGTGATGATCAACCTCGACCTGCCATGGAACCCGATGCAGATCGAACAGCGCCTGGGCCGCCTGCACCGGATCGGTCAGACCGAGGACGTGGTGCTGACCAACCTGGTCTCCCGGGGCAGCATTGAGGAACGGATCCTGCACGTACTGGAAACCAAGATCAATATGTTCGAGCTGGTCGTCGGAGAGCTCGACATGATCCTGGGGCGGATCGACGAGGACTTCGACTTCGAGCAGGCCGTGTTCGACGCCTTCGCCGGCACCGAGGACGACGACGCCTTCACCCGTCGGATGAACCAGATCGGCGACAGTCTCGCCGCCGCGCGTGACGGCTATGTGCAGAACCGGGTCAGCGTCGACGCCTTGGTCGGGGAGGACGAGTGACCGGCCGCCACAGCCCAGCCTTCTCCTTCTGGCTGAACTACGTGGACTCACGGGGCGGGCTCTGGGAGCAGTCCGGCGACGCCGTCCTCGCGGTGCTGCCCGATCGCCTGAGCACCGCGCACGACCTGCCGGAAAGCGCGCTGATCACCGATGACCCGGACATCTCCCGCGAGGACGGCGTGCTGTTCCTCGGCGCCGGCCACCCGGCGATCGACCGGGCGGCGGGCACGGTCATCGCGGACGGCGACATCGGCACCCTCACCCTGGAGCATCGCTCCCGTCCGCTGTCCACCGAAGAGCTGCTCACCAAGATTCGGGATCAGGTCGCGGTCGATCACGGGCGGATCGATGCCACTGGTGCCCCGATCGTGTCGGCGCGATCGTTGCTGCGGCTGGAGGTGCTGGTCAGCCACACGGTGTCCGCCGAGGACCAGTTCACCGAGGTCGCCGGGTGCCTGGTCGACGTACCGTCCCGGGTTGTGTGGCCCGAGCCCTCAGCCGACCGGCTGTGCGGCGCGCTCACCGCCGCCTCGGTTCCCTCCGTGACCGCAGCTCTGCGTGCCGTTGACAAGAACCTCCTGCTCAAGGCCCTGATCGCCGCCCACCAGGAGCTGGATGCGGCCGCTGCGAGGCGTGGCCGGCAATTGTCGTCCGGCGCCGACGCCGAGCGCGCCGCGGAGATCGCCCGGGCAGGCGAATACTACGCCGCCGCCCTCGCCACCCTGGACAAGCGCCGGGTCGATGCGGACGCCCAGCGGCGAGAGCTCTTGGCCGCCCGGGCCGAGGCCACCCGGGCCGAGCGCGACCGGCGGCTGACCGAGATCGACGAGAAGTACCGGCACCGGCACGAGCTGCGCCCCTACCGGCTGCATCTGGTCGACGTCCCGGTGTTGCGCCTGGCCACCGACGTGCGCCGGGGCGAACGCCGCTGGCCTCTCCTCTTCGACTATCTACCCCTGCTCGGAACGGTCGCCCCCACCCGCTGCCCCAGCTGCGATGCCCACGCTCCGTTGGTCGCGACAAGAGCCCAGCTCTGCTGCACCACCTGCGTGCCGGTGCGGGTGGCGGAACCACCGGCCGCGCCGCCGCCCCCGAAGCCGGCACCGGCGGTCAAGCCGGCACCGAAGCCGCCCGCTGCCAAGAGCCCGCCACCAGCCCGGAAGCCGCTGACCGGGAAGTCCGCGGCACAGAAACCCGCGGCGCGGCAAGCCGGCCTTTCACGCCAGCTCGACACCTTGTTCGGCGCCCTGGCGCCGCGGTCGGACGACGGCCGGCCGTTCCTGCCCGGCAAGCCGGAGGAAAAGAAGGTCACCGCCTTCTGGGAACACGTCGCCCTCGGTGAGCGCCGCAAGCTCGCCCGGCTGATCGCACCCGAATCTCCGCTGGCCGCGCTCGTTCGGCTGTACGGCCCGTCCGGTCCGCTGCACGGGATCGGCGTGCCGGTCGGCCAGATGCCGACGAGTATCACCAGCGGCAACTACGACCAGCCGGTTGCCGGAGGGCACGGCGGCACCGCCGGCGAGCTGCGCACGCGACAGGGCGAGTATCAGTACCTGCTGCTCTGGTCGCCGGACCGGCTGCTCGAGGAGATTTATCCCTACTCGTCCCCGTGGCACCTGGGGCAAGCCACCAGCCTCGCCCGAACCCGGACCACCCAGACCCCGCCACCCGCCCAGGTCGATCTCGACCTGGTGGCCACTCTGCTGTCGACCCGCACCACGGCCCGCCACGGGCTTGCGTTCACCGCCCGCTCGCTGGCCGCCTGGTGGCGGCTGCCCGACGCCGAGAGCATGCTCGCCCGCTTCGGTCCTCGGGTCCTCGCCGCGACACTGGACCGGGCCATCCGCTACTGGTCCGGCGCACACGCCAGCTACCAGGAGGCCGCAGATGCCTTCCACACCGACGAGGACCTGATGCGCACGGCCACCCCGCTGCTGCAGAAGCGCCTCCAGCTCAGCACCACCCGAAACTGGTAGCGCCCACCGCCTCTAACCCCGAGGCGCGCAGAACTGCACTGCTCAGCGCAGCGACACGGCCATCCTCCGCCCAGGCGTCGGCTAGCGCTACACCGTGACCATCGCAGACAGCGACTTCCTCACGACCGCGGCATGCACTACCACAAGACCGAAACGTGCAGACCCGGCTGCAAGCGTCACACCCGTCCGCCTTGCCCGCCTCCGTACCGGCCCGACTGCACGAGCCACGCCCGCTGGTGCCCGAAGCGCCATAGCGGCGGCCTGGTCGACGCCGAGGTAGTTCGGCGATCTGGTGGGCGAACAGACCGTCGGTCACGATCCGGTACATCAGTGAGCTATCCGCACTGTGGGCGTGCACTGTCTTGCGAGCGTCGTTGAACGCCGTTATACACTGAGCTATGGGAACGGATGACCACTACGACGGCATCCCCGTGGTGGACCTACCCATCAACACCATCGGCGTACCTGACCCAGCTCACCTGCGACGCTCCGCCCGCTACCCGGCTGCGATCGACATCGACCCGGCCGCAGCGATCGAGGCCGGTCTTGATCCTCGGGACTGATCGCTCGCGACCCGCGATCACGCACGGGCGAGGCGATACGGGTGATCGGATACTCCCCGCTCGCGGGCCGGGTGCTTGTGGTGGTGATGATCCCGCACGAGCACCCGCCGACCGGGCTCTGGCACGTCGCCACGGCCTGGCCGGCCAACACCACCGAACGCCAGCTCTACGCCAGCGACGAGGAGGAGCAACCATGACGAAGCCAGACAACGAGCTGCTGGACAAGATCACCGCCGAAGCTGAGCACGCCGAAGCGACCCGAGACGCACCCCTGCCCTACCAACGACGCCGCACGACCGGCGCCCAGTCGGTCTACGGACTGCGATTGCCCGTCGAGCGCATCGAGCAGCTGCAGCGCCTCGCCCAGGCCCGCGGCATCGAGCCGAGCGTGCTCGCCCGACAGTGGGTCATCGACCAGCTCGACCGAGCCGAGAGCGGGACTCCGGAGCCCGGCGAGGCTCGATGGGAGCGCGACCTGCGAGCGACCACCGAGCACCTGCGCAAGCTGCTCGACGAACGGCCCAGCGCCTAGCGGGCGCTACCGAGACCCACGTACACGCAGCGCTCACACTCGGCTTGGGAAATCAGCAGATCGAGACACCCCGGGGATCGGCCGACGACCCACATGGACGAGTCCTGGCAAGCGGCAGGATCGAACCCGCCGACCGGCCCCGCCGTGTGTGTGGCTATCACGAGCCGGGCGCACTGCGGGCTGCCTCTAGTGCAGCGGGTTCAACGAGCAGGCCTTGGCGCTCGTAGCGCTTGCGGGACCTGCTGAACTGGACCACGACCGCGGACAGCTCGCTCGCCCGGTGCGCCTTGCGGGTGAGCCCAGCATTGCCGGCGGGCAGGAACTCCAGGTGGTCGAGCCCGGCGCATCGCATGCAGACCGGGCCGTCGTCTCCCATGAGCAGCAGGTCACCCGTCCCGGCGCAGGCCGTGCACGTCCATTCCTTGATCGGCGAGATGACCACGAGGTCCGGCGGGCGGCTGCTGCGCTCGGCCAGACGTTCCTGTCGGGCCGGTGACAGCCGCGGCGACACCCAGTGTGTGCGGTAGGCACGCTCGATCGGCTCCGCACCGCTCACGCTGAACCGCAAAGGGCGCCGGTCGCGGGTACGGGCAACATACGCCGTCTGGCTCGCCACCAAACCCTGTCGGTCCGCCCACTGACGGAAATACGTCATCCCGGTCGCGACATTCGAAAGGTTGGCCTGCAACATCCGCTCCAGGCAGTCGACCCGGCCCTGGCGCCAGTGGTCGACATGC
>Ga0137415_10005288_pt1 | contig 12771 bp, 14 predicted proteins | sample CZODoug3_1_1_16f_FD_183082 | JGI IMG/M metagenome (GOLD analysis project Ga0137415, IMG submission 183082) | Vadose zone soil fungal communities from Angelo Coast Range Reserve, California, USA - CZODoug3_1_1_16fungal (Hybrid Assembly) | ecosystem: Environmental > Terrestrial > Soil > Vadose... | reverse complement strand
CTTCAGTGCAGGTCGGTGTACGGCATCAGCGCGAGATAGCGCGCGCGCTTGACCGCCGCCGAGAGCTGGCGCTGGTAGTGGGTGCGCGTTCCGGTGATCCGTGCCGGGATTATCTTGCCGTTCTCGCCGATGAAGTCCTTCAGCAGATCGACGTCCTTGTAGTCGATCCACTCGATCTTCTCGGCGGTGAAGCGGCAGAACTTGCGGCGCTTGAAAAGCTGCTTCGAACCCTTCTGTTCGCGCTTGCCGTCTCGGCCCTTGCCTTTTCCCTTGCCTTTTCCGAAGCCGCCTCGACCTCTGGGTGGGGGCATGTCTATTCTCCTTCTGCGAATTCGATCTGCGTCGCGTGCAGCAAAAGCGTCCGGCTCGAACGGCTCCTTGCGGCAAGAAACCCGTTGACTTTCACACTGCTTCCCAGCTTTGCGGCGGCGAGGAGCTTCGCCTCGCGCTCGAACGCCACCGCGGCGATCTCACAACTCACTTTGCGCTCACCGCCCGCTTCCGTTTGCAGAGAATCGTGCTGGAGCCTGAACTTCAGCATCGGGACGCCTGCAGGCGTATGCCGCAGCGCATCCAGCTCGATCAGCCTGCCGGAAACCGTGACCCGGTTCGCTTGCGCCAATGCTCAAGCGCTCGCCGGCTCCGCGGGCTTGACCGCCTCACTGCGCGGCGCTTCGCCGCGCGGCGCCTCACCCGGGCCGAGGACCGACTTCGCCTTTTCTTCCTTCATCATCGGCGAAGGCGTGGTCCAGGCGCGTTCCATTCTTATAATCAGGTGCCGCAACACCGCGTCGTTGAACTTGAACGAGTGCTCCAGCTCGCCGAGCGTCTCGGCGTCGCACTCGATATTCATGAGCACGTAATGCGCCTTGTGCACCTTGGAGAGCGGAAAAGCGAGCTGGCGGCGGCCCCAGTCCTCGAGCCGGTGAATCTTGCCGTTCTTCGAGGTCACCGTGGCGCGGTAACGCTCGATCATCGCCGGCACCTGCTCGCTCTGGTCCGGATGGACGATGAAGCACACTTCGTAATGTCGCATGCAAACTCCCTATGGATAGAGCCGCCCGCTCGGTCCGCCGTTGCGACGCGGCGGAAGCGAGTGCGGCAGGGTTGGCCGAGTTGTGAAAACAAACGACCGCCGAAGCGGTCGTCGAAGTGATTGAATTCTAACCGAATCGGGGGCCATTGAGCAAGAGCTGCCCCGGGTATCATGACCTGCGGCATTATCGCATCGCGATATGCGAACGAAGATATGATATCCGGCTGTTTTGCGGACTATTTCGGGAAGGACAGGCGATGCGCTCCAAGATATTCACCGCTGCAGTCGGCGGGTTGATCGCAGCGCTCTGCCCGCCCGCGTTCGGCCAGGGTATTCCAGCCGACGATCCTGTCAGGGTGCTGGTCGGACGGCTCGACCTGGAGAGGTACAAGGCCACGATCAAGGGCTTGACCGGATTCGGCGATCGGCGCCAGGGGACCGATCGCAATCGCGCGGCGATCGACTGGATCGAACGCCAGCTGAAGAGCTTCGGCTGTAACTCCGGGCGCATCCAGTACGAGTACAACGCGCCGACGCCGCAATCACGACCGCAGGATCGTGTGCCCAGTCCAGTTGCCAGCGGGGAAATCCGCGCCGGCTCCGGCGGTTCGCGACTGCGCGGCATCACGGTGCCTACGGGCGTAAACGACAATCCTGAAGCGCAACCCGATGCGAAGCTTCGCGAGCTCAACTCGCAGCCAAGCGCCCCCGGCCCGCGCGAAGAGGTGTATTGCACGAAAATCGGCGCGACGCGGCCCGACGAGATGTACATCATCGGCGCCCACATGGACGGAATAGGCTGGGGCGAAGCCGCCGATGACAACGGTTCAGGGACGGCGCTGGTCATGGAACTGGCGCGCGTGTTGAACAGTCCCGATGTGCGGACGGAGCGATCGATCCGATTCGCGCTCTGGAATAACGAGGAAACGGGCCTTAACGGCTCCCGCGCCTACGTTGCCCAGCGAGCGGCGCTCCAGGGAAAAGAAGATCCCTCCGGGTCAGGCCGCTATCCGGAACCGAAATGGCTCGGCATGATCCAGCACGACATGGTGCTGTTCGACCACGGCATGCCTCGCGCGGACGGCACGCTCAGCCCGGAGCAGCGGCCCGAAGCGGACGTCAACATCGAATTCCAGTCCACCGCGAAGTTCGCGGACCAGGCACTGAAGCTGGCTTTCTTTTTCCGCGACGCCAATGAGAAATACGCCACCGATTATCCCGCTGCGGTCGGCCACCACATGACCAATACCGACTCCACGCCCTTCATGGATTTCACTCCGGCGATCAGCGTTCGTGAACACGAGCGAGGGATGCAGATCGGCGCCGGATGGAATCCCCACTGGCACCAGCCGACGGACCGGTACTCCACGTACTCCGATAAGGATTTTCGGCTGGGGCTGAACGCGGCGCAGACAACGCTGGCGGCGATCGCCCAGTTGGCGGGCGCGGCGGTGAAAAAGTGACGTTTGGGGCCCATGATTTCACGCGCCAGGTTCATCGTCGCAGTCTGCCTTCTGGTCGCGGCCTGCGAGAGCGTCGTCGGCTTCGACTATCGCGTGGCGTCCAAGGACCCGAAGGTGACCTCCGCGCAAATGCTCAGGGTGGTCACCGACGCGCTGGATCGCGCCGAGGCGAGGGCTTGGGCGCAGATCGACGAGAAAACGGGCGAGGTCACCTTCACCCTCGGCGCCTTCGGCAGCGGAAAAACCCCGAGCATCCGCAAAGTGGAGACCCGCGTGCTCGACGCGCTGCGCTACGAATTCGGGCAGCGGGCCGAGCTCTCCTGCAACGGCGAGCCACTGCGCTGACGGCGCGCACGATCTTTCACTGCCGCTTTCATGATCCGGTCAGCCGACAAGCATCGCAGGGTTCTTTCTCTTCTGCGCAGGAATGAGTGGGACAAGGCCCACGCGATCGTCATGGGCATGCGCGACAAGCTTGCCTTTCGCATGCACGGGCTCCTGCACCGGATCGAAGGCGACCTGGACAACGCTCGCTACTGGTACGACAGGGCTGCCGTTCCGTTCAGTAAATCGAGGAGCGCAGCATCGGAAATCGAGGAAATCGCGGCGGTACTGGAACGCCGTGACCGCGTTACGCGGCCGCGCGCCTCCGCCGCGCCTCGAACAGGCACACGCCGCTCGCGACCGAGACGTTCAAGCTCTCGACGCTCCCTCGCATAGGGATGCGCACCAGGAGATCGCAGCGCTCGCGAGTGAGCCTTCGCATCCCCTCGCCTTCCGCGCCCAGCACCCAGGCGGTGGCCGCAGGCAGATCAGACTCGTAGAGCGTCTTGTCGGCGCGCTCGTCCGCGCCGACGATCCAGACGTTGCGCTCCTTCAATTCATCGAGCGTACGGGCGAGGTTCGTCACCATGTAGTAAGGGACGGTTTCGGCCGCTCCACTTGCCACTCTGGACACGGTCGTGCTGATGCCGGCGGCACGGTCCTTGGGTGCGATCACCGCGTGGGCACCGGCGGCGTCCGCGACCCGCAAACAGGCCCCGAGGTTGTGCGGATCGGTCACGCCGTCCAGCACCAGCAGAAGGGGCGCTTCCTTCACCGAGTCGAGCAGGTCCTCCAGACTTTCGCGCGCGGGTTTCTCGAACGCCATCGCCACCACGCCCTGGTGGCGGCCGCCGCCGTAGAAACCGTCCAAGCGTTTGGTCGGAACGCGAATGAGCGATACGCCCGACTTTTCCGCGGCGAGCGCGAGGTCTTTCGCCCGCGCGTCCTTCCGGTCTTCATCGAGATAGATCTCCGTGACCGAGGCCGGATCGGCACGCAGCCGCGCAAGCACCGCGTGAAATCCGAAAATGGCGCGGGTCGGCTTCATCCTGCTCTATGCCTACGATCTCGCGCGTCGGCGGAGGGAGCGCGAACGGCCCGGGCTGCCCGCAGATTCTCCCGCGAGCACAAAATCGATTCGGCTCGTCTCGAGATCCGCCCGGACGATCCTGACCCTCACCCTGTCGGCCAGACGGAACTGCTTTCGGGTGCGGTCGCCGATCAATTGATGGCGGGTGGCGTCGAAGTGGAAGTAGTCCTGCCCAAGCTCCGAGATGTGGACGAGTCCCTCCACGTAGAATTCATCGAGCGCCACGAAAATGCCGAAACTCGTCACCGCCGAGACCGACCCTTCGAACTCCTCGCCGACGCGGTCGCGCATGTAATAGCACTTGAGCCAGGCGGCAACCTCGCGAGTGGCCTCGTCCGCGCGGCGCTCGGTCTGCGAGCAGTGGCTCCCCAGCACCGACCAGTTGCCGGGGTTGTAGCGCCCACCCGAGTGAACCGCCTTGATGGCGCGATGGATAAGCAGGTCCGGATAGCGGCGGATGGGCGAAGTGAAGTGCGTGTAATGCTCGTAGGCGAGCCCGAAGTGGCCGACGTTCTCCGGGCTGTACTGTGCCTGCTGCAGCGAGCGCAGCAGAACCGTCTGGAGCAGCTGTACGTCCGGGCGCTTGCGCACCGTGTCGAGCAGCTTCGCGTAGTGCTTCGCAGTGGGCTTGTCCCCACCCTCGAGCGCGAGGCCGAATCCCTTGAGAAACTCGCGCAGGCTTTCCAGCTTCTCCGGCGTCGGGCCTTCGTGGACGCGGTACAGCGCAGGATGCTTGCGCTTGGAGAGAATATCCGAGGCGCAGACGTTCGCGGCGAGCATGCACTCTTCGATGATGCGGTGGGCATCGTTGCGCTCGACCTTTTCGATGCGCGCCAAGCGCCCCTCGCCGTCGAAGACAAACTGGGTTTCGATCGTCTCGAAATCGATCGCGCCGCGCTCCTCCCGCGCCCTGAGCAGCGCCCCGAACACCTCGTTCAAGAGCCGCAAACGAGGCAGGAGACCTTTCAGTTTCTGCGCCGCTTCGCTCTTCGGGTCGGCAAGGGCCGCAGCCACCGAGGTATAGGTGAGCCTCGCGCGCGAGCGCATGACCGCCGGATAGAAACGATACCGGCTGATCTCGCCCTTCGCGCCGATCGCCATGTCGCAGGCCATGCAGAGGCGATCGACGTCCGCGTTGAGCGAGCACAGGCCGTTGGAGAGTTGCTCCGGCAGCATCGGGATGACCCGGCGGGGAAAGTAAACCGAATTGCCGCGCTCGCGCGCATCCAGGTCGAGCGCGTCGCCGTCGCGCACGTAGTGGCTGACGTCCGCGATCGCGACGACGAGCCGGAACCCTTCACTTGCCTTTTCGCAGTACACGGCGTCGTCGAAATCCCGAGCCGTCTCCCCGTCGATCGTAACGAGGTCGAGCGCGCGCAAGTCTTCCCGACCCACAAGATCGCCTGCACGCGGCGCATCGGAAAATTTCGCCGCGAGCGCCTCGGCCTCCGCCGAGAACTTGAACGGCAAATCGTGTTTCCTGAGCGCGATCTCGATCTCGATTCCGGGATCGGCCGCCTCCCCCAGCACCTCGACCACGCGGCCGATCGGCTGGGTGCGGCCGTCGGGCTGCACGGTCAACTCGGCGACGACAACCTGACCCACCCGCGCATCGCCCACGTCTTCTGGCGCGATAAGGATGGTCTGGCTGATGCGCCGCTCGGCGGGCTGGACGAAGAAGAAGCCGCGCTCCCCGCGCAGTCGACCCACCACGCGGCGATTTACGCGCTCGATGACCTCGACGATCGTCCCTTCCTTGCGCCCGCGCCTGTCCACGCCCGACTCGCGCACCATCACGCGATCGCCGTGGAGGACTTTTCGCATCTCGTGCGGGCCGAGGTACAGGTCCTCGCCGTCGTCGGCGACCACGAAGCCGTAGCCGTCGGGATGCCCCTCGACGCGCCCTTTGATCAGATCGAGCTTGGATGCGACCAGGATCGCGCCTTTGCGATTGCGCAGGATCTGGCCGTCGCGCTCCATCGCGCCCAGCCGCTTCGCGAACGCGTCGCGCTCCTTCGGCTTGATCGCGAGCCGCTGCGCGAGTTCTTCATCGGTGAGCGGGACGCCGGCTTCCGCGAGCGTCTGCAGAATGAACTCGCGGCTCGGAATCGGATGCTCGTAGCGCGACGCTTCGCGTTCGCGATGCGGGTCGGTTGCACGCGCGATGTCGCGCTTTTTCATTGACAAATCGGCGCTTTCCTATAGAATCCGCGCTCGGGCTGAAGACCGGAACTGGCGCGGCCCTTTCGCCGAGGTGGCGGAATTGGTAGACGCACTAGGTTCAGGTCCTAGCGGTGGCAACACTGTAGGAGTTCGAGTCTCCTCCTCGGCACCAGCTTCGCTGCAACATTCTAACCTGTCTGCCGGTTTTCCCAAGCCCGAGCCTCAAATCCGCTCCGACGTCCAATGCGTTTTCCGGATCGGGAAACGCGTACGCACAAGACGACAGTGAATCCAGCCTGCAACGGCGTCCTATTGCTGTGCCTGGCGGCGAGCTTCGCGCACGCCGAGCAGCTGCCGCTGTGGGAGGCCGGCGTAGGAATCGGAGCCACGACCCTCCCTCACTATCGCGGCTCGAATCAATCCCGGACCTGGGTGCTCCCCATACCCTATGTGGATTACCGGGGAGAGGTCTTCAAGGCCGACGACCGCAGGTATCGCAGCCTGCTCGGCGACAGGATCGAGCTCGAGTTCAGCCTGAGCGGCTCCCCGCCCGCCAAAGACAACGACGCGCGGCGCGGCATGCCCGATCTCGATCCAACTCTGGAAATCGGCCCCTCGCTCAATATCGCCCTGTATCGATCCGACAACAGGATGGAAAGCCTGGAGGTGAGACTGCCGGTGCGCACCGTCTTCTCGTCGGATTTCTCCCATGTGAGGCAAGCCGGCTGGGTTTTCCAGCCGAATCTGAGCCTGGATTTCAAGAACGCCCTGGGAAGCCGCGGATGGAACCTCGGCCTGCAGGGGAGCCTGATCTACACCGACCGGCGTTACAACCGGTATTTCTACGCGGTCGATCCGATTTTCGCCACGGCGGACCGGCCCGCTTTCGACCCGAGCGGCGGCTACGGCGGACTGAACCTCCTCGCGGCGGTCAGCAAGCGCTTCCCCGGTTTCTGGGTCGGCGGCTTCGCCAAGTGGGACAGCGTCGGCGGCGCGGTGTTTGCCGACAGCCCGCTGGTGAAGACCAGAAGCAATCTCAGCGGGGGCCTGGCCATCGCCTGGATTCTGGGGGCCTCGAGCGCCAGGGTAGAGGCGGAAAACTAGCGGCGGATTCAGATCATCGCGCCGTTGATCGAGATGATCTGGCCGGAGATATAGGCGGCCTGCTCGGAGGCGAGGAACCCGATCAGATCGGCCACTTCCTCCGGGGTTCCGGCGCGCTTCATCGGCACCAGCCGATCGACCGCGTCCTGCGGAAACGCGGCCTCCGTCATGGAAGAGGCGATGATGCCCGGCGCGACGGCATTCACCGTGATGCCGCGGCTTGCGAGTTCGAGCGCCAGGGCTTTGGTCGCCCCGTGAAGGCCGGCCTTGGCGGCGGCGTAGTTCGTCTGGCCGCGATTGCCCGCGAGCGCCGCGACCGAAGACACATTGACGATGCGCCCCCAGCGCGTGCCTATCATCGGCATCAAGAGCGGCTGCGTCACGTTGAAAAACCCGTTGAGGGAGACGTCGATCACGCGGGACCATTGCTCCGGCCGCATTCCCGGCATCACCGCGTCGTCGTGGATGCCGGCGTTGTTGACCACGATCTGGATCGGGCCGCCGCCGAGTAATTCCTGCAGGGCGGCTTCGGCCTTCTCGCGGTCGGCGACGTCGAACGCCACCGCGGCGGCGGAGCCGCCTTTCGCGACGATTTCGGCGGCGAGCTTTTCAGCCTGCGCGAAGCGGCTCCTCGCGTGGACGTAAACGTGGCAGCCGTCGGACGCGAGTCGCCTGCATACCGCCGCACCGATCCCGCCGCTGCCGCCGGTGACGAGCGCGCGCTTCACGACGCCCCCGCATCCAGGATAACCGCAGCCCTGCCGCGCAAAACTTCCACATCGCCCACGCCGACTTCGAAGCTGTAGATCACGCGGCCCTCTTCGCCCATCAACCTCTCGGCCGCGACGATGAGGTCGCCCTCGAGATCGTCGAGCCGGCTTTTTCGGCAAATCACTTCTCTCAAGCTCGCCAGGTACCCGAGCCGCGGTCTGTTTCCGATATTTCCGGCCAGCTTCCCGTGCACCGCCATGGCCTGGGCAGCGTATTCGATACCGCAAAGGGCCGAAAGCTGCCCGTCCATCCGCAGAGGATTTTCTCGATCGCGGTGCGTGCGGCTCGAACACCGGATTCGATCCGCATCCCAGGAAAGCACGCCGTCGAGCAGATGCATCGCACCCGCATGCGGGATCATTCCGGCGATGGCTTCCCGGGATATCAGCACGGGCTTACGGCGACGCGCAGGCGCGTTTCGGCGAGGAAATCGAGCACGACGTCTCCTTCGGTTTCGCGCGCGAGCGCTTCGAGCAGGGGAAGCGCCCTTGCGGCCGGTACGCCCAGCCTCAATTCCTCCAGGGCGGAATCGGACATGCGGGTGGGTTTCTCCTCGCCCGGCAGGAACTCCAATTCGAACCTCGCGGAGCATCGCCCGGTGGCCTCGGGCGTCAGCACGAGCGCGGCGCCGAAGCTCGCGAGGAGCGGGCGCGCCGAATGCAGCGGTTCCGGATAAGGCTGATCGTAGGCGATCAGGGCGACCGGTTTGCGCCACGACGCCACCTGCGTCAGGGCCTCGATCAAGCCGGCGCCGAAGCTCGCATCATAGGCGCAGAGGCTGGTGGAGGCTTCCCGCGAGCGCGTCGCGATGCTCCAGTAACCCGCGGCGGCGTTATGCACGGAGTTGTGAAAGCGCGTCGGCGACACTTCCGGTTCCGCCGAGGCAAGCGCCTCGCACATCTGATGCAGCGTTTCGCCTTCGCCGGAGGAGGACGTGAACACCGTTGCCGTATTCGCGGCATCGCGGCCGGCATTCTGAAATGCTTCCTGCCCCACGGCGAGGGCAAGCCTGACCGGAACAGGCGCACGGCGCCGCTCGGTTGGTGGCAAAAGCTCGCTCGCGACTATCACCGTGGGAGCCGGGTGGAACGCCGCCGCGCCCGCCAGGGCGCGGCGGCTCGCCTGCCAGCCGGGCAGGCCCGGACCGAGCAAACCGACGCCTTCGACGAAGGCCCGCATCACGGGGCCGCCCCCAGCACCAGACTGCAGTTGCTCCCGCCGAAGCCGAACGAGTTGGTCAGTGCGTGAGTGACTTTTTCATTCCTGCCGTCCAGCAGGTAATTGCTCTTCAGCGCCGGATCGATGCTTCGAGTGTTCGCGCTGCCGGGCACGAGGCCGTGCTCGATCGCGAGAATGCAGACGATCGCTTCGGTGATTCCGGCCGCCCCGAGCAGGTGCCCGGTCGCGCCCTTGGTCGAGCTGCAAGGCGTCCGCCCCCCGAAAACCTCGAACACCGCCTTGTCTTCGCTCGCGTCGTTGCTCTTGGTGGCCGTGCCGTGCAGGTTGATGTAGTCGATGTCGGAAGGCTCCAGTCCCGCCGAGTCGAGGGCCTGCTGCATGGCGATCCTCGCGCCGAGACCCTCCGGATGCGGGGTGGACATATGGTAGGCATCCGAGCTCTCGCCCACCCCGAGAAGCAGGATCGCTCCCGGTTCGACCCGGTCCGCCCGCTCGAGGAGCGCGAAACCTCCCCCTTCGCCGATCGAGATCCCGTCCCGATCCACGTCGTAAGGCCGGCACGGTCCGGTTGAAGTCAGTCCGAGTGAATGAAACCCGTACAGCGTCATAAGGCACAGGCTGTCGACGCCCCCCACCACCGCGGCGTCGCAGATTCCGGCGGCGATCATGCGCGCGGCGTTGCCGAGGACCTTGGCCGAGGAAGAGCACGCGGAGGACACCACGAACCCCGGTCCGGTCAGCCCGAGATAGCGCCGCACGAATTCGCCGAGCGAGTAGGCGTTTTGCGTCTCCGCGTAGCGATAGTCGGCGGGCAAGGCGCCCGTCGTCGGGTCGCGGCGGCGATACGCGAGCTCGGTCGCGTGCAGTCCCGAGGTGCTCGTGCCCAGGTACAAGCCGATTCGCCCGGCTCCGTATCGATCGCGCGCCGCGGCGATTTCCAGTGCGAATCCGTCCTGCTCCAGGCACAGCTGCGCAAGGCGATTGTTGCGGCAGTCGTATTCTCCGAGATCGGGTCTCACGCGAAAATCATCCAAGCCCGGAACCGATCCGACATAGGTGTCGATGCGGGCCGTGTCGAAATGGCAGGGTGCAAGTCCTGAGCGCTTCCCGCGCAGGGCACGCAGCATCGCGTCGGATCCCGAGCCGAGGCCGTTCGCAACGCAGAACCGGCTGATGACGAGAGGCTGCATCGATCGCCGGACTTCTATTCGACGCGCTCGTCCGCGCAGGCCGACGCGAGGGACACCGCTTTCAAGCCTTGCGCCACTACCTGCTCCAGTAAAGCCGGTAACACGGAAAGCACCACAGGCACGCTGTCGTGCATCAGCAGCACGTCACCCGCGGCAAGCCCCCGCGTCAGCTCCCGCAAAATGCGCGTCGAATTCCCGCTCACGGCGTCGAAACCGCGTCGCGTCCATGACACGTAACGCAAGCCGCGGGATGCGAGCACAGGATCGAGCAGCGGGCTGCGGAATCCGGCCGGCGCCCGAAAGAAAGCCGGCGAACGGCCGGTGATCGCCGCAACGGCTTCTTGAGCGGCATCCACTTCGCGCCTTAACTTCGACATGCTGAAAAATGCAAATGCGTTGTAGTGATGGTAGCTGTGGTTTTCCACGCTGTGGCCGCGGCGCGCGATCTCTTTCACCAGCTCGGGGTGGGCGGCGGCCTTTTCCCCGATGCAGAAAAAGCTTGCCTTGGCCTGGTAGCGATCGAGCAGTTCCAGCACCCGGGGCGTCACTTCCGGATCGGGACCGTCGTCGAACGTGAGCGAGATTTCGCGGCGACGCACCGCCGCAGCGGGCAGGCGCACCAGGTTCGGCCCCAACAGCTGTCCGCGCGGACACAGCACCGCGAAAAAGAGCGCGAGATGATTCGCCCCCAGCACGGCCAGCGCCCAAAGCCACGCGTCGGGGTGTGTCGCGAGCAAGACGGCAGCCGCGGCGTGCAGGACGAGCGAGACACGAATCCCCGGAGACGGACGCCAGCGCTTGGCACTCTGGCCGGTGATTGCAGTGCTGGTGTCCAGGATCATCTCTCCACGCCGCTTGGCTCGCAAACGGCCTCCCCCGCGAGCACGAGGGTTGCCCCTACCTTGCAGCTGAAGCTTATTCTTTTTTCGTCCCGTCTGGAAAAGTCGATGGATACGCGTTCGCCCGGACGCACCGGATGAACGAACTTGGCGGACTTGATCTGCCACAAGACCAGGCTTTTCCCGAGATCCGCTTCGATTGCGCGCAAGGTTTCGCTCAACAGCAGCGCCCCCGGGATGATCGGATTGTCGGGGAAGTGCCCCCTTGCGGCAGCGTGATCCGCGGCGAAGCCTACTTCGAGCGTCGCCAACACTACCCCGCTTTGGCCGCGAGCCGGGCGACCAGGTCCCCGACCGCAACACGCGGCAACTTGCCGGTCTCGTTGCGCGGCAGAGATTCGACAAAACAAAGCGGGCGGGGAAGGAAAGCGGGGTCGATACGCTGGCGCAGCGCGGCCATGATGGTTTCGCTCGCGAGCCCCGGAGCGACGACGAAAGCCGTCAATCGCGTCACCGTCCCGTCGTCCTCCTCGGGCATGACAAAGGCGCCGTCCCTTACGCCTTCGATGGAATTGAGATGAAAGTTGAGATGCGCGAGCGAAGTGCGCTTTCCCGCGATGTTGACGAGATCGGCGGTCCGCCCGTGCAGCAGGAAGGTGTTTCGACCGCGCAGCTCGATCACATCGGCGAGCAACACCTCTTTCTCCACGTGGCCGCCTTTTGCCCAAGTCCCCTTCTCGTCGGTATACAAGCTCACGCCGGGCAAAGTGCGCCACTCCTGGGTCTGGGCTGGACGCCGGGCCGCGATCTGACCGGCCTCGGTGCAGCCGTAGATCTCGTGAAGCGGCGCTGCGAAGCGCGTCTCGGCTTCGATCGCCAGCTGCGGAGAAAGCGGCGCGGTCGCGCACAGCAGGAAGTCCACCGCGGGCAGCTCGCTCGCCTCGGCGAGCAGCACCCGCAGGTGAACCGGCGTGGTGACCAGGCCGCGCGGCCGGGGCAGGGCCTGGAGCTCGGCGCAGATGTCCGAGGGGAAAAACGGCCGGCCCGCGTGCATCGCCAGGCCGCCCTGCATCACCATCAAGACCGTCGACTCGAGGCCGTAACTGTGCTGCTGAGGCACCGTACCGAGCACGCTCATGTTCCGGTGGGCGGCGACGTCCAGGCGCTCGAATTCGGCCAAGCCGCTTTTCGCGAGCGCACCCCAGGACTTGGGATTCGGCATGGGCTGCCCCGTCGATCCCGAGGTGAAGCCGATGACGGCGATTTGTTCCTCGGGAATGTGAGGTACCGAGGCGCTCACCGTGTTCCCGGTTTGCCGATAAAGAAATGTCTCGATCTGCAGCGGCGGCAGCACCGCGCCATCGCTCAGGCAATAGGCGTCGGGATATTCGAGGCTGAGCCGTTTCAGCAGATCGGAGGTCACGTTCGGCGGCAACAAATTGACCTGGCGGCGCAAGAGGGCAGCGCAAAGGCCCACGGCAAATTGGTAGCGGTCGGCGCACAGGTTCACGACGTAGCGCCGATCCGGAAGCAGATCGGCCAGTCGCCGGACCTCGCCGAGAAACTCCTCGACGCGTATGGGGCGCCTGTTCCGAAACGCGAAAACCGCGCC
>Ga0137415_10005286_pt1 | contig 12772 bp, 8 predicted proteins | sample CZODoug3_1_1_16f_FD_183082 | JGI IMG/M metagenome (GOLD analysis project Ga0137415, IMG submission 183082) | Vadose zone soil fungal communities from Angelo Coast Range Reserve, California, USA - CZODoug3_1_1_16fungal (Hybrid Assembly) | ecosystem: Environmental > Terrestrial > Soil > Vadose... | reverse complement strand
GCCACCGCTAGCCCGCCGATGATCAGCCGGCGGCGGCGGAGCGTGTCCCGGACCGGCCGGCCCGGCCCCGGCGGCGGCGGCAGTACGCCGGACACCCGGCCCGACCCGACGGCCGGCATGTCCGCGGTGCTGTTCACCCCGGTGCGGCCGGCGCCGGTGCTGCTCGGCTTCCGGGCCGAGGGGACGGCGGGAAGGCCGGCCCCGCTGTGCGGGCCGCCCAGTGCCGGGTCGATCAAGGTGGGGCCGCGGCTGCCGGACCGGTCCGGGCGGCTGGGCCGGTCCACCGCGCGGGGTGGTGGCACGTGGCCGGGGTTGCCGGTGTTGTTCGCGGCGTCCAGCAGCATGGCCCTGGCCTCACTCGCGGTAGGCCTGGTGTCCGGGTCCAGGTCGAGCAGCCGCATGAGTGCCGGGGTGAGCCGACCGGCCTGGGTAGGCGGTCGGATCTCTCCGGCGGCCACCACGTGCAGCTGGGTGAGCGGGTTGTCGCCCACCCCGAACGGTGGCTGCCCCTCCACGCTGATGTAGAGGGTGGCGCCCAGGGAGAACACGTCGGCCTCCGGGGTGGGCGGCGCGCCCCGGGCGACCTCGGGGGCGAAGTAGTCGGGAGTGCCGGTGAGCACGCCGGTCTGGGTGACCGTGATGTCGCCGGATGCCCTGGCGATGCCGAAGTCGGCCAGCTTGACGGTGCCGTCCGCGGTGACCAGCACGTTGCCCGGCTTGACGTCGCGGTGCACGATCCCGTTGCGGTGCGCGGCGTGCAGCGCATCGGCCAACTGCGCGCCGATCCGAGCGGCGGCCCGGTCGGCGAGCAGGCCGTCCATGGTGAGCACGGCGGCCAGGCTGCGCGCCCGCAGGTACTCCATGACCAGCCACGGCTCGCCGTCCTGCATGGTCACGTCGTAGACCGCCACCGCGTGCGGGTGCTGCAACCGGGCGGCGATCCGGCCTTCGCGCAGGATCCGCTGCCGGGCCTCGGAGGCCTGCCTCGGGTCCAGACCTGGCTCGAGGACGACCTGCTTGAGCGCCACCTGGCGGCTCAGCAGCTGGTCCGTGGCCAGCCACACGGCGCCCATCGCGCCGACGCCGATCTGGGTGAGCAGGCGGTACCGCTCGGCGATCAGCAGCCCGGGGTGGGCCAGCGGCACGGTTGCCGACGGCCAGCAGGGCCAGTCAACGTCAGCCACGTCTGGTGCTTCCCCTCGGGTGGGCGGCGTCAGTTGCCGCCGAGCAGCCCACCGAGCAGCCCGCCGCTGTGGCTGGAGCCGCCCGAGGAGCCGCCGGAGTCGGAATCGGAGTCGTGTGACGAGGACTTGCTGGAGTGCTTCGAGCCGCTGTCCGAGCCGGAGACGTCGTCGCTCTTCGAGTGCGAGGTGGACCTGCCCGACCGCTCGGACCTGCTCGACTTCTTGGAGCTGTCCGAGCCGCTGCCCGAGCCGCTGTCCGAGGAGCCGGTGCGCGAGTGCTTCCCGGACTTGCCACTGCCGGTGGCTTCGCCGCCGAGCAGCCCGGTGACCGAGCGGAGCGTGTCGCCGAGCGCGTCACTGGGTTCGATCGGCTTGGTCAGGCTGCTCAGCGCGGAACCAGCGGCCGAACCGCTGGACTTGGACTTGGACTTGGCCGACTGGCCGCCGAGGGCCGCCCGCTCGCCGCTCGAGCCGCCGGGGCTCGACTTGCCGCTCAAGGAGCCGGTGAGCCCGTGGGTCGTGTCGCCGACACCGCCCAACAGGCCGCCGACCAGCCCGCCGACGCCCTGGTCGACCGTCGTGTCCAGCGCCTTGGAGGTGCCACCCACAACCGCGCCGAGGCCCTCCACGACCGGGCCGACCACCGGCACCGGCAGCGCCTTACCGAGCGCCTGCACGGTCTCGCCGGCCGCGCCACCGACGCCGCCGACCGTGCTGCCCAGGGCCTTCGTGGTGCCCTGACCGAGCGTGCCCACCGCGCCGACCGTGCTGTCCAGCGCGCCGCCGAGCACCTGGGTGGTGTCGCTGACTACGCCGCCCAGCCCGGAGACGACGCCACCCACCGGGCCACCCACCGCCTCGCCCAGCCCGGAGACCGCTCCGCCCAGCCCACTGCCGACGCCGGAGACCGTGTTGCCCAGCACGCCGCCCACCGCGCCGCCGGAGCTCGTGCCGCCGGTCGAGGTGGGTGCGGCCTGTGGGGTCAGTGCCGTCGGGGCGGGGCCGGCCGCCAGCGGGGTCGGCACCACGCTCGGACCCAGCGGGGGGACCACGCCGAGCGGGTTGATCAGCCCGGCGGGTGTGGGGAAGGCCGCCGGAGACACGGTAAACGGGCTGCCCGGGGCCAACGCACTGCCGTCGGCGCCGAACCCGCCGGGCCCATTGCCGTAACCGGGCGCGCCGAGCACGCCACTCTCCGGGTAGCCGCCGTCCAGCGCGCTCGAACCGGTCGGGCCGGGGACCGTGTGCCCGAGCAGCGCGGCCGCGCCGGCCAACGAACCCACCGCGAGCATGGCGCCGGCGGAAGTCGCCAGCTTGCGGCGGGGGGAAGAGGTCAGCCCGGTGAACGTCCGGTCCAAGCGGGGTTCGACCGAACGCACCGAGCCGAGCGGTACCTGCCCTTCGCGGCGTATCAGCGCACCGACGGAAACCGCCGTGCGAGCACCGGGGGCGCGCCCACCGTGGGCACCGGCCTGTCCGTGGCGTCGGCCGAGTAACTCGGCGACAGTGATCACAGACCGAATGGGCTGACCGCCGCGCTGGGGAGCGAAGTCTGCCACGATCGTAGGTCCTCCTGGGGGATGGATGTCCTGTGATGTTTACCGGACAGTGACCGGGGCGGCCAAGTGCTACTCATCCGCTCACCGGCACTCACCTGGGTGGCCTAGAGGCCGTTTGCAGACGATTACCAACCGCTCATCTTGATATTCACCTCAGCTCGACAACCTGGAAGGTCTCAGCCAGTCGGCCCACCGGCAGGTCGAACCGCCGCGCGGACTGGGTGGCCCATCCCCTGATCCGGTCGTCGAGGTCATCCATGTGGGCGGTCTGGGATCGGTGGGCGCGGAGCGCGGCGAGTTTGTGCTCCACCGTGCCGGTGATATCGACGACATGGTTCAGTCGCTCGTCCGGGGCGCCGATCAACCACAACTGGGGGACCGTCCAGGCGTTCAGGCCCTCCTCGGCGAGCAGCTCCGGGTGGGCGAACGGGTTGCGCGCATCCGGGTAGACCGCCGCCAGCGCGGCCTCCCCGACGGCCCGGTGGTCCGGATGGGAGGCGACCATCCGGCGCCAGGCGATCTCCGGCGAGGCGGTGAGCACCCGGTCCGGGCGGAATCGGCGGATCTGCCGGGAGATGTCCCTGCGCAGCTCGATGCTGGCGGTCACCCGGCCGTCCGGGTAGCCCAGGAACGTCACGTCCTCCACCCCGAGCTCGACCGCGGCCGCCCGCTGCTCGCGCTCACGCAGCGGCGCCATCTCCGCTCGGGGCGTGTCGTCGAAACCGCCGGCATCGCCCGAGGTGCAGATGCAGTACGCCACCTCGACGCCGGCCTTGGTCCAGCACGCCACGGTGCCGCCGGCGCTGAAGTCAACGTCGTCCGGATGCGCGGCCACCACCAGCGCGCGCTGGATGTCGGATCGCGGGGCTACGGCGTCGGTTGTCATGCCGTCCGACACTACGACCGCCCCGACCACCCCGCCCTACCCCCGGAGCCCCCAAGCTGACCGCACAGACCTCCCAGGCTGGCCGCGCAGAGCCCCGGCTGGCCGCATAGAGCCCCAGGCTGGCCGGCGGTGGCGACGAGCGGGCGGTGGGAGGGTTAGACGCCGCCGCGGAACCGGCGGCGGGTGCCTTCCAGCGCGCGGTACCCGGCAACCCCGCTACCCGCGCCCAGCACCAGGCCGATCAGGTCCGGGACCACGCCGCCGTTGGTGAACAGCAGGGCGACCAGTGCCACGGCGGCAAGCACCCCGGCGGTGGTGCGTTGCGCGCGCACGTAGTCCAGCGTGGTCTCCCCCGCGATCCCGCGCTTGTTCGCGGCTGAGGAGAGCATGGCCAGGTAGGCGGCGTTCCCGAGGGTGACCAGCAGGCCAACCAGGGCGACCAGGAAAGCGACGATTCCGAATGCGGCACCCATACATCCACGATGCCACAATCGGCGCCGGCCGGGGCCACGTACCGGACACATATCGGGCACGACCCCGCGGCGCGGGCGGTGCCGATCGGGCTAGGACCCTGAAAAATACCGGACTGACGTTGGTCTCGGTGACGATGGTCGCACTCGGGTCGTCACCGGGCCGACCTTTCGGTGATGCGGCGTTACCCAGAGCATCGACCACCCCGGCCATCCGCTGCGCCGAAGTCGCCACCGTGACCGGCCACCTCAACGTGGCCGCTCAGATCCATGTCCCCGGAAGTTGGAGCGCGCAGACACAACAGCGGACATCCAGAAAACTCTGCCCAAATGTCAAAGTTTCCACGAGCAAGGATCGCCAGGCGCTCAGGCTGCGCGGGTCAGGCGCTCAGGGTGTGCTGGATCAGGCGCGACCGAGGCGGCCTCGGCCCAGCCGCAACAGCAACATGCCCAGCTCACGGCCCTCCGGCCCCAGGTCGCGGAACCGGGCCAGCACCGCCTGCTCGCGGGACAGCACGATCCGAGGTCCGCCCTCGGCGCGGCGGATCGCGCCGATCCGCTGGGAGACCTCGGTGCGCCGCTGGATCAGCCGCAGGATGTCGTCGTCCAGCCGGTCGATCTCCTGGCGCAGCTCGGTGACGTCGGCGACAGGCGGCGATCCGGCCGCTACCTGGCGATCGGCCGCGACGGGCGGCGATCCGGCCGCTACCTGGCGATCGGCCGCGACGGGGGGCAACCCCGCTGCCACCTGGCGATCGGGCGCCGCCTGGCGATCGGAACAGGTGCTGGTCGGGGACTCGGTGCTGGTCGGGGTGGTCACGGGTTCCTCCTGTGACGGTTGCCCGGCGGGCTCGGACTCGTGACGCGGCCACTCATGACAGTGCCCCGGGTCCGTGGACTCCGGGGCGACGTGGTGGCTTGAAGATGCTCAGGCGGCCACGGGCACCGGGGGCCGGTACCCGTAGCTAAAGTCGTACACACGCGCTGGCACGTGGTCATTGTGCCACAGGGGCCCGGTACCGTGACTGCCACGATGAGTGCGTTGTTCGAACTGCCGCAGGCTGTGTCCAACTCGGGGTCCAACTCGGGGTCCAGCTCGGGGCCCGTTCCGGGATCCGCGTCGGGGGCCGGTTCCGGCCGCCGTCGGGAACCGGACGAGCTGCTGCGCGGGCTCAACCCCAGCCAGCGTGACGCCGTGATGCACGCCGGCTCACCGCTGCTCATCGTGGCCGGCGCCGGCTCGGGCAAGACCAGGGTGCTCGCCCACCGGATTGCCTATCTGCTGGCCGCCCGGGACGTGCACCCCGGCCAGATCATGGCCATCACCTTCACCAACAAGGCGGCCAAGGAGATGGCCGAACGGGTCGCCGCGCTGGTCGGCCGGCGCGCCAACGCGATGTGGGTGTCCACCTTCCACTCGATGTGCGTGCGGGTGCTGCGCCGCGAGGCGAAGACCCTGGAGATGGGTTCCAGTTTCTCCATCTACGACGCCGACGACACCCGCCGGCTGATCACCCAGGTGGCCCGCGACCTGGACCTGGACGTCAAGCGGTACCCGGCGCGGGGGCTGGCCGCGCAGATCTCCAACCTGAAGAACGAGCTGCTGGACGCTACCGACGCCGCCGACCGCGCCGGCAACGACTACGAGCGCCGGGTGGCCGAGGTTTTCACCGTCTACCAGCGCCGGCTGAAGCAGGCCAACGCGCTGGACTTCGACGACCTGATCATGACCACGGTCAGCATGTTGCAGGCGTTCCCGGCCGTCGCGGAGTACTACCGGCGGCGGTTCCGGCACATCCTGGTGGACGAGTACCAGGACACCAACCACGCCCAGTACATGCTGATCCGCGAGCTGGCCGGGCACTCCGAACCCGACCCGGACGCCTCCGAGACCGACGCCGGGCACGGGCCGGGTCCGGCCGAGCTGTGCGTGGTGGGTGACGCGGACCAGTCCATCTATGCCTTCCGCGGCGCCAGCATCCGCAACATCGTCGAGTTCGAGCGGGACTACCCGCGGGCCCGGACCATCCTGCTGGAGCAGAACTACCGCTCCACGCAGAACATCCTGTCCGCCGCCAACGCGGTGATCGCCCGCAACACCGACCGCCGGGACAAGCGGCTGTGGTCCGAGGCCGGGGACGGCGAGAAGATCGTCGGCTACGTCGCGGACAACGAACACGACGAGGCCGCCTTCGTGGCCGCCGAGATCGACCGGCTCTCCGACGCAGGCAGCGCCAAGAACTCAGACGTCGCGGTGTTCTACCGGACCAACTCGCAGTCCCGGGTCTTCGAGGACGTGTTCCTGCGGGTCGGGTTGCCGTACAAGGTGGTCGGCGGGGTCCGGTTCTACGAGCGGCGCGAGGTCCGCGACGCGCTGGCGTACCTGCGGGTGCTGTCCAACCCGGAGGACACGGTCAGCCTGCGCCGCATCCTGAACGTGCCGCGCCGGGGGATCGGGGACCGCGCCGAGGAGGCCGTCGCGCTGGCCGCCGAGAAGCACCGGATCTCCTTCGCCACCGCGCTGCGCCGGGCCGCCGAGGGCGAGGTGCCGACCCTGGCCACCCGCTCCCAGCGCGCCATCGCCGGGTTCGTGGACCTGCTCGACGAGCTGCGCTCGCGAGTCGTCGACGGCGAGCCGGTCGCCGAGCTGCTGGAGTCGGTGCTGGCCCGCACCGGTTACACCGCCGAGCTGGAGGAGAGCGAGGACCCGCAGGACGAGGCGCGGGTGGAGAACCTTGCCGAACTGGTCACCGTGGCCCGGGAGTTCGCCGGGGACGCCGCCGCCGACCCTGATGCCGCGGCGGCCGCGCTGGAACAGGGGCTGCCGGCGCCGGGTTCGCTGGCCGCGTTCCTGGAGCGGGTGGCGCTGGTGGCCGACGCCGACTCCATCCCGGACGGCGGGGATGGCGTGGTCACCCTGATGACCCTGCACACCGCGAAGGGCCTTGAGTTCCCGGTGGTGTTCAGCACCGGGTGGGAGGACGGGGTATTCCCGCACCTGCGGGCGCTGGGCGACCCGAAGGAGCTGGCCGAGGAACGGCGGCTGGCCTACGTGGGCATCACCCGGGCGCGGGAGCGGCTGTACCTGTCCAGGGCCATCGTGCGCTCGGTGTTCGGCGCGCCGTCCACCAACCCGCAGTCGAGGTTCCTGGACGAGATCCCGACGGAGCTGGTCGACTGGCGGCGGTCGGCGCCGGAGCGGTCGGCGCCGGTGGGCATGGTCGGCTTCGGGCAGCGCGGTCGACCGGTCGGCGCCGGCGGCGGGCCCGGGATGCGCGGCGGCTCGGACCGGGGCAGCTGGCGCCCCGGCGCGGCGGCCTCGATGGCGCCGGCGCTGTCCCTGGCGGTGGGCGACCGGGTCAGCCACGACAAGTACGGGCTGGGCACCGTGGTGGCCACCGAGGGCGCCGGCCCGCGCGCGAACGCCACCATCGACTTCGGCAGCTCCGGCACCGTCCGCCTGATGCTCATCGGCGGCGTCCCCCTGCACAAGCTCTAAAGCCCCGTTCCCGCGAGTCGGGGTTTTCGTCAGGGTGAGTCGCGGATTTCAGCACACCGCCCGGGTTGCCACCGACGTCAGCCTTGGCGCGCCATGTCAACGCCTCGAGCGCGCGCACCCCCGTACCGGGATACGCCACTGGTCGGATGAGCCGCGAAAGCCCCTGACTGGGTTATCGCCGACGAGCACCACGACGCCACCACTGAATTCCACACCAAAGCTGCTAATCAAATGATCGACAGCTCTGACGTGAAGTAACCACTACAGAGCTAAGAGTCGTAGTCCACCGAACCGCGGAAGCTAGCTCCACCGCCCCGGCCGAGCTCACCAGACCAGGCGCGAGCAACGACACCACCCGCGTTCGGTTGTTACCGAACTCCACACCAGGCAGGTTTGATCATGCTTTGCGCTGCCTGAGACGTAAATAGGTGCCAAAGTGACTGATGCTGCCACTGGGACTTGCGCAGCACCTAAACTTTCAACGACCCGCGAGCGCTGCGCCAGCCGCATCAAAATCTGCTGTGCAGCTCGGTAACGAGCGGCCGGGAACGGCGCCCGACCGGGAACGGCGCGGGCTGGGAACGGCGCCCGGCTGGGAAACGGCGCCCGACCGGGAACGGCGCGGGCTGGGAAACGGCGCCCGGCCGGGAAACGGCGCGGGCTGGGGGATTGCCGCCGCGGGCGCGGGTGGCTCAGTCGGCGGCGGGGCCGGTGCCGTAGCCGGTGACGCGGATGCCTCGGGTCGCCAGCCAGGTCAGCGGGTTCAGCTTCTTGCCGCTCGGGTCCCAGATCTCGAAGTGCAGGTGCGGCCCGGTGGACTGACCCCGGTTGCCCATCTCGGCGATCTTCTGGCCGGCCTTGACCTTCTGGCCGATGTGCACCAGCGACCGGTTGATGTGTCCGTACACGCTGATCCAGCCGCCCGGGTGCAGGATGCGCACCCACAGGCCGAACCCGGATGCCGGGCCGGAGGAGATGATCGTGCCGTCGGTCACCGCGTAGATCGGCGTACCGATCTTGTTGGCCAGGTCGATGCCGTAGTGCGTTGTCCCCCACCGGCCGCCGAAGCCGGAGGTGAACACCCCGGTGGTCGGCTTGACGAACTGCTGCCCGTTGAAGATCGTGGCCTGCGGGGCGCCGTCGGCCAGCGCGGACTTGATGCGCAGCGCGTTGGCGGCGAGTTGTTCGCCCACCTTGACCGCCTTGGTCAGGCTGGCCACGTCGGCGATGTCGGAGTCGTCGTCCATCGCGGACAGGTAGGGGGAGCCCCGGCCGGACGCGCCGAGCGCGCTGGAGTGGCGGGCCAGTTCGGGCCCGGAGGTGCTCTGGATGAGTGCGCCGGCGGCGGTGCGCGCGACGTTCCAGTACTCGGCCCCGGGCTCGGCGTCGATCAGGTTGGGGACGGCCGCCACCGCCGCCCCGGTGGCAACCGCCGCGATGGCGACACGGCTCTGCCAGGGCGTGGCGGGCGCGGGGCGCCGATGGTGTCCCCGGTCTGAGTGCGGCGTGTACCGCACGTTCTCGCCGGGGGCCGGTTCAGCGCCGCATGGGGAGCGGTCGAACGCCAAGACCTGCCTTGTTTCGCACTCTGGACCGGCTGGGGCGGCGTGGTCGGGGGAACCTCTCGAGCCAATTCGGGGGCGGCTCGAGGCAGCCGTCGTGACCAGTCTGTGATACCGACCTTCGGAAGGTAGCCGCCGGAACGAGGTAGCGCAAATCCACTCGCGGCGTGTCCGAGGGCGTGTTCGAGTTGGGTCAGCCGCCGGCGCTGGGAGATCGACTCGGAGGTACCGCCGATCGCTCCACCGGGTCGTCCAGCCGGGCCAGCGAGGAGGCCACCCAGTGCACCGCCCTCGGATGCATGGACAGCGACATGTGACCCACATCGGCCAGCTCGAGGGTGCGAACGTCCAGGTCGGAGTGCTCCAGGCGGGCGTTGCCCTGCGGGACGATCAGCTGATCCATTCGGCTCCACACCACCAGGAACCGGGTGCGGCAGCGCGGCGCCGGCTCGGCCAGCTCGGCGAGCAGCTCCGAGCCGGGCATCACCTGGCGGGTGAGCGGGGTGGGCATCAGGTACGCGGCCAACGAACCGCCGTGCGGGCTGCCCAGCGTGACCAGGGTGTGCACCGCCTCGTCACCGCCCAGCCGCTGCACGTAGTACCGGGCGATCAGGCCGCCCAGCGAGTGCCCCACCACGTGCACCCGGTCCGACCCGGTGCGCTCGCGGAGCCGGTCGACGTGCCGGCGCAGGTCGTGCGCGGCCAGCCGGATGTCGCCGGTGAGCACGCTGTAGTTGACCGCGTGCACCACGCCGAAGCCGCGCCGGCGCAGCGCCCGGCGGAACACGGTGAATACCGAGCGGTTGTCCATGATCCCGTGCACGAGCAGGATCGGGGTACCGGCGGCGGTCATGTCGGTGACCAGGAGGCTGCGCTGCGTGGGGCTGAGCGAGTCGGTGCGGTAGTGCGCGTAGGTGCCGTCGGTGCGGACGTGCTCGCGCAGCAGCCCCCACGGGTAGCTGGCTGCGTGGGCGGTGCACCAGGCCGCCTCCACGGCCAGGCCGCGTAGCCCCGCCGGGCTGAGAAAGGTGCGCGCGGTGTACCTGGCCGCGCCGGCCACGGTCTCGGCGAGGGTTCCGGTGGCGGACGCGACGGTGCCGGTGGCGGAGGCGAAGGTGCCGGTTGCGCTGTGCACCGTGCCGGTGACGGTGCTCGTCGCGTCGTTGACCACGCGGAGCGCGGTGTTGATCGCCGGGGTCACCGGGTGGTTCGGTCTCGCGGTGCCGCCCACCGGGTCGGGTGATTCCCGACGCCCGGTGACCGGGTCGCCGGTGGTCGGGGTGGGTCGCCGCGACCCGCCGAACCGCATTCGGTCGACTGCGCCAACCGGGTGGCCCACAATGCTGTCGACCACGCCGCCCTCGTCATCGGGGACAGACATGAACCGACGATACTTTATACACGGACGATTTACATCCGCTGCGCAAATCCGGACCTCGAGCTGGCCGCTCGGTGCCCGCTGAGCTGCGCGTTCGACGGGACTGGGCTAGCTTCCGGCCATGCGGTCGAAGTTAGCGGCCGGGGCGCTGATCCCCGTCGCGGCATCCGGTGTCGCGCTGGGTTCGTTGCTGGTCGCGGCCGGCCCCCGATACCCGGTGGCGCTGGCCGCGGATGGCGTCCCGGTCGGGCCGGCGTTCGGGATGTGGCCGCTGACCGCCGTGCTGGCCGTGGTGCCGGCGGTCGTCGCGGTGATGCTGCTCCTGGTGAAGCAGCGGGCGCCGGCGCTGGCGTTGATCGCCTCGGTGGGGGCGGTGGCGGCCGGGCGGCTGCTGATCGACGTCGAGCTGTTGCGCGACCCGGTGCGGGCGGCCCGCCCGGAGCTGGTCGCCCCGCTCGGGTTCGGCGAGCTGCGGCCTGGGCCGGGTGCCTGGATGTTGCTGGCCGGACAGGCGGCGTGGCTGATCGGTGGGTTGGCCGCGGCGCGGGGGGTCGGCGCGCTGCGTGGCGAGCGGAGCATGGACGAGCTGGCGACCGGGCCGCGCACGCCGCCCGGTGCGATGCTGCTCGGGGTCTGCTGCGCGGTGCTGGCCGGGTTCGGCGTGCTGACCGCTCCGTACGCCTCCGCCGACCCGTGGCTGGTGCCGCGCTCGGTGCTGGATGCGCCGGGGTTGGCGGCTGCCGGCGGGTTCGCGCTGGCCACCGGGATCGCCCTGGCGGTCGTGCTGGCCTGCTCCGCGCCGGACCCCCGGGTGGCGGTGGGTGGGTTGGTCGGCGCCGCGCTCGGGGTGCTCGGCGTGGTCGCGCCCCAGCTCACGGTGGCCTGGCTGGCGGCCGCGCTGCACATCACCGTTGGACCGGTGCTGGCCACCGCGGGTGGCGCCGGGCTGGGCGCGCTGGCCGCCTGGGTGGGCTACCGGGGCCGGCGGGGCGCCGTGCCGCGCCGGCCCGCCGAGCTGGACCGGTTGGCCGGGCCGCCGGCCGCCGTGCTGGCGGTGCGCTGCCGGCTGGCCGGTGCCGGGCTTGCGGTGCTGGCCGGGGGGTGCGCGGTCGCGACCGGGCTGACCGAGCCGCTGCGCCTGGCGGCCGACCTGCCGCACCCGCAGCTGGCCACCCGGTGGGTGGTGCTGGTCACCGGCGCGGTGCTGGTGCCGCTCGGGCTGGCCGCCGGGACGCGATTACTCGGGCCGGCGGTGCGTCCGGCGCTGGCCGTGGCACTGGTCGCGCTGCCCATGGCGGCCGGTGAACCGCTCGGCGAGCTGCTCTCGGTGATCGGGTTGGCGGGTGTGGCCGGCGGGCCGGGGCTGTGGCTGACGTTGGTGGCGGTGGCGTTGGCGGTGGCCGCGGCGCTGGCCGCGATCCTGGCGGGCGGGTTCGAGCGGGACGAGGTGGAGCTCGGGCCGACCCCGTACGAGGGGCCGGTCGCGGCGGCGGGGGCAGCCTCGGCGGTGCTGACCGTGCCGGCGTTCTGGCTGCCGCTGGTGGACGGCGCCGGCTGGGGGGTGACCGGGGTCCTGCAGCCGCCGTTCGGGCTGGGCTCGTGGGGGTTGCTGGCAGGGTTCGCGGTGTGCGCCGGCGCGCTGCTGATCGTGCCCCGGTGCCGCCCTGGCCGGGCCGTCGCGCTGCTCGGCGGGGTGGCCGTGGTGCTGGTGCTCCGCCTGCTGCGGCTGGCCCTGGTACCGGGGCGGCTGCCCGCCGACGGACCGGGCGAGGGCGCCTGGGCGACCGCGTTGTGTCTGCTGCTCGTGCTGGTCGGCGGGGTCATCGTGCTGCGCACGCGGCCCGCCGCCGCACCGGGCTCACTCGAGCGGGCCGACGCCGAGCCCGAGCGCGCGGAGGTGCGGCGGTGACCGTGCGCGCGCGTTCCGGTACGGACGTGAGGGGGTTCACCGAGGCGGACCGCCGCGCGGGCCCCGGCCGCCGATAAGGTCATCACCGCAGCTCACCGAGTGGGCGCCCAGAGCCACGGGGCGGCCCGCGACAACACGTGTGGCAGGAGAGACGAGTGGACCTGTACGAGTACCAGGCGAAGGATCTTTTCGCCGCGCACGGGGTACCGGTGTTGCCGGGGCGCACCGTGACCACGCCCGAGGAGGCCGCCGAGGTGGCGTCCGAGATCGGCACGGCGGTGGTGGTGAAGGCCCAGGTCAAGACCGGTGGCCGGGGTAAGGCCGG
>Ga0137415_10005284_pt1 | contig 12773 bp, 10 predicted proteins | sample CZODoug3_1_1_16f_FD_183082 | JGI IMG/M metagenome (GOLD analysis project Ga0137415, IMG submission 183082) | Vadose zone soil fungal communities from Angelo Coast Range Reserve, California, USA - CZODoug3_1_1_16fungal (Hybrid Assembly) | ecosystem: Environmental > Terrestrial > Soil > Vadose... | reverse complement strand
TCGATCACCGGCGCCTCGTTCATGCGCACCACCGGATAGTTGTTGAAATTGGATTGCTCGACGCGGCCATCTTTCAGCGTGATGGCACCATGCAGCGCCGCGCTGATGCCGAAGATGATGCCGCTTTCGATTTGAGCGCGCACCGTGTCGGGATTGATCACCGTGCCACAGTCCACCGCGCACACGACGCGGCGCACGCGCACGTCACCGTCCTTGCCGACCTCCACCTCCGCTACCTGCGCCATGTAGCTTCCAAACGCGAACTGGACGGACACGCCCCGGCCTCGCCCCTTGGGCAGCGCCTGTCCCCAGCCGGACTGTTCGGCGGCCAGTTCCAGCACGGCCTTGGCGCGCGGATTCTTCGAGAGAAGACCGCGCCGGTACGCGACGGGGTCCTGCTTCGCCGCGGTTGCGAGTTCGTCGATAAAGCTCTCCACGGCGAAGACGTTTCGTGTCGGCCCGACGCCGCGCCAGAACGCCGTCGGGATACCCGGCGGCTCCTGTTGCACGTAGTCGACGAAGATGTTCGGCAGCGCGTACGGAGGCTCGGCGATGCACTGCACGGTGTCGCGGTCGACCCCGTTCTTGAGGAGCGCCGGGGCCCACCGCGCGATGACCGAGGAGCCGACAAGCCGACTCTTCCACGCCACGGGTTGCCCTTCGGCATCGAGCCCGGCGGCAAAGCGAAAGTAGAAATACGGGCGGTACATGCCGTGCTGCATGTCTTCCTCGCGGGTCCAGATGACCTTGACCGGGCCGCCGGCCTGCTTAGCGATCTGCACTGCACGGATCACGTAATCAACCTCCAGGCGCCGGCCAAAGCCGCCGCCGAGCAGGTGGTTGTGCACAGTCACCTTTTCCAGTGGCAGCCCGGCAGTCTGCGCGGCGGCGGCCTGGGCGCGCGCCAGCACCTGGCTGCCGAGCCAGAGCTCGCAGCGATCGGCACGCAGCTCGACCGTGCAATTCATCGGTTCCATCGTGGCGTGAGCCAGGAAAGGCACCTCGTACACGGCCTCGACCCGGGTCACTGCGCTGGCCAAGGCCCTGTCGGCGTCGCCTTCATTGCGTGCCACCGCGCCGGCCTTGGTGTTGGCAGCTTCTTCCAGCTCGCGGACGATGTCGGCCGTCTGCAGCTTGGCATTGGGGCCGTCATCCCACTGGATATTGAGCGCAGCCAGGCCTTTCTTCGCAGCAGCCATGTGGTCTGCGATCACCGCCACCGCATCGTCCAAGCGAACCACTTTGCGCACGCCGCGCACCGCCAGCGCCTTGCTATCGTCGACTCTGAGCAGCTTGCCTCCGAACACCGGCGAGCTCACCAGGGTCGCGATCTTCATGCCCGGTACACGGACGTCGATGCCGAAGCGCGCCGTCCCGTTGACCTTGGCCGGCGTGTCCAGGCGCTTGGCCGGCGTGCCGATGAGCTTGAAATCCTCCGGCCGTTTCAGCGGGACCTGTTCAGGCACGGGCAACTTCGCCGCGGCGGCGACGAGTGCACCGTACTTGATCCGGCGGCCGCTCGTCGCGTGGATCACCTCGCCCTTTTCGGCATGGCAGCTCGCGGGGTCGACCTTCCAGGCGCCGGCCGCCGCGGTGACGAGCATCACGCGGGCGGTGGCGCCGGCACGGCGCATCGGCTCCCACGAGGCCCGGACTGTCGTCGAGCCGCCCGTCACCTGGAGGCCGAGCAACGGGTTCGCGTAGAGCTTGTCGTTCGGCGGAGCGTGCTCGAAACGCACTGAGGCCAGGTCGACCTCGAGCTCCTCGGCGATCAACATCGGCACCGAGGTGTAGGTGCCTTGCCCCATCTCGACGTAGCCCATGGTGACCGTGACCTGGCCGTCCGGGTCGATCCGCACGAAGGCGTTCGGAGAGAAGGCAGCCGAGCCCACAACGCCGGCCGCCTTAGCCGGGGCTGTGGCCGCCGCGCCGAAGCCGACACCGATCAGCAGCCCGCCGCCGACGGCTGCGCCCGCCATGAGGAAAGTGCGCCGGGAAAGCGTTCCGCCTGAAGGACCGGCGGCGCCTCGCACGGTGTCTTCGGCGATGTGGTCGAAAATCATCTCAGCCCTCCTCGCGTGCTTTTGCAATCGCCCGCGCCGCCCGCTTGATAGCGGCGCGGATGCGCGGGTAGGTGCCGCAGCGGCAGATGTTGCCGGACATCGCAGCATCGATGTCGGCGTCGTTCGGGTTCGGGTTGCTGGCGAGTAAGGCCGCAGCCGACATCAATTGGGGCACCCATCGCCTCGCGCGCATTTAACCCGGTTTGAACCGAAGTATCCATGGGCTATAGTTCCAAACTTTTCGGACATCTATGTCTCAAATGAGGGGGCGCGAGGTTTCGGACAGTCTTGGGGCCATGAGCACCTTTGTTCGGGCCGCCGAGGCGCGCAGCTTCACCGACGCCGGCAGACAGCTTGGGTTGTCGTCATCGGCGATAGGCAAGACCGTCGCCCGGCTTGAAGCGCGCCTCGGCATCCGCCTCTTTCATCGAAGCACCCGTAGCGTCACGCTGACTCAGGAAGGCAAGCTCTTCCTTGAAAGCTGCCGTCGGATCTTTTCTGAGATGGAGAAGGTCGAGCTTGAATTCGCGCAAACGAAGGGCGCTCCGAGGGGCAAGCTGCGGGTGAGTCTGCCGCTTGTCGGGATGCTCATGATTCCGACGCTGAGCCGGTTCATGCTGGCGTATCCGCAAATTGAACTGGATATGGAATTCAGTGACCATTTGGTCGATATCATCGAGGGTGGCTATGACGTGGTGGTCCGCACCGGACACGGCGTCGATTCACGCCTGAAGGCACGCAAGCTGGGAACATACCGGCTTGAAGTGGTCGGCTCCCCAAAGTATTTCAAGCGCGCGGGAACCCCTTCGACGCCTGAAGACCTTGTTACGCACGCCTGCCTGCATCACAGGTATCCGACCTCCGGCAAGATCCAGCGCTGGCCGTTTGCGAGATCGGCAACCGGTGTCGATGTCGCCTTACCCATGACGGCGGTCGCGACCACGGTGGAGGCCTTGGTTGCCCTGGCCGAGCAGGGCGTCGGCATTACGTGCGTCCCGGATTTCGCGGTCCGGCGGCAGGTCGCCGATGGATCTTTGGCGATTGTGCTGGGGGAACATATAGACCATTCGGGCATATTCCGAGCCTTATGGCCGACGAGCCGATATCTGGCTCCCAAAGTTAGAGTATTCGTGGATTTTTTAGCGGAGCATCTGTTTCCGCCGATGCCTCCCGCCCGTAGTAAGTCCGAGACCAGGCCAGGTCCACGCCTTCGGTGAGCTTGGCAGTTTCGTTGGCGCCGGCCCGTCAACGAACTCCGAGCAGTTGGTGGGTGGCTTAAGGGATGAACCTTGGTTACTGACGGGTGTCAGATGTCCTCATGAACGCACTCTTTTCGCCGATCGCGCTGCGCAGCGTTGTTCTTCCCAATCGGGTGCTCGTTTCGCCGATGTGCCAGTATTCGTCCGAGGATGGCGAAGCGAACGCGTGGCACTTGATGCACCTCGGAAGTCTTGCCTGCTCGGGCGCGGGGATGCTTTGTATCGAGGCGACGGCCGTTGAGCCCGTCGGACGAATCACTCCGGCCGACCTGGGCCTGTGGGACGATAGGACGGAAGCGGCACTGAGGCCCATCCTGGCCGCAGTCCGGCGCTACTCGAAGACCGTCGTTGCGATCCAGCTCGCGCATGCGGGACGCAAAGGGTCCAGCCGCGTGCCGTGGGAGGGCGGTGAGTTGATCCCAGTCTCCGAGGGCGGGTGGGTGCCGCATGCGCCATCCGCGTTGCCGCACAAAGAGGGTGAGCCGGCGCCGCTTGAGCTTGACGGCGCAGGCCTCGATCGCGTCCGCAGAGCGTTCGTCGCGGCGACTGAACGGACGGCGCGCCTGGGTATCGACGCCATCGAGATCCATAGCGCGCACGGGTACCTTCTGCATGAGTTCCTTTCGCCGATCGCGAACAAGCGCACCGACCGGTACGGTGGATCGCTCGAAAACAGGCTGCGCTTTCCGCTCGAAGTCTTTGACGCGGTGCGTGCCGCCTTTCCGGCGGACAAGCCCGTTGGAGTCAAAGTTTCAGCGACCGATTGGGTCGAAGGCGGATGGGACTTGGCGCAGACCATCGAATATTCCAAGGAGCTGAAGAAGCGCGGAGCTGACTGGATCACTGCGTCCTCGGGTGGCATCTCGCCGCTGCAGAAAATCCCGCTCGGTCCAGGCTATCAGGTGCCGTTTGCTCGAGCCATAAAGGAAGGCGCACGCATCAGCACGGTCGCCGTCGGCTTGATCACCGAAGCGCAGCAGGCCGAGCAGATCCTCGCGGGCGGCCAGGCAGACCTCGTCGCGCTCGCGAGAGGCATGCTCTACGACCCCCGATGGGCCTGGCACGCCGCCGCCCACCTTGGGGCGACTGTCGATGCGCCGCCCCAATACTGGCGTGCACCACCGCCTGAGCACAAGGATCTATTCCGGGGCGCGCGGCACGGCGCTCGCTAGCGACACTTCGTACTCGGCGTCGACTGCCAATCGTCGTTTCGCCCGTCCTGGTACACCACCTGCAGGTCAGCTCGAAGGTCATCCGGGAGATCGTCCAGACACGCAATATTGATCGCGTAGAACTCCTCGGCAAATGCGTCCCTGCCACCATGGCCAAAGAGTTTCAGGCCGCAGTGGCTACAGAACATGTGTGCGATCCGGCTGGTTCCGAAGCGGTATTCAGTCAGCGAAGCCGCTCCTTGCAACAGACTGAACGCCTCGCCTGGAACGAACGCCTTCCAGAGCCGCGACTTGCTGCAAATCGAGCAGTTGCAGCGGCTGGTCGGTTGGGACGTGTCCAGCTCGCAGCGAAAGCGCACCGCTGCGCAATGGCAGGAGCCCGAGAACCAAGCCTTCATGGGCGCACCCCTTTCCCCGCCATGCTTTCGCCAAGCCTGTCGAGCACACTTCCCCAGCCGAGCTCGTGCCCGTCGCGCATCGATTCGGATGAAAACGGCTCCTGTCGGAAGGTGAGCCGGGTCCTGCCGTTCTTCTCGTCATCGAAGGTCACCGTAATGATCGTCTCGGGTAACGCCTCGGAATCCCACTCCCACTGGAACGTGAATACCAAACGCTTCGCCGGAACGATCTCGCGATAGACCCCGTGCGCCCAGGTGTCGACGCCCTTTGGCGAGCGGATGCAGTAGCGGTAGGCGCCGCCTACGCGAAAGTCCATCTCGAACGAGGTACAGATGTAGTCCCGGCCGTTTTCGCGGGGGTACCACCAGCGCCGTGCATGCTCGGCGGATGACCAAGCCTCGAACACGAGCTTGGCCGGCGCATCGAGCGTCCTCACTATTTCGAGAGCGTACGCGGCGTGCGCAGCCGGCCTGTCGGTTGCGGACATCATGAAGGGGTCCTTCCTTCTGTAATTACGGTTTCGTTCGACGGGCAGCGCGCGCTGCGCGACGTCGCTTTCCTTTTCCGGCGGCCGTTGCGCGGGTTGCCTTCAGTTCGCGGACGTATTCGTTGAGGCGATCCAACTTGGTTTCCCAAAATGGGCGATAGTGTTCGAGCCATTCGGTCGCTTCTTGCAGCGGCTGCGCCACGAGGCGGCGCGGCCGCGATTGCGCCTGCCGGCCAGTCTCCACCAGCCCCGCGCGCTCGAGGACTTTCAAGTGCTTCGATATGGCCGGTGAACTCATGTTGAACGGCTCGGCGAGTTGCCCAACGGTCGCCTCGCCGGAGGCAGCCAGACGCGCGAGGATGGCTCGACGGGTGGGGTCGGAGAGTGCTCCGAAGGCCAAGCTCAGGTTGTCGACTGCCATGTGAATTACCATGTGGTTTAGTAACCATATGGTTTTTAACAGAGCTACTTCGCGATGTCAAGCGGGGTCCGCCGGTTCCCAATGGGAGTGTCGAACGATTGAAGGTGTCGCAGAACCGACTTGCTCACGGACTATCGGCAAGCTTTGGAACGTCAGCTTTTGTGCGGAACGTCACGCGAAATCAGGAGAACAACCCGGCGAGATCCACCGAGGACCGCTTACCGATGCTGGAAAAATTGTTCTCCAGCCACAGATTGGCTTGCGTGCGGCCCAGGTCGCGAAGCATCGTGATGAACGGCAGATGGGCGTTTAGCTTGCTATCCACGGCCAGCTGGCTCACCAACGCTTCTGCCTCGATCAGGTGGAAATTCATCTGCCGCAATCGCCGCTCGAGACGGCCCCAGGGGAGCAGTGCCTGCTCGCTCTCCTCGGTGGCCTGCGCGATCATCCGCATCTCTCTCAGGAACGTGGAATTGAATCCCAGTTCGCTCACCCGGTTCTGAATGTCCTCTGCGGTATGCGGCGTCGGCCTCCGTGTCAGCGGATCCAGTAGCACCACGATCACGTCCGGTGACTGGCATTCGTAGAAGAGCGGAAACACAGCTGGGTTTGCCGAGTAGCCGCCGTCCCAGTAGGTCTCACCGTCAATCTCAATCGCATGGTGAAGCGACGGCAGGCAGGCCGACGCAAGGAGTGCGTCCACGGACAGCTCGTCGGTGCGGAACAGGCGCAGCTTGCCGGTGCTGACCTGCGTGGCAGCAACGAACAGTTGCAGCTCGCTCTCCACTCGCAGACGCTGGAAATCGATTTGCTCCGTCACGATCCGGCGCAGGGGATTCAGATCAAAAGGGTTCAACTGGTATGGAGAAAAATCTCGCGACACCGCCACCAGCGCTTTAGCGATCGGACTGAGACCGCCATTGGTGCCGGCTCCCTGCGGTTGCAGCAGGTTCGCTGGCAGCTGGTTGATCGGGGCGTGGCTCGCCACGCTTTCCCAGAACCGGGCGAGCGCCTGTCGAGCCCCGTCGCGGCCGCCCTTCACGAGGCCGTCGGCCAGCACCACGGCATTCATCGCGCCGGAGCTTGTCCCGCTGATGCCTTCGAACTCGATCCGCTCATCCTCCAGCAGGCGGTCGAGCACGCCCCACGTGAAGGCTCCATGCGAACCACCACCTTGCAAAGCCAGGTTAACGACTCTGGTGCGCGCGGATTTGGCCTGCCGCACCACCACTTCGTCGGATGCTGAGGATGAAGAAAGCATGGCTGCCCTACCTTTCCCTGATTGCTGCACCGCGCCATATTTAAGATGAGGGAGGTGCACTGAAGACTCCAATCGTATGTTTCTATGCCTCTGATAGCTGGTGCTTATTGCCGCCATACCTACCTTGCCTTGGCTCGTGATGCAGTGCACAATAGCATGAGTGGGTAGTAGCCTTCACCTGCGCAGAAAGGCAGGCGGCTGCACGCAGCACGAGCTCGAGAGACGATCGGAACGTGGCGCCCGTGGCGCGCGTACGGCCGATGGCGCTGCCCGATCGGGTTGCGGTGCGGCTGGGGAGGCTGAACCCGCCGAGAAGCGTGGCTAGCCGACCGACGCTTTCGACCAAAACCGCACATGCGCACCGCAACCTGACAATGGATCAAATTCGCTTGACTTTGTTGGCGAGCCTGCTCGGCATGTCTCTACTCTTCGCGGTAAAGGGCTTGCAGGAGATTCAGCACCCGCCGTTTTCGGAGCTCGCGATTAAAGCTTCTATCGTCGATACGTAGGAGGTTCGAACCTGCCGCTACGCAGACCGAGCTTGTCGTGCTTTTCTTGGCAACGCTGTTGGCGTTAACTTCAACCTACCGTAACAAACAAGTCGCGGTTAGGCGGCTCGCAATTCTCGCGACTGGAGCATCGTTGCCTCGCCTTCCAGCAGCCGGGACACGAACCGCAGGCGCTCGTCCATCACCGAACACTCCTTCCACGGCATCGACACGTCCCGCCTTAAGGCGGAAAGTGTTACCTATGTGTCCGGTACGTTCTGTCACCCATGTCTCAGGCCGGTCTTTTTAATATCGATGGCCTGCAAGCGAAAGTTTGCGGGCCATGTTCTTGTGCTGTGCCACGCAGGGTCATCGAGCAGACCTGCCTGCGAGGAGTCACGACGCGCCTTTTGCCGCGCGACCCCATCGTGTGTAGTCTGCGGAGCCTTTGTCCTACGGCATTGGCGATTATCGTGATGGGGTGCAGCCTTGGTCCGGCTTTTCAGCATCCCGAGACGAATTCTCCGACCGCGTGGCGCACTGCAGACGGGCATCAGAAGACGGCGTGGCCGGAGGCGGATTGGTGGCGCCGTTTTGGCTCAAGCCAGCTGGACGAGTTAATAGCGCAGGCTGAGGCGGCGAATTACGATCTCGCCGCAGCGATCGCGCGCGTGCGCGAAGCCGACGCCCAGGCGCGGATTGCCGGGGCGCGGCTGCTGCCGTCAGTTGGAGCGACGGCCGGATTGAGGCGAGAACGCTCAACGCCGTCAGCGGCTACAGGGCGCGTTGTGTTCCCGCCAGACACTACGCTGATCAATCCGGCGATTACCGCGAGCTACGAATTTGATTTTTGGGGCAAGAACCGAGCGTCGCTCGAAGCGGCGAAAGCCTCGGCTCTTGCGAGCCGCTACGACGAGCAGGTCGTCGAGCTCACCGTGGTCACCGCCGTCGCGACCACTTATTTCCAAATACTGGAGTTGCGCGATCGCTTGACGGTCGCACAATCGAATGTTGCTGCCGCGCAGAAGCTGCTCTCAGCCCTGCAGACGGAGCAGGAGGTCGGGACGGCGACGGCGCTGGACGTGGCCCAGCAGCAGACCGCCGTCGCGGTGCTGAAGGCCCAGGTTCCGCCGCTGACCCAACAGCTCCAGCAGTCTGCCGATGCGCTGGCGCTCCTGGTCGGCCGGTCGCCCGAAGCCTTGGAATTGGCCCCCGGCACGCTCGGCGATCTGTCGCTGCCGACGGTCGCTCCAGGTCTTCCTTCAGAACTGCTGGCTCGCCGTCCCGACATCGCCGAGGCGGAGGCTCAGTTGATGAGCGCCAACGCAAATATCCGGGCGGCGCGAGCGGCGTATTTCCCCGACATCAGCCTGACCGCGGAAGGGGGCTTCGCGAGCGTGGCGCTTCAGGGACTCACCGGTCCGGCGGGCGCGCTCTATGCCGTTACGGCCGGCGTCACGCAGCCGATTTTTGAAGGCGGCGCTCTGCGGGGGCAGTTGGAGTACTCAAAGGCTCGCTATGATGAACTGCTTCAGAACTACCGTAAGGCGGTGATTTCGGCCTTTGGCGATGTCGAGGATGCGCTCATCGCCACCCGACAGACCGCGCTGCTGGTACAGCGCCAACAGGATGCGGTGGACAGCGCACGCAGGGCTTACGCGATCTCGTCCGCACAGCTTCAAGCCGGCACGGTGAATCTCCAGACAGTCCTCAATACCGAGAATGCACTGTTCCCCGCCGAGGATTTGCTGGCTCAGGCGAGATTCGCGCGGCTGCAATCGACGGTCGGCCTCTTCAAGGCCCTCGGGGGTGGATGGCAGCAGAAATGACGCTGTGCCGGGCCAGCCGGCAGCGTGAATGGGCGAGGTGGTCAGATGAAACGGCTACGCATCGGGATCGCGTTGGTTGCGCTGGTGGGTATCGCCCTTGCCCTATGGCATTTCGCAAGAGATCATCGAGCTCCTGCGAAGGCTGACGTCGCGTCCGAGCCGATTCCGGTGGTTGCGGCGAGCGTCGCGCGCAAGGACGTGCCGATCTATCTCACGGGCCTTGGTACGGTGCAGGCCTCCAATACAGTTGCCGTTACAGCTCAGGTCGAGGGCGTACTCCAGACCGTGGCTTTCGTTGAAGGTCAAGATGTAAAGAAAAGGCAGTTGCTGGTTCAGATCGATCCGCGTCCCTACAAGGCTCAACTCGAGCAGGCGATCGCCAGGAAAGCGGCGGACGAAGCCCAGCTGGACCATGCCAGGCGCGACCTCGACCGGTACGCCAAACTGGCACCGCTGGACTACACGAGCAAAATTACCCTCGACGCGACGAGCGCGCAGGTGGCCCAGTTCGTGGCGCAGGTCGCCGGTGATCAGGCATCTATCGACTACGCGAGGACCCAGCTCGAGTACACGACGATCACCTCACCGATCAACGGTCGCACCGGCATTCGCTTGATCGATGCAGGCAACGTCGTGCGTGCGACCAACACCGTGGTCGTCGTCACCCAGTTGCAGCCGATCAGTGTCTTCTTCACGCTGGCCACAACCCATATCCAGGAGGTCCAAGATGCCCTTCGGCAGGGGCCTTTGAGAGCGAATGCCTTCAGCCAGGATGACAAGACCCAGCTCGACACCGGGACGCTTCTTCTGGTGGACAACCAGGCCGATCCCGGCTCGGGTACGGTCCGTCTCAAAGCGACGTTTCCCAATGAGCAGCGCCGGCTGTGGCCTGGCACGTTCGTCAACGTGCAGCTGGTGACCGCGATCCAGCACGATGGGCTGACCATCCCGCTGGACGCTGTCCAGCAGGGGCCGCAGGGCCAATACGTGTTCGTGGTCGGCGCGGAACGCAAGGCTGCTGTGCGTCCGGTCTCGGTACGCCAGTCGTTTAGAGGCGAGGCTCTGGTCGACAAAGGCCTGAGCGTGGGCGAGGCGGTCGTGGTACGGGGTCAGTACCGCTTGTTGCCCGGCTCCCTGGTCTCATTGGCGGACCCGAACAACCCGGACGCCGTTCCAAATCCCTCGACGGCCAGTGCTGGAATGCTGCCGTGAACCTTTCGGCCCCGTTCATCCGAAAGCCTATCGCGACCGCGCTATTGATGGTCGCGATCGTCTTGCTGGGCGTGATCGGCTACGAGTTGTTGCCGGTAGCTGCTCTGCCGAACGTCGATTCGCCGACCATCCAGGTCACTGCACAACTGCCCGGCGCCGATCCGCAGACGATGGCCTCCTCTGTCGCGACCCCCCTTGAACGGCAGTTCGGGCAGATCCCCGGATTGACGCAAATGACCTCGAGCAGTGCTCTGGGCTACACCCAGATTACCCTTCAGTTCGGCCGCGGCCGCACGGTGGATTCGGCTGCTGGAGATGTGCAGGCGGCGATCAATGCGACGGCCGGCCAGCTGCCTGCGAACCTGCTCAATCCGCCGATCTACCGAAAGACCAACCCGGCCGACACGCCGATCCTGCTCCTTGCCCTGACGTCGGAGACGCTGCCGCTCACCAAGGTCAGCGATTACGCGAACAGCATCCTGGCGCAGAAGCTGTCGCAGGTCCCCGGCGTCGGAATCGTCGGCGTCGGCGGCGCGCAGAATCCTGCGATGCGCGTCCAGATCAACCCGGCGCAGCTCGCGGCCGAGGGGCTCGATCTGGAGACCGTGCGCGCAGCGCTTGGCAGCAGCACCGTCGACCAGCCGAAGGGTACCCTGTACGGTGGACAGCATGCCTCGTCGCTGCGGTTGAATGACCAGCTGATGACGGCGAGCGGCTTTGACGACTACATCCTCGCCTATCGGAACGGCGCGCCCATCCGCGTCCGCGACGTCGGCCGCGCGATCGTCGCGGCGGAGGACACAACGCTCGCTGGCTGGCTCGGGACGCGCCCAGCCGTGCTGCTATCCGTGCAGCGCCAACCCGGCGCGAACGTGATCGAGACGGTGGACCAAATAAGAAAGGCATTGCCGCAGCTGCAGGCGTCACTGCCACCCTCGATCAAGGTCGACATCGTATCCGATCGCACGCAAACGATTCGCGCCAGCGTGGCCGACGTCAAGTTCACGCTCTTGCTGACGATCGCACTCGTCGTCGGCGTTATCTTCCTGTTTCTGCGCAAGCTTTGGGCCACGGTCATTCCTGCATTCGCGGTTCCCCTCTCGCTGATCGGTACGTTCGCGGTGATTTACGCGCTCGGCTTCAGCCTCGACAATCTTTCTCTAATGGCGCTGACCATCGCCGTCGGATTTGTCGTCGATGACGCCATCGTGATGATCGAGAACATCGTGCGGCACATCGAGGCCGGGGTGGCGCCGATGGAAGCGGCCTTGACGGGGGCAGGCGAGATCGGCTTCACCATCGTCTCGATCTCCATATCACTCATTGCAGTGTTCATTCCGCTGTTCCTGATGAGCGGCATAGTCGGTCTGCTGTTTCGTGAGTTCGCCGTAACCGTCGCGGTGTCGATTGTCCTGTCGGTCGTCGTGTCGCTGTCGCTGACGCCGATGATGTGTGCCCGCCTGCTGAAGTCCGATCGCGGCTCGAGCCCGGGGCAGATGTCGCGGGCCTTGGAGCGCCTTCTCGACGGACTGGTCTCGATCTACGATCGGGCCTTGACCGTGGTGCTGCGTCACCAACCGATAACGCTGACGGTCATGATCCTCACAGTGTGCGCGACGATCGGGCTTTTCGTCCTGATTCCGAAGGGCTTTTTCCCACAGCAGGACACCGGGATGATCGTCGGCATCACCGAGGGAGCTCAGGACATTTCGCCGCAAGCCATGAGGGAACGCCAGCAGGCTATCCTCGAGGTCGTTACCAGGGATCCCGCAGTTGCCTCGGCGATCGCCTATATCGGACCTGGCGGCGCGACCGTCACCGAGAACAACGGGCGCATGTTTATCACGCTCAAGCCTCATGGCCAGAGGGATGCGACCGCCGATCAGGTGATTGCGCGGCTGAACCAGGCACTGCGGCCGGTTCAGGGTATCAAGCTGTACATGCAAGCGGCGCAGGACATCAACGTCGGCTCGCGCCTCTCCAAGACCCAATACCAGTACACGCTGGTTGACGTCGACAGCGATGAGCTCAATCACTGGGCGCCGATTCTGCTGCAGAAGCTGCAGGGTCTGGCGCAGCTAAGCGACGTCGCCAGCGACCAGCAAAGTGCCGGTCGCACGCTGAGTGTCGAGGTCAACCGCGAGGTCGCCTCGCGGCTCGGCGTGGACCCCAGCGTCGTCGA
>Ga0137415_10005283_pt1 | contig 12774 bp, 12 predicted proteins | sample CZODoug3_1_1_16f_FD_183082 | JGI IMG/M metagenome (GOLD analysis project Ga0137415, IMG submission 183082) | Vadose zone soil fungal communities from Angelo Coast Range Reserve, California, USA - CZODoug3_1_1_16fungal (Hybrid Assembly) | ecosystem: Environmental > Terrestrial > Soil > Vadose... | reverse complement strand
CTAACCAAGGTATGTTGCTACAAAAGCTCCGACAATCCCGAGCAGGGCCGTCAAAATAAACCCCTTAGGCTCGAACTTGTTGCCAGGATGAAAGAATCGCGCGATCAGCCCCGCCACAAATCCAATTATGATGGTCCAAAGAATATGCATTGCCGTGCTCCGAGTTTTCGCGTGCTCAGTGGTGCGCGCACATTCAGGGGTCGCTTTGATTCAAATCAACCGCGTTTTTGCTGATGAGCCGCGCCGCGGTCGTCGACTTTCCCGAGTTAGTGATCGCACGCTGTATCTGCCGAAGGAGTGGACTGACGATCCAGATCGACTGAAGGCTGCATACGTGCCCGCCGAAGTCGGCTACGGCCGCGTTGAGGTTGAGATGTTCCCGCTGGGCACCAGGTGGTGAAGAAGGCGAGGTCGCCATCGGCGATATGACGACGGATCAGCAGACCGCGCGTCCACATCCCAATGATTGAGGGCATAGTTGATGGCCTCCGCCAGGACCGTCGCCGACGCGGAACTGATTTTGCGTGGGCTGCCACCCCAGCTATGCCGGCGCGCCGATCCCGCAGTCGCTGGCCGCCTGCGCAGCATGCCAGCGGGAACGAGATGAAGCGCGGCGCCGACGTCGAGCCCGACAGTTGAAGTCCGCTCAGCACTTGTGGCGCTGCATCGAAATTGACCGTCTTTTGAAACTGCCGTAGGCTTTGCACCAGATTGCTTGCTTTGTTGATCGTGAGGCGGGTCTCGCCAACGCAACGTGATAGGCAGGCGGACTCCTGGACTTGGTCCATGTCGGGCCAGGTCTGGGAGCCGCAAACAAAAGGGAATAGGGATGGAAAGCCACATTTGGGGCCTCGAGCCCACGCGCCGCGACTTCATGCTATCGAGCGTCGCTTTTGCCGGTGCGTTATCCTTGCCGGCAGGCTTGCTGGCCGTCAGGCAAGCGATCGCCGCTGGCGAAGTCAAGGACGTTCCCCGCAACCGGACCTTGGTTACGGTTCGCGGCGGTACCGACGGCAAGCACACCGAGGCCGAGCTTTGGAGTCCATATGTCATCGGCTCAAATCCACAGCTCGGAGGCAACATCATCTATGAGCCGCTCGCCTTCTACAGCGCCTTTGCCGACAAGACGATCATGTGGCTCGCAGAGAGCTACAAATACAGTCCCGACTACAAAGAGCTGACGGTCAAGACCCGATCAGGGATCACCTGGAGCGACGGCAAGCCGTTTTCCGCAGAGGACGTCGCCTATTCCCTCAACACGCTTAACGAACTCGGCGGCAAGGTGAAATGGGGCAAGGACGTTCAAGAAGTGCTGGAATCCGCCACCGTGGTCGACCCCAACACGACGCTAATCAAGTTCAAGGTGCCGGCGCCGCGTTTCTTCTTCCACATGCTCTCCTACAAATACGATATCGGCCTGCACATCGTTCCCAAACACATCTTCAAGGGGCAGGACTGGCAGAAATTTACCGCTTTCGATCTCGAGAAGGGCTTGCCCGTCACGACGGGCCCCTGGAAGGTCGTGAATGTCTCGCCGACCCAGAAGGTGTTCGACCGGAGGGATTCGTGGTGGGGCGTGGCGGCCGGCGTCGGCAAGTTGCCGGCGGTCGAGCGCATCGTGCTTCTCCCGGACACGGGTGAGCAGCAACTCGCTCAGGGCCTCATCTCGAATGCCGTCGATTTTTCGACCGGATTGCAGGTCGCGACGTTCCCGACCGTTTTCAAAGGCAATCCCAACATCATCACCTTTACCGGCCGCGAGCTTCCCTTCGGCAATTGTGACTGGTGGCCGACTTCGCTCTATCTCAACAACGAGCGGCCCCCCTACAACAATCCGAAGTTCCGTTGGGCGATCAGCTATCTGATTGATCGACAGACGCTGATTGACGTCGGTTGGGGCGGGTCTTCGAGCCTTTCGCCGCTGCCGATGCCGGACGGTTCGGTTTACAAGGGGTTGCAGCCGTATTTCGACTACGCCAAGCCTCTGCTCGATAAATATCCGACCAACGAATTCAACCCAGCGAAGGGCGCCGCATTGCTTGCCGAACTCGGCTGGAAGAAGGATGGCTCGGGCATGTATGTCGATCCTGCTGGCAAGCCGTATTCGATGGAAATCATCAGCTTCTTCGATTTCCCGTCGGTCGGCCCGGTGCTGGTCGAATTGTTGAAGCGGCATGGGATCGATGCGACCTATAGCCAGCCGCCGGACATGTTCACCCGCTATTTTGCAGGCGACTACAACGCGGCCATTTTCGGTCACGGCGGAAGCGTGCGCGATCCCTTCGAGACGCTTCGGCTTTACCAATCTTTGTCCGAGGCGATTCCGGGCGGGCATCTCGTCAATCTCGCGCGCTGGAAGAACGCCGATTACGACAAGATCGTCGACGAGGTTTTCGTGACCTCGCCGGACGACACGGCGAAGATGAAGGAGCTTTGGCTGAAGGCGATGGCCATCTGGTTGCCGGAACTGCCCGATGTGCAGCTCATGCAGTTCTATCACCGGCTGCCCATGAACCTGACCTATTGGAAGGGCTATCCAACCAAAGACAACCCTTACGTCAATCCAGCGTTCTTCCACTCGACGTTTGCGCTTGTACTACATAAACTCGAAGCGACGACGTGACGAGGCTCTGAAGATGCGGTAACCGGTCCGCTTGCGCGAAGAGGTGAGGATTGCCTGTCTACTATCTCGCCAAGCGGGTCGGAATCTTCTTCTTGATCGTCTGGCTCGCGGCCACGCTCAATTTCTTCCTGCCGCGCATCGCGGGGGATAACCCCGTTGCCCAGAAGGTCATGCAGATGGCCGCCCTCGGCGGCAATCTGCACGCCGGCATGCAGGACATGGTCAAGGAGTATCAGTCGAAATTCGGCATCGATAAGCCCCTCTGGAAGCAGTATCTCACCTATCTCGTCGACATGACCCGGTTCGATTTTGGCTATTCCATCGCCAACTATCCTCGGAAAGTCAGCGACATGATTTTGGAAGGTCTGCCCTGGACGGTTTGTTTGATCATGGGGACGACGCTGATTTCGTTCGTCATCGGCAACGTTCTGGGGGCCTTCCAAGCCTGGCCGCGCGCGCCGCGTTGGCTGACGACGATTATGCCGCCGCTGCTTGCGATGAGCGCGATCCCGTTTTTTCTGCTGGGTTTGATCCTCGTCTACGTCGTCGGCTTCAGCCTGCAGTTGGCGCCGCTCTACGGCGGCTACACTGCCGGAGCGATTCCGCAATGGAGCTGGTCGTTTGGCCTCGACGTCGCCTACCACGCCGTTCTCCCGGCGACCGCAATCATCCTAGGTTCGCTCGGCGGCTGGGCGCTCGGCATGCGGGCGATGATGGTGACGACGCAAGGCGAGGACTACGTCACCTTTGCCGAAGCGAAAGGCCTCTCGGATCGCACCCTATTCGTCGACTACGGCATGCGCAACGCGATACTTCCACAAGCGACGGCGCTTGCGCTATCGCTCGGGCAGCTCGTATCCGGCGCTGTGCTCGTCGAGATCGTGTTCGGCTATCCCGGCATCGGCACGTTGCTTTTCCAGGGCATCCGAGGCTCCGATTTTTTCCTCGTGCAAGGAATTGTCTTCCTGGTGATCGTCGCGATCGGCCTTGCGACGCTGATTCTCGACTTGACCTATCCGCTGCTCGATCCGCGCATCGTCCATAGAAACGCGTGATGGGAGCTCATCCTTGAAGCCGCCGAGCAACGGTCGCCATACATGGGCCTGACGTGGATGAACTATCTCGCCCGTAACAGGGAGCTTGGCGTTGGGCTCGCGCTTCTGTTGGGCATGATCGCTTTTGCCGTGATCGGCGGGCTGCTCGTGGACCCGCAAAATGCGCGACCGCTATCGGCGCGCGTTTTGCAGCCACCGTCCTGGGCGCTGCCTTTTGGCAGCGACCGCCAGGGCCGCAACCTGTTCGCGGTGATCACGACGGGCACCTTGCTGACGCTCCGAATCGGACTCATTGCCGGAATTCTCGGCGTCGGCATCGGCGCGGCGATTGCGTTCGTGGCGGCGTATTACGGGGGCTGGGTCGACAGCATCTTGCGCAGCATCGTCGACATCGGACTGACCGTGCCCAATCTCATGATTCTGATTGTGGTGGCGCTCACGCTCCGACAGGGTATGACGGTCAATGTGATGGCGCTCGTCATCGCCTCGCTCGCTTGGCTTTACCCTGCGCGAACCATCCGGTCCCAGGTTCTCACTCTGAGAGAGCGGGCCTTTGTGCAAATCGCGCGGCTCTCGGGCACTAGCGGGCCGGGGATCATCGTGAAGGAGCTGATGCCGAATTTGCTGCCCTATCTCATGGCCTCGCTCGTCGGATCGGTATCCGCTGCGATTCTCGCCTCGATCGGGCTCGATGTGCTCGGCCTCGGCGTCTTCGAGGCGCCGACGCTTGGTATGACGCTTTACTGGGTCAACTTCACCGGCGCGGTGATTAATGGTTGGTGGTGGTGGTGGCTGGCGCCGATCGTCGTCGTCGGCATCCTGTTCATCGCGCTGTTTCTGATCTCGATCGGACTGGACGAGATTGCCAACCCGCGCCTCAGGCGTCAGGTCTGAGTTCCGCCGCCGCTTCAGTGGGCGGTTGGGCAAGACTTGGGCTCTCGCCGGGAATCATGATCTCGCCGATATCGGCCCCCGGCACGACATCTTCTTGGCGGTAAAGGAAACAGGCGGCGGCGCGATACCGATCCGTGCGAAACATCGGCGGCGCGTTTTCGCGGCAGACCGCCATCGCCGAGGGGCAGCGCGGCGCGAAACGGCAGCCATGCTCCGAGGCCCCCACGCCCTCCGCCGACGGGGCCTCCTCGCCTTTCCAAGCACGATTGGGGTCGGGGTAGGGGATCGAGCCGATCAGCAAGCGCGTGTAGGGGTGTTTGGGGTCGCCCACGACCTTCTCGACGTCGCCGGCTTCGGCGACCAGGCCGCGATAGAGCACGATGACGTTGTGGCTGACCTGATACGCGGTGGTCAGATCGTGTGTGATGTAGATCAGCGAAATCCCGAATTTGTCGTGAAGCTCGCGCAGGCTCGTCAGGATCGTGGCTCTGAGCGAAGCGTCCACCATCGACACCGGCTCGTCGGCGATGATGACGCGCGGGCGGATCAGCAGAGCGCGCGCCACCATGATCCGCTGCCGCTGACCCCCGCTCAACTGGTGGGGATAGCGTCCGAGCGTCTCCTCTGGCCGAAGGCCGACGGCTCGCAAGGTCTCCTCAATCATGCGCCTCGCCTCGCGCCGGGAGCCCGCAAGCCCGAAGTTCAGAACCGGAGTTTCGAGGACATGGTCGACCCGATAGAACGGGTTGTAGGCTTCAAACGGATCCTGGAAGATCACTTGGACGTCGCGGCGAAAGGATCTGAGATGGGTACCCGAAAGCCTGCGAAGGTCCGCGCCCTTGTAAAGCACCGCGCCTACGCTGGGTTCGATAAGGCCTAGCAGCAGGCGCGCCAGGGTGGTCTTGCCGCTGCCGCTTTCGCCGACCAAGGCGGTGATGGACGGCGGTTCGTCGGCGATGGCGAGCGAAAAGTCGTCGACCGCGATCATTCGCGGTCCACGCATCCCTCCGCCATAGATTTTCGTGACAGCGCGCGCCTCGAGTAAAGTGGACATTTCATGCCCCGACGGCGGTTTGCAACGCGCATTGCGGCGCGCTCGTTTCGTAAAGGTGACACGCGACGAAATGATCTGGGCGAACCTCGCGCAAGACTGGCGCGTCGACTTCGCAACGCTGCATCGCATGTGGGCAGCGCGTGCGGAAGGAACAGCCTCGGGGGCGATTGAGCAGCGACGGGGGCAAACCGGGTATGCCCCGAAAGGCGCCCTTGCGTTCGAGGGTCGGCAGGCTCGCAATCAGTAGTTGGGTATAGGGATGAAGGGGCTCGCGGAAGATCATCCGGACGCCGCAAACTTCGGCAAGCGTGCCCGCGTACATGACCCCTAACCGGTCGACGACCTGGGCCATCAACCCCATGTCGTGGCCGACGAGCAGGATCGACGCGCCGATTTTTTCCTGGACGCGCCGCAGGGTCTCGACGACTTGCCGTTGCACCACGACGTCGAGCGCGCTCGTCGGCTCGTCGGCGATGATCACGCGCGCCCGGAGGCTGATGGCGATCGCGATCACGACCCGCTGTTTCATCCCGCCACTCAGTTCGTGCGGATATTTGTCGGCGACCTCCGGCCCAAGTCCGACCGTCGAAAGCAGTTCGCGGATCCGCGCGTCCAGCGCCGAACGCGTTAGCCCTTGGCCATGGTCGCGTAGCGCGTCGGCGAACTGGCGACGCACCCGGGTCACCGGATTGAGGGAATTCATCGCGCCCTGCGCAACCAGCGCGATCGCCGCCAGGCGCAGACGCCGCATCTCCTGTTCCGGTAGCGCAAGGAGATCGGCCCCCTCGAACAGCGCCTGGCCGCTCTCGATCCGGCCAGGCGGCTTTATCAGGCGCATGAGCGCCATTGCGACGGTAGACTTTCCCGACCCCGACTCGCCAACCAGTCCCAGGCGCTCGCCCGTGCGCAGGTTGAAACTCACGCCGTCGACCGCCCGCACGGCGCCTAACGAAGTGTGATAGTAAACGCGAAGGTCGCGCACCCGAAGGACCGTATTATCTCGCAAGTGCAGGAGCTTTCTTGCCTCGAGGCCTCAGCCTCATCGTGTAGGATATATGCCGACGTACATCAACAGGTCTGGGGGAGCTGGCGCGCCGGGCCGCCGACAAGGGGTGCGGATCGCGTTCGAGAACTGCCCCATGCTGGGCACGTGGGAGACCGGAGACTGGAACATCGCCCACAACCCGGCCGCCTGGGAGATGATGTTCAACGAACTGTCCCACGACAACATCGGGCTGGAGTGGGAGCCCTGTCATCAGTTGTTCTATTTGATCGACCCGATGCCGCAATTGATCGACTGGATGCCGAAGATCCTCCACGTGCACGGCAAGGACGCGACGGTGCGGTGGGATGTGGTCCGCAAGCATGGCATCCACGGCAAGGTCCCGTTCGCCTTCCACCGCACGCCGGGCTTCGGCGACACCAACTGGACCGACGTGATCAGCGAGCTGCGGCTCGGCGGCTACCAGGGTTCGATCGACATCGAAGGCTGGCACGACCCGGTCTATCGCGACGAACTCGAAATGACCGGTCAGGTCCGCGCGCTGAACTACCTGAAGGAATGCCGTGGCGGCGCCTTCGTGGCCAATCCGTAAAGACGGGAGACAAATCATGAAAACGATCAAGGGACCGGCGATTTTCCTCGCGCAGTTTGCCGGCGATGCAGTACCGTTCAACAGCCTGGCCGGCATCGCCGGCTGGGCCGCGGGCCATGGCTACAAGGGCGTGCAGTTGCCGAGCTGGGACGCGCGTCTGTTCGATCTCAAGCGCGCCGCCGAGAGCACCGGCTATTGCGATGAGGTGAAAGGCGTGCTGTCGGCAGCCGGCGTGGAACTGACGGAGCTGTCCACGCATCTGCAGGGCCAGTTGGTCGCCGTGCATCCGGCATACGATGCTGCCTTCGACGGTTTTGCGGCGCCCGAGGTTCGCGGCAACCCAGCCGCCCGCCAGGAGTGGGCGGTCAACCAGTTGCAGCTTGCCGCCAAGGCGTCGCGCAATCTGGGGCTCAAGGCCCACGTCACCTTTTCCGGCGGCCTGGCCTGGCCGTTCGTCTACCCCTGGCCGCAGCGGCCGGCCGGCCTGGTGGAGACCGCCTTCGACGAACTGGCGCGCCGCTGGACACCGATCCTGAATGCCTTCGACGAGGCCGGTGTCGACGTCTGCTACGAGATCCACCCGGGCGAGGACCTGCACGACGGCATCACCTACGAAATGTTCCTGGAGCGCGTGAACAACCACACGCGCTGCAACATTCTTTACGACCCCAGCCACTTTCTGCTACAGCAGCTCGACTACCTGCAGTTCATCGACATCTATCATCAGCGCATCAGGATGTTTCACGCCAAGGACGCCGAGTTCAACCCGAGCGGACGGCAGGGCGTATATTCCGGATTCCAACCATGGGTGAATCGCGCCGGCCGTTTCCGGTCGCTGGGCGATGGCCATGTGGATTTCGGCGGGATCTTTTCCAAACTGTCGCAGTACGGGTTCGACGGCTGGGCGGTGCTGGAATGGGAGTGCTGCATCAAGGACAGCGAGCAAGGTGCGGCGGAGGGTGCACCGTTCATCGAGGCGCACATCATAAAGGTTGCCGCCCGCGCCTTCGACGACTTCGCCGCCAGCGGCGTCGACCAGGCGGCCAACCGCAAACTGCTGGGGCTGGTCTGATGGCCCGGCGTATTCGCCTCGGCATGGTGGGCGGCGGCCAAGGCGCCTTCATCGGCGCCGTGCACCGCATCGCGGCCCGGCTGGACGACCAGTACGAACTAGTCGCCGGCGCATTGTCGTCCGACCCGGTGCGGGCGCACAATAGCGCCGCGGAGCTGCATATCGAGCCCGGACGCAGCTATGCCGGATTCGAGGAGATGGCGGAGCGCGAGGCGGCGCGGCCTGACGGCATCGAGGTGGTGGCGATCGTGACGCCCAACCACATGCACTTCGCCCCCGCCAAAGCCTTCCTCGACCGCGACATCCATGTGATCTGCGACAAGCCGCTTACCCACCGGCTCGAAGACGCATTGACGCTCGCCTCGGCCGTGGCGCACAACGGCCTCGTCTTCGCGCTGACGCACAACTACACCGGCTACCCGATGGTGCGGCAAGCGCGTGAGATGGTGGCGAGCTGCGCGCTGGGGACCATCCGGGTGGTCCAGGTCGAATACCCGCAGGACTGGCTGACCACCGCCCTGGAAGAAACCGGCCAGAAGCAGGCCGCGTGGCGCACCGACCCGGCGCGCAGCGGAGATGCGGGCTGTACCGGCGACATCGGTACCCACGCCTTCAATCTGGCGGAGTTCGTGACCGGCCTGCGCTGCGAGAGCGTGGCCGCGGAACTGACCCGGTTCGTCGCGGGACGGGCGCTGGACGACAACGCACAGATGCTGATGCGCTTCTCCGGCGGGGCGCGCGGGATGCTGTGGTCGTCGCAAGTGGCGCCAGGCAACGAGAACGCGCTGAGGCTCCGGGTCTATGGTGAGAAGGCCGGGCTGGACTGGTCGCAGGAGCAGCCCAACGCCTTGCTGTTCACGCAGCTCGGGGAACCGCCGCAACTGATCCGCCGGGCGGGTTCCGGCGCAAGCGCGGGCGCGGCCCATGCAAGCCGCATCCCCGCCGGACATCCGGAAGGCTATCTGGAGGCGTTCGCGCAGATCTACCGCGACGTCGCCGAACAGATTTCCGCGCGGCGCGAAGCGCGGGAGCCGGATCCGGCCAGCCTCATGGTACCGGGAATCGCCGACGGGGTGCGCGGGATGCGCTTCATCACTGCCGCCGTCGCGTCGAGCCGGGCGAACGCCGCCTGGACGGCGATCGAGCCGTGATGCATCTCGGAATCGATCTCGGCACGTCGGGAGTGAAAGCCGTCCTGACGGCCGCCGATGGCGCGTTGCTGGCACAGGCGACGGCCCCGCTGGCCGTCTCGACGCCCCATCCGCTGTGGAGCGAGCAGGACCCGGCAGCCTGGTGGCACGCCGCCGTGGCGGCGCTGCAGCAGCTCGGCACCTTGCATGATCTGTCTGCCTTGCGCGGTGTCGGCATGGCCAGGCAGATGCATGGGGCGGTGCTGCTCGGCGCGAGCGACCGGGTGCTGCGGCCGGCGATCCTGTGGAACGATGGCCGCAGTGGGACGGAGTGCCACGACCTCGAGGCCGCCGAGCCGCGCAGCCGCGCGATCACCGGCAACCTCGCCATGCCGGGCTTCACCGCGCCGAAACTGCTTTGGGTGCGCAGGCATGAGCCGGAGCTGTTCGCCCGCACCAGGCGCGTGCTGCTGCCAAAGGACTGGCTGCGGCTGCAGATGACGGGCGAAGCAATCTCCGAAATGTCGGACGCCTCCGGGACGCTGTGGCTCGATGTCGGCCGCCGCCGCTGGTCATCGGAGATGCTGGCGGCGACGGGGTTGTCGGAGGACCATATGCCCCGACTGATCGAGGGCACCGCGGCCGGCGGATATTTACGGCCGGAGGCAGCCCGGGCGCTGGGTCTGCCGGCCGGCATTCCTGTCGCGGGGGGCGGCGGCGACAACGCGGCGGGAGCCGCGGGAATCGGCTGCGTCGCGCCCGGCGATGCGTTCGTCTCGCTGGGCACCTCGGGCGTGATCTTCGTGAGCGATCCGGGATTCCTGCCTGACCCCGCCCGAACCGTGCACGCCTTCTGTCATTGCGTGCCCGGCACCTGGCATCGCATGTCGGTCATCCTGTCGGCGGGCGCGTCGCTTGCCTGGATCGCCGGAATAACCGGCGCCGACGAGGCGGCGCTGCTTGCCGAGGCCGAGCGCGAGTCGCCGAGGGACCGCCCGGTGTTCCTGCCCTATCTGTCGGGCGAGCGCACACCGCACAACAATCCCGCCGCGTCTGGCGTGTTCTTCGGGCTGACCGGCGCCACCACGCGGGCCGCCATGACATTGGCCCTGCTGGAGGGCGTGGCGTTCGCGCTTGCCGACGGGCTGGATGCGCTGGAGGCACGCGGCGCCCGGATCGCCGGGCTGACGGCCATCGGCGGCGGATCGCGCAGCGCGCTCTGGCTGCGCATCGTCGCCGCGGCGATGCAGCGGACGCTTCATACCGCGGAGGGCAGCGACGTCGGGCCGGCGCTCGGCGCCGCCCGGCTGGCGCGCGTGTGCAGCGGCGACGCGTCGACCGCGGAGACCTTCGTCAAACCGGCCATCACCGCCCGCTTCGATCCATGCCCGGCGCTGATCGAAGCGCTGACACCGCGGCGCGCGCTCTATCGCCGCCTCTACCCCGCTCTGCAACCCATGTTCACGACCCCGGAGATCGCGGAATGACCGTATTCGACCACCTGCCTCATGTCCGCTTCGGCGGCCCCGACGCCACAGATCCGTTGGCGCTGCGCTATTACGAGAAGGACCGCGCGGTGCTGGGCCGGCGGATGGAGGACTGGCTGCGGCCTTCAGTCGCCTACTGGCATTCCTTCGTCGCCAACGGCCTCGATCCGTTCGGGGCCCCTACGCAGGACCGGCCCTGGTTTCACGGCGAGCCGCTGCAGGCGGCAATGCTGAAGGCCGATGCGGCCTTCGCGTTCATGGAGCGGCTCGGGCTGCCGTTCTTCTGCTTCCACGACCGTGACGTCGCGCCCGAGGGCGACAGCCCCCGTCAGAGCAACGCCATGCTGGACCGAGTGCTCGAGCTGATCGAGGGCTACATGCAGCGGACGGGAATCAGGCTGCTGTGGGGCACCGCCAATCTGTTCAGTCACCCCCGCTACATGGCGGGCGCGGCCGCCAATCCAGACCCGGCGGTATTCGCCTTCGCCGCCGCGCAGGTGAAACACGTGCTGGAGGCGACGCACCGCCTGGGCGGCCGCAACTACGTGCTGTGGGGCGGGCGCGAGGGATACGACACGCTGCTTAACACCGATCTAGCGCGGGAGGATGCACAGCTCGGCCGATTCCTGAATCTTGTCGTCGAGCATAAGCATCGTATCGGCTTCACCGGAACGATCCTGATCGAGCCGAAGCCGATGGAGCCGACCAAACACCAGTACGACCGCGACGTGGCGACGGTCTATGGGTTCCTTTCCCGGCACGGGCTCTTGGGCGAGGTGAAATTGAATATCGAGGCCAATCACGCCACGCTGGCGGGCCACAGCTTCGAGCATGAGATCGCCACGGCCGCAGCATTGGGCGTGCTTGGCTCCGTCGACATGAACCGGGGCGATCCGCAAAATGGCTGGGATACCGATCAGTTCCCCAACAACGCGCAGGATCTCTCTCTGCCGATGCTGGAAGTCGTGCGGGCCGGCGGCCTCAGCGACGGCGGCTTTAACTTCGACGCAAAAATCCGTCGCCAAAGCACCGATCTCGAAGATCTGCTGCATGCCCATGTCGGTGGTGTGGATACCATGGCTCGCGCGTTGCTGATCGCTGAACGGATCATCCAAGATGGCAAGCTTGATCGGGCGCGAGCCGGCCGCTATGCCGACTGGGACAATGGTCTCGGGCAGCGTATCCTGGCTGGGACGGAGAGCCTGCAAACCCTAGCAGAGCACGTGGAAACCGCCTCTGCCCCCACCATTCGCAGCGGTCGTCAGGAGGCGTTGGAAAACCTGGTCGCGCGCCTTTCCTGAGGCTCCGTGTGAATCAGCGAGGTTCCGACGCCGATCGGCGTGGTAAGTGCCTGATAATAAAGTGACGACAAGGGTCAACATATGGCGCCGTTTCACATCGGACACCACCGTGAAGAGCGATCAGAACCGATGCGGGTCAACCTCCCGCGTTCGGTTAGATCAAGACGTCATTTGCTAATGACCGCTGCTGGCGTAAGGCGGACATTGAAAATTCCATAACGCCTATATTCTGCGAACTTCTTGTTGCAACCAAGTTGAGATGTCCCTTGCTCTGCAAAGTTAAAATGTCACTCGGCAGCTTCTGAGGCAGCCTGGGCCGGCGCTGCGGAGACGTCGCTATCGCAGCGGCGGCGGCCCAGGCGGGCGGGTCGGGTTCGTGATTTTGTGCCTTGAGCGAGGCGATCAACGCGGTCCTTCATCAGGCCGGCTTTCTGGTTTGACCGCCTGGGACCGACCAGGTCTCCGCGATGGTGGGGCTGCTTATCCTGCTGCTGCTTGATCCAGGCCAGTACCTCGCCGAGACGCTTGTTCTCGATGATGGCCGCGTGGCTGACGCGCTGTAA
>Ga0137415_10005282_pt1 | contig 12775 bp, 11 predicted proteins | sample CZODoug3_1_1_16f_FD_183082 | JGI IMG/M metagenome (GOLD analysis project Ga0137415, IMG submission 183082) | Vadose zone soil fungal communities from Angelo Coast Range Reserve, California, USA - CZODoug3_1_1_16fungal (Hybrid Assembly) | ecosystem: Environmental > Terrestrial > Soil > Vadose... | reverse complement strand
AGAAGGGCGTTGGCGCCAGCATTGATATTGACGGCTTGTTTGGTGAAGAGGTCAAAGAAACCCTCTTCGCGCGGCAAGAACCGCTGCAAAAGTCCTGGCATGGCGTGTGACTCTCCCCTGGGGAGTCGAGTTAAGGCGTGGTTACGATAGCAGAGGCACGGAAGATGAGGCAACAACACGAATCGCCTCTTCGAGGATTTACCCGTCTGAGGGTGTTGTGTCAGATTCAAATACCCTTGGCGTTCGGGCTGGGCTAGCGGGCCAGCCGTCATTCAGGTGATTCCTGTAGAACTCTTTGGAGGATTCACCCCCTTCCCCAGGATGGAAATTTCTCCTAACAATGCAGCGGATTCTGGGCCCGCGCGCCAAGCAGCGGCAGAAATGCCTGGAAACGCGGTATTGCGTGTTACTTAGGAACGTGCCGGGTGAAGTATGTCTACACGCACGAAATCATTAGGAATGAGGAAGTTGGCGCGAAGTCTGCCGAAAGAAGGTCCTGGAGAAACTATTATGAGGAAGCTTCTTTCGGAGAATAGCCGCCTTGGAGGTCAGTCAATGCGAATCGTTCGATCCGCAGGATGGGTTAGTTTGGTCAGTTTGTTGTACGTCGCGGCCCTAGTACTGTTGCTGAATGACGCGCGATCTGTCTCTGCGCAAATCGGTCCGCCTCCCAGCAGTTCGAGCAGTAGCAACTCGGGCCCGGTGTCGTGGGATTTCGGGCCGGTTGTCGCCGGCACCGTGATCAATGTCGGTATTCAGGACGTTTGCCCACCCGGCATGTGCGACGATCACGACTTGACCGTGGTGCTCCCTGCGCCGGCGGCCACTTTTTACCAGACAATGACGGCGAAGCTGACCATCACCTACACGTGGACGAGCACGGTGCCGACCGACCTTGACATTTTTGCCATCAGCCCTAGCGGGGCTGACCACGGACCAGGTTCACCGGACGACACTTCGACCGGGAGTGGAATCGAGATTCTAACCATGACTGATCCGGTTGACGGAGTATGGCACATTCGTTCGGTCGCCGCGTTAGCGCCACTGCCTGCTTCCGCTCACGCGGTGGTGACTCTAGCTACGGCCGCGCGGCCCACAACAGCACCGCCGCCACCGCCCGCTCCGGGTGCGCCAACCTTTGTGAACTATCCTGCGCCTGACGACTGCACAGCGCCCAACACTCCGCCAGGGTGCATCCAGCCAGCGCTGGCATCTACGACCGCCAGCACGCACGGGGCCGGTGAGCCTTCCATTGGCGTTAACTGGAACACTGGCAAGGCCTTCGTCCAAGCGGGTAACCACACGCTAAGGGTGACCTTCAATGATACGGTCAAGCCCGTCACTGCAACCTGGGAAGACCAGCGCTCGCCCTTTGCGCGATTGAGCCTCGATCCCATCCTGTTCACTGACGACAGTCATTTCGGCGGCCCCAACCGAACCTTCTCCTCGCAGCTCAACGGAGTCACCAGCGAGCTTTCCTATACTGATGATGACGGCAACACTTGGATCCCAACCCAAGGCTCTGGCCAGCCAGCCGGCGTGGACCATCAGACAGTAGGCGGCGGCCCGTACGCCTTATCGGCGCCTCTGATTCGCACGTCGTATCCACATGCGATTTATTATTGCTCGCAGGACATCGTGACCGCCTTTTGCTCGCGCAGCGATGACGGCGGTCTGACCTTTGGGCCGGGTGTTCCCATCTACTTTTTCGCTAGCGTTAACGGCGTCGACCTCCCCGTGGCTCCCGGCACCTGCGGCGGCTTGCACGGTCACGTCCGTGTCTCGCCGGATGGTACGGCCTACGTCCCGAACGAGAGCTGTTTTGACGCGAACAATGTGAGCCGGCCCGGCGTGGCCGTTTCCACCGACAACGGCCTTAGCTGGGTCGTGCGAACTGTACCCGACGCCAAGAGCTTCGACCCGGGCAGTGACCCGTCGGTCGCGGCGGGCAATAACAACACCATCTATTTCGGCTACGTCAATGCTGATGGGCACGCAAAAATCGCCGTCTCCCATGACCGCGGCCAGCACTGGGCGAAGTCCAAAGACGCGGGCACGCCATTCGGGATTCAGAATACGGAGTTCGCCGAAGTCATCGCGGGAGATGACAACCGCGCGGCTTATGCGTTCCTGGGAACTTCAGCACCTGGCGACACCCAGTCGGCCGATTTCGGAGGCATCTGGCATTTGTATGTTGCGTTCACGTACAACGGCGGTCGCACTTGGACCACCGCGGACGCGACACCTGCCGACCCCGTTCAGCGCGGCTGCATTTGGAACCAGGGCGGCAGCAACCCGTGTCGCAACCTGCTCGACTTCAACGACATCACCGTGGACAAGTTTGGACGGGTACTAGTGGGCTATGCCGACGGCTGCACCGGCACGTGCGTGAACGACCCTTCGCAGAACGCCTCCACTGGTCCCGCCAGTGCGCAGGATGCACTGGCCACGGTCGCGCGGCAAGTGGGCGGCCGAGGACTGTTTGCCGCCTTCGACGGCACGCAGTTCGGAACCAGGAGCGGTGACATCGTAGGTGGCGGCCAGCTTTGTTATGGTGATCCGGCGAGTGGCGTCAGCGGCGGCCCGAACTGCAAATAAACACGACGGGCACTAAACTCAGGGCTTGCGCAGTGCAGGGCGGGGATAAATGCGGAGCCCCGCCCGAGCTGGGAATCGCGCGGGCACACTCGCAGATGGGGAAATCCATCTTCATAACTCGAAAACATATGAGCTGCAGGTACGCGATCCGATTTTTGTTTTGCGGTTTTTTCCTGTGCGCGATAACACTACCGAACAGACCAGCGCATGGGCGTTGGCCTCAAAAGCGAACGAGTGGCGATGCCGCAATGTCTGCAAGCGGCAAGAAGGACGCGTGCATCCTGCTCACCAGCGCGGAAGTAGAGGCCGTCCAGGGTGAGCCTGTCAGTGAAACCAAAACCAGCGCCCAACCAAATGGCGAGATGCTGATTACGGAATGCGTCTTCCGCACAACCACGTTTGCAAAATCAGTTAGCTTAGCGCTGGCCAGAGCCTCTTCGGCCAAGCCTTCCGCGCTCACGCCGCGCAAATTCTGGCAGAAGCAATTCCACGCATCCCACATGGAAGAGGACGAAATGCGCGCCAAGGGCAAGAGGGTGCAGAACCCCGAGCCTGAAGGTGAAGAAGAAGCGCGTAAACCGCGGCGGATTGAGGGGCTCGGTGAGGACGCGTACTGGGTGGGAACTCCGGTCACGGGCGCGCTCTATGTCCTGCAAGGAAATAACTTCGTCCGCATCAGCGTCGGCGGCGTTGGCGAAGAATCCGTGCGCATCGAGAAATCGAAAGTCCTGGCGCGCGCCGTCGTGAAACGCCTCTATCCACACTAAACAGGTACGGGCTTAGAATTGGAAATAGACAAAAGCATTGAGATTGCTCCCTGAAAATAGTGCGAGCACAAGAAGAGCGGCAGCCGCAAGGCCGGTCCGAACGGCATAGGGAGAAGCGGCAAACGGATATTCGTGATTGCTAGCTTCCAGCAGAAGGTCTGCAAGGAACAAAGGTACAGAGAAAATGCAAAGCATTAAGAACGCCGCAGCGTACTCACTCCGCCAGGCGAAATGGGACAATCCTGCCAGTAGTTGCACCGCTGAAGGGAGCGAGGTCGCCCGGAAGAACGCCAAGCTCAAACAGAGGATGTTAAAGGTCAGAATTCTCTGTGCCCAGAGGGAGAAGAAACCGGTGGAGAGACCAGGGAGAGTAACACCCTGAGACTTCTCCTTGGCCGGGAAAAAGTAACGCTCCACGGCCAACACCACACCATGGATGGCGCCAAAGATGACAAACGTCCAATTTGCGCCATGCCACAGACCGGCGAGAACCATGGTAATGAAGAGATTTCGGGAGGTTTTCCATTGGCCACCGGCGCTCCCGCCGAGAGGAATGTACAAGTAATCGCGAAGCCACGTGCTCAAGCTGATGTGCCAGCGGCGCCAGAAATCCTGAAGACGATTGGCGAGGAAGGGCTGGCGGAAATTGACCATAAAATGGAAGCCCAGCAATTGAGCGCTTCCACGCGCGATATCGCTGTAACCGCTGAAGTCTCCATAGACTTGCCAGGTAAACGCATAAGTTCCAAGCAGCACAAGCCAGAAATTTGAAGGGCCGAATTGGCCGCCAAAGACTGCGTTCGCCAGAACGGCACAATTATCCGCGACCACGCATTTCCGGATGAGGCCAGAGAAAATCAGCATCAGGCCATCGAAAAATCGATCCGCGTCAAAGGTGCGCTCCTTCTGGACCTGCGGAAGGAGATGCCCTGGCCTTTGGATTGGACCGGCAATCAAGTGAGGGAACAGACTGATGAAGAGACCATACTCGAAGAAAGACTTCGAAGCCTCAATTCTCCCCTTGTAGACGTCCACAATATAAGCGACTTCCTGAAACGTATAAAACGATATGCCGGGCGGAAGGATGATGCGAATGAGAGGCAGCGGGATATTGTGAATTCCAAGTCTCTCGAGGCCGGCCAGGAAGGAGCCCGCGAAGAAGTCGAAGTATTTGAAGATCCCCAAAATCATGAAATTCAAGACGAGAGAGAAAATAAACCACTTCCTGCGGTGGGGGTCCGAGCGGCTGGGGGCGATTTTCTGGGCGATCAAGAAGTCCATCGTGGTGCTGCCGATCATGAGGGCAAGGAAACGCCAATCCCACCAACCGTAGAAAAAGTAGCTGGCCAGGAGGAGGAAAATATTCTGGGCGCGGTGATGGAGACGCCAGTACAGCAGCACAACAGGTATCAGGAAAAGGAAATAAGCAGGGGAGTCAAAGAGCATGGCGTCAGGTCAGGTTGGTGTTCTCGCATTTCTCCGCAGCGAGCCGGATGAGCATCTAGGATATTCGGACGCATGAGGATGGAACAATCCGTGGAATCTAGGATTCAGGTTCAGGGTAATACCTGAATTCAGGACGAACAGGTCATCAGCGACGAATTGTTATTGAATAACTCTTCAGAAATCCGATGAAAAACATTCTCCGTTCTCTCAGGAATTGTCCGCTGCGGTATTTAGGGTTAAGACCGGATTGTGAAGGGGCGTGGCGGTAGCTATGGTTCCTCATGTGCCAAGTTTCTCCCCCGGTCGGGAGAGTTGGTTTGCGCTGACTGGTGCGGTCGACGGGGAACGAGGCTTTCACGGAATGAGGGTTCCGAAGCATCTGGGACTCCAACGGCGGTAGCTTCTTTGGAGGAGTCAGCATGGGGTTTCGCAATAAACAGTGGCCGTGGTTTGCGATCCTAGCCAGGACCGGTAGAGAAAAGAATGCGACGTTACTCCTGGAGAACGCAGGGTATGAGTGCTACCTGCCTGTGAGCAAATTTACCCGGCGGTGGTCCGATCGTGTGAAAGAGGTTGAAGTGCCACTGTTTCCCGGGTATCTCTTCTGCCGGATGAACGCGAACAATCGCCTGCCGGTACTGATGACGCCGGGCGTCATACAAATTGTAGGAGTTGGCAAGACCCCCATTCCTGTCGAGGAAGAAGAAATTGCCGCCATCCAGCGCGTGGGAAAGAGCGGTCTCCCGACAATGCCCTGGCCGTACCTGCAAGTGGGCCATGTGGTGACAATTGAAGAAGGCCCCCTTTGCGGCCTGGCCGGAATCGTTCTCAAGATCAAGTCCGGACTGAGGCTCGTTCTATCCGTTAGTCTGCTGCAGCGCTCGGTGGCCGTGGAAATCGACCGCACCTGGATCAGCAACGCACGCGGCACGGCAAGACCTTTGCCAATTGAATCACAAGCAGATCGATCCAGGCCTATTCCTGTTAGTCCAATCCACACGGATGCAGCGAAGAGTCCTCTTGGAAGGACGGCAGAAGCGGATTGATAGAGGCAAAAGAATGTTCAGGCCCAGCAGGGAGGTAACGGTGACTCGGAAACAATTAGGGCGTTTGACTCTCATCTTTTTGCTGACCACAGCGGGAGGGGCTGCTATGCAGGCGCAGAACGTCACGGCCCCCGCGCAAGCTCCATCGCAACAAGGCGTCCGCGAGAACGGTGGAAGGGCCGGCGATCACGGACAAACACCCGTGCTACAACACCGCAATCGGCGTTACCAATTACATTCTGCCGATGTGCTGGAATTGAACTTTCCTTTTACGCCGGAATTCAACCAGACCGTCACCGTGCAACCGGATGGTTACATCACGCTTCGAAGTGTGGAAGGCATCCGGGTGGAAGGCCAGACGCTGCCCGAAGTGACCAATTCTCTGCAAACCGCTTACGCGAAGATCTTGCACGAGCCGGTAATCAACGTCGAGCTGAAGGACTTCGAGAAGCCTTACTTTATTGTGGGCGGAGAAGTGGGTCATCCCGGAAAATTTGACCTGCGGGGAGAAACCCGAGCGACAGAAGCAGTTGCAATTGCCGGGGGCTTGAGAGAGTCCGCAAAACATTCACAGGTGGTGCTGTTCCACCGGGTGCCGGAAGGTTGGGTTCAAGTCAAGAAATTGAACATGAAGAAAATGCTGAAGGACGGGAACCTCGACGAGGACGCCTACCTGCAGGCTGGTGATTTTCTCTACGTACCGAAGAACACGATGTCCAAGATCGGGAGATTCATCCCTACGTCATCACTCGGTCTTTATGCGAATCCAGCAGCGCTCTAGTTTGTTTTCAGGAGAGTGAGGTCAACGCAATGCTTGAGGGAAAACTGATCGCTCACCCCGATGAGAGTATACAGGTTTTCGAAGTTCGCGATTTCCTGTCAATCGGCTTTCGGCAGCGCCGGCTAATCACGAATACGTTTCTGGGAATCTTGTCGATCGCCATGGTCATCGCATTTCTATTACCAAAGAAATACGAAGCCCAGATGAAGATTCTGGTGAGACACGAGCGTACTGACTCGGTAGTGTCGCCGGAGCGCGAAGCACCCGTGCAGTGGCGAACGGAAGTGACCGAGCAAGAACTGCAATCGGAAGCGGAATTGATCCGATCGAGGGATTTGCTCGCACAAGTGGTCGTTGCCTGTGATCTTCAGAGTCTTGGCGGCGGCTCTTTCTGGAGCAGGGGGGGGGAGAGCGACGATCAGAGAATTTCGCGTGCCGTCGTAAAGGTGGAGAAGGATTTGACGGTCCAACCCATTAAGCTAACGAATCTCATTAGTGTGTCTTACAAGGCAAAGGACCCGCAGATGGCTGCCAAGGTGCTGCACTCCCTGGCCAGTCTGTATCTGGAAAAGCACCTGGCCATGCACCGAGCTCCAGGGCAATTTGAATTCTTCCATCAGCAAGCCGACGAATATCGCAAGGCCCTGGCGAACGCGGAGGAAAAATTGACCAGTTTCAGCCGAGAGCAGGGGGTGGTCAATCCAACGCTTGAGAAGGAAATGAGCGTACGCAAGGTCGCCGAGTTCGAAGCCGAGACCAAGGTGGCGCGCGCGACCATAGCGGAGAACCGGCAGCGCATTGCCACGCTCGACGCGCAATTGGCGACGCTCCCTAAACGCCAGACAACCCAGGTGCGCACGTCAGACAATCCGCAACTTATGCAGAATATGAAGTCCAGGCTTCTGGAATTGGAATTGAAGCGCACCGAGCTCCTGGCAAAATTCGAGCCGACCTACCGGCCGGTTCAAGAAGTCCAGGAGCAGATTGCCCAGACGCGCTCGGCCATTGAGGCGGCAGAGAAGGCGCCATTGCGGGATGAAACGACGGATCGCGATCCCACGTATGAAGCCTTGCGCTCCGAGCTTGCCAAATCCAAGACGGAACTCGCAGCCACCCAGGCCCGAGCCACGGCGACCTCCTCGCTCATTCGTACTTACCGGGCGGAGAGCCAGCAGTTGGACCGCAAGGAACTTCTGCACCAGGACATGCTCCGCACGGCCAAGTCCGACGAGGAAAATTACATGCTGTACCTCCGCAAAGCAGAGGAAGCGCGGATTTCAGACGCTCTTGACCGCCAACGCTTTTCCAACGTGGTGGTCGCGGAACCTGCCACGGTACCTTTTACTTCCCAGGCGCGATGGTTGCTGGTGGTGGCTCTTGGCGGGATCTTCGGGAGCCTGGTAAGTGTAATCCTAGCCTTTGTTGTGGACCGCTGGGATCCCTCATTTCGGACCCCTGAAGAGGTCGAATCCTTTCTGGGCAGCCCCGTGGTCGCGGCGTTCCCGAAGAATGGCGATTAGAAACCATGTTCCTCAATTTCCACAAGCTGCGTGAGCAACCGTTTGGCGTGACACCGGACCCGCGCTACCTTTATTTCAGCCCGGGGCATAGGGAAGCGTTGGCATCCCTGTTTTACGGAATTGAGACGGGGCGCGGTTTTCTCTCTCTTGTCGCAGAGCCGGGAATGGGCAAGACCACACTGCTCTTCCAGCTCCTGCAGAGATGGAAAGGCTATGTCCACAGTGCATTCCTTTTCCAGACGCAGTGCGATTCCCGTGAGCTCATCCGCTACCTGCTGGACGACCTGGGACTGAAGAGCGACGGGGAAGACATTGTACGGATGCATTCGGACCTGAATGAATTCCTATATCGCGAGACGAAAGCAGGGAGGCGCGTCGTAGTCTTCATCGACGAAGCACAAAATCTCACCGACTCGGTGCTAGAAACGGTGCGCTTGCTGTCGGATTTTGAAGCGCCGGACAAGAAACTGCTTCAGATCATTCTGGCGGGACAGCCGGAACTGGCGCAGCGGTTGTCGCGTCCGGGGCTGGCTCAACTCCGTCAACGCGTCGCCATCCAGGCTCGATTGGACCCGCTGCCTGCCGCTGAGGTGGTTCGCTACGTCCATCATCGTCTCCAAGTTGCAGGATTTGAAGGCACTTCATTGTTCACACCCGGAGCCCTGGAATTGGTCGCGGAATGCAGCCGGGGGATACCGCGGCTCATCAACAACCTTTGCTTCAATGCATTGTCGCTGGGCTGTGCCGCGCAGCATAGACAAATTGATGCCGCAGTGGTGAAGGACGCCGCAGGGGATCTCTCGATAGACTCCCCTGTCCCAAAACCCATGGTCCCACGACAGCAGGCGGCGCCAGGAGCTACTCGGGATCTTCGCCCGTCGCTGGAGTCCATTTACTCCCGGATCCGGGCCAATTTCCTGAGACGCCGTCTCTTTCATGCGTCGGTTCTGTTCCTTACGCTTAGCGGTTTGGGGATCTACTTGGGTGCGCGGACACGGCCGGCAACGGTTCCAGCCTCTGCTGTCCACGGTTTGAATTCCGCAAGTTCTGCTGCGGTTCCGGGTGCCGAGCCTTTGTCTGAACGTCGTGCCACTGGCCCTTCCGATGGCCTGCCATCACACGCAATGCCGCAAACGGGAGACGGGAATTCGATTAGATCTTTTAAGTATGTGGTCCAACCAAACGATACACTGCGTGATCTTTGTGTGTCGATGCTGGGGCGATATGACAGCGCCGTCTTATCTGAAATCCGACAGCTCAATCCGGATTTGAAAAACTCCGACCATCTTGATGTGGGGCAGGAGATTCGCCTTCCGATGTCGGCCGCGGATTGAGGGTAGCGCTGTTTACGAGGGACCGATGTTGAAATCGGAGTGTGGAGCAACGGAGCACTCATGAGCAAGAACTTCGAACTTCTCCAACAAGTAGGTAACGACGAGGAATTATTCCGAAGGACCGCCCAGCCGGGAGACGCCATTCCGGTCGCGGATGTCGAGCCGAGTCTTGAGTTGGAAAAGGAGACCATCGAGAGAATTTTGCAGAAGGCGTCTTTGCCGGACGTTTTCCAAATCACGAGTGAGCCGGAGCGCGAAACTCTTAGAGTGCGTCCTGAACTCAGCCCTGATCTTAATGTGGAGAGTGCATCGGTTAATCTGCAAAGCAAAACTTCGGCGGATGCATTCCGAACCTCGAAAAATCCGGCTGGCCCGATCGGCCCTGTTGCTCCCTATCCGATTCGTGAACCGGAGAAACATGCGGAGAACCGAGCCACGCGAAGCGTCGCAAATGGCGTTTCTCTACCAAAGACGGTTCATGTCGACCGGAGACCGAAGGCGACCCCTGGCACGGCAAGTCAGAGACCGCTTCCTGATGCGAAAAAGAGGGTTCAAGGGGTCTCGCAAAAGCTCTCTTTGTCATTTCCTTGGCTCGATTCCATTAGGAAGGGAGCGAAGGAATGGCGATCGAAAGTACAGGCGCGAAACGGCCATCATGGTGCCGATCTGGAGGCGATCACCCGCGAGGAAGAAATCAAGTTGGTTCAGCGTGTTTTCCCTGGAACAGATGAGAGCGCGCCGCGGGCTGTCCTCTTTGCCGGATTGGACGGGGAGGCCGGATGTGCCACGACATGCGCGTGCGTCGCCGAAATACTGGCGGCTCGTGCCGAAGGGCCAGTCTGTGTCGTTGACGCAAATTTCCGAGCGCCCTCACTGCACGAATACTTTGGGGTAGAAAATGTGAATGGACTTGCCGAAGCCACCGTTGAGGCTGGTCCCATACAGAGTTTTGCGCAACAAATTCCAGCGCCCGATCTGTGGCTAATGCCGAGCGGAAAGGCGGCTGCTCAGCTGCGCTTTCCCAGGATGGCAGATGGCCTACGGGTAAGAATGGAGGAACTGCGTAATACCTTCAGGTATGTGGTCATCCATTCGGGGCCCCTCCGACTGGAAACCGGCGCCATGCTGCTCAGCCGGTGGACCGACGCGTCGTGCTCGTGTTGGAGGCAAATGCCACGCGGAAGGACGCGGCGCGGCGCGTAAAGGAGATTCTTGACGCCGCCAACGTCCGCGTGCTGGGAGTTGTCCTGAACAACCGCACGTTTCCCATCCCTGATGCGATTTATCAGAGGTTATAGAAAGCAAGGTCAGCCCTCACAACGAAAGCCGCAGGCGCTTCCTCATTCGATTCGAAGTTTTGAAAAGCATGGTCTTTCAGATCCGAGTCATTCGATCTGGGAATCACTAAACAAATAGAGAGCTCCTGCCCAATCAAGCTGTTCACCTCACTTCGGAAGGACAAGGTTAACCAATATGGCCGGACAACAAACTTGGCAGTGGCCGAGTCGGATAGCACTGATAGCGGAACGTAGAGAGAACAATCTCTATTTTGTCGGTAAGCGATGCCTGGATGTGGTTCTGGCAGGCCTCGCGTTGCTCCTGCTCCTCCCGCTGCTCTTACTCATCGCGGTTTTGATCAAGCTGGATTCACCAGGCCCCATCCTATTCACTCAGGAACGGGTGGGAGCGAAACGTCAGTGGCTGGGAAGACAGGCAATCTGGATCATTCGGAATTTCACTATGTACAAGTTCCGTTCCATGGTTCAGAACGCCGATTCTTCGGTGCACGAAGCGTATATTCGGGACTTCGTGGAAGGCCGGGCTCGCCCCTCGTCCGAGGGTGACGCGAAATTCAAACTCACCAACGATGCCCGTGTGACCCGAATCGGCCGCCTTCTCCGGAAATTCAGCCTGGACGAGCTGCCGCAACTTCTCAACGTACTGAAAGGGGATATGAGCCTTGTTGGGCCCCGTCCGGTCCCACCTTACGAAGTCGCCTGTTATGGAGATGGCCATCACAAACGACTTGCGGCGCTGCCTGGAATCACAGGCTATTGGCAAGTGAAGGGACGGTGCCAAGTTGCCTTTGAGGAGATGATCCGCATGGACTTGACATACATTCGCAACGCATCACTCTCGCTCGACCTCAAAATCCTTTTTCTTACTATCCCCGCAGTCCTATCCAGGAGAGGTGCTGAATGAACACGACAATCCTTCCACTCGGAACTAAGGAAAATCCGCCGAGCGCGAAACCGGTGGGAATCGCGGTTGTTGGGTGCGGCTATTGGGGAATGAACTACGTTCGAATCTTCAATGAGCTCGTGGACGCGCGGGTAGTTGCCGTCTGCGACCAGAGTGCGGACCGGCTAAAGGAGGTTTCGCGACGGTTTCCGGGAGTGTACCTGAGCACCCAGGTCGACGACGTCGCATCGCAGCCTGGTGTAGACGCTGTCGTAGTCTGCACCGAAGCGACGACGCACTTCAACGTGACGCGCCGCCTGCTGTTGGCCGGCAAACACATCCTCGTGGAAAAACCGCTAACCACGATCGCGGCCGACTCTGACAAGCTGATTGATCTAGCGGAGTCCAATTCGGCGATCCTGATGGTTGGACACACGTTTCTTTTTAACGCGGGCGTAAGCAAGGTCAAGGAGTATATGCAGAAAGGCGATGGCCGGGTCTATTACCTCTACGCGCGCAGAACAAATCTAGGTCCCATCCGCCGCGATGTGAACGCGCTCTGGGACCTCGCCCCGCACGACATCGCCATCTTCAATTTCCTCCTGAACAGCACACCCCTGTGGGTCAGCGCGGTGGGAGGCAAGGTGCTGCGGAACTGCCGGGACGATGTTGGCTTCATTTCACTCGGCTATCCCGACAACGTTCTCGCGCACGTCCATGTTAGCTGGGCTGATCCGGACAAGGCGCGGGAAGTGGTAGTGGTCAAGAGTGACAAGCGCATTGTCTTCAATGACCTGAACGGAATTGAACAGGTGCGCGTGTTTGAGAAAGGTGTCAGTCCGGTCGAGCAGGAGCCTCTGAACTACGGCGAGTTTCGGTTCGAGATCCGGGATGGCGACATCATCAGCCCCCGCATTGAACCGGTCGAGCCATTGAAGCACCAGTGCCGGCATTTCCTGGAATGCGTACGGACGGGGAAGCGGCCGATCAGCAGCGGTAGGGAAGGCCGGGATGTTGTGCGTGTGCTTGAAGCAGTAAATCGTTCCATCGAATTAAAAGGACTCCAAGTGGAGGTAGAAAGCAACGGTGATCATGTCCACAC
>Ga0137415_10005281_pt1 | contig 12777 bp, 9 predicted proteins | sample CZODoug3_1_1_16f_FD_183082 | JGI IMG/M metagenome (GOLD analysis project Ga0137415, IMG submission 183082) | Vadose zone soil fungal communities from Angelo Coast Range Reserve, California, USA - CZODoug3_1_1_16fungal (Hybrid Assembly) | ecosystem: Environmental > Terrestrial > Soil > Vadose... | reverse complement strand
CAGCCGAGGAACTGCCAGATCGCCCGGAAGTCCTCGATGTCGTTGATCAGCGGGGTCCCGGTCAGGGCCATCAGCAGGGGCCGCGCGACGCGGGTCCGGATGCGCTCGGAGAGCTGCAGCACGTGCTGCGAGCGCTGCGAGGACTTGTTCTTGATGAAGTGCGCCTCGTCGATGACCATGCCGCGGAAGCCGAGGTCGCCGATCCAGCCCACGTGGCGGTCGAGCACCTCGTAGTTGACCACGACGATGTCGGCGAAGCCGTCCATCGTGTCGCCGTCGCCGTGGATCGCGGTGGCCGACCGGGTCGGGGTCCAGAGCGCGGCCTCGCGGACCCAGTTGGTCTTGACGACGTTCGGCACGACCACGAGCAGCGGGTAGGCGTTCGCTGCCTTCGCGGCGAGCAGCGCCTGCGCCGTCTTGCCCAGGCCCGGTTCGTCGGCGAGCAGGAAACTCCGGTGCCCGGCGGCGGCCGCGGCGACCAGCTGCCCCTGATGGGGCATCAGCTCGCGGCCACCCGGCGCGTGCAGGGACGACGGCTGCAAGGAGGACAGCACAGGCAGCGCCATGCACGGCGAGGCTCCCCCGCCGGCGCGTTCGAACGAGCTGAAGAGCGGCCCGAGCAGCTCCCAGGTGGCCAGGCGGCGCGCCGGGGCCGCGCTCGGCCTGGCGGCCGAGAAATCCGGGGCGAGGAACGGGTTGGCCAGCTGGCGCGAGACGATCGTCTGCGGCACCACCCGCCGCTCGGTGGTGGCGGGGGCGACGGGCGGCTCCGGGGGCGTTACCTCGACGGGGGCCGCCTCGATTCCGGCGTCCTTCAACAGGCTCCGCGTGAGTGCCCTGGCCGCGTCGGATTGGACGGCGTCCTCGGCGAGCAGCTCGAGCAACGACGTGTCGAGGGTGGCGATCTGCGCGAGGATCAGCGCGATCCCGTCGAGGCGCTTGAGCATCCCGGACCGTTGGGCGTCGTTGTTGACCTCCGCCCGCACCCGGGCCCGCTCCTGGCGCGCCAGGACCGCCACGACCTGGAACTTCGTGCGTTGCGAGGGCAGCACGCGCCCGCGCTGCGCTGCTGCCTCGACCTCGCGCGCGGTACGGGCGAGCACCGGAATGATGCCGTCGTCGTCCCGATCGCGGACACGGCGTTGCGGCGCACGAGCGGTGCGGCGAGCGCGCGGTGGGCGCTGGTCACCTCGAGCCAAGAACTGCTCCTGCCTACACACCGTCGAAGCCCGGTCGCCAATCGGCGATCAGGCCCTCACATGGTGATTGGTCGTAGCGGGCGCAGGATGTGAACCTGCGGCCTCCGAGTCATGAGCCGGACGGAGGTTCCGACTCACCCATCATAGTCGGAGCCGTCCAGGTTCCCGCGAGCCAGAGTCCGTCCCCGCGTGCGCCGGGATCCGCGCGAATCCGACTCACCCCGGCCGGGCCGTAACCTACGCACTCACGGGGGTCACGCTCGGGGGCGGTTGATCAGCCGGGACAGCACGATCACGCTCTCCGTGCGGTCGATCACCGGGGACTCGCGCAGTCGCTGAATGGCCTGCTCCAGGTGCGGGATGTCGGTGGCGACCATGTGCACCATCACGTCCGCCGGACCGGTCACTGTGCACGCCTCGATCACCTCGGTCACGTCCGCCAGGCTGTCCCGCACGGTCCCCGGTGGCGGGTTGCCCTTGCAGTAGACCTGCACGAACGCCTCCGCCCGCCAGCCCATGGACTGGGTGTCGATGAGCGCGGTGAAGCCCCGGATGGCGCCGCTGGCCACCAGCCGGTCCAGCCGCCGCTTGGCCGCCGGCGCGGAGAGCCCGGCCGCCTTCCCGATCTCGGCGTACGTGCTGCGCGCATTGCGCAGCACGCACTGGATGATGTCCTCATCGATGGCGTCCACGCCGCCGCCTCCCGCTCGACCGGCCCTTGCGTCTCACAAGAAATCGCTGAACCGGCGCGAGAATCGCAAGATTTCGACTTCAGAGCGCAAGCTATGGCGATTGTTTGTGTCCAGCTCTGGAACTTAGCATCCCTCAACCCAGTCGGATGTACCCCCGGAGGGCCCGTGACCACGCCAAACCTGAGCCGGGACGAAGCCGCCGTGCTGGCCGCGATCGACGAGCAGGCGCTCGCCCACACGCTGGTGGAGCTGCTCGCCGTGCCCAGCGTGACCGGCAGCGCCGCCGAATCGGACTGCCAGCACCTGCTGGCCAGGCAATGCAACCGGTTCGGCCTGGACGTGGACCTGTGGTCGATGGACCTGGCGGCGCTGACCGCCGACCCGGATTTCCCCGGCAACGAGGCCCCTCGGGACGAGGCGTGGGGGCTGGTGGCCAGCACGCCGGGGCATGGCGACGGCTCCACGGTGATCCTGCAGGGCCACGTGGACGTGGTCCCGGCCGGCGACCGGGCGCAGTGGGACGGCGACCCGTTCGTGCCCCGGGTGGACGGCGACCTGGTGCACGCCCGTGGCGCCGCGGACATGAAGGCGGGTGTGGCGGCGAACCTCGCCGTGCTGGCGGCCGTCCAGGCCAGCGGGGTACGGCTGCGCGGGCGGCTCAGCGGGCATTTCGTGGTGAGCGAGGAGGACGGCGGCCTCGGGGCCTTCGGCACGCTGCGCCGGGGGCACACCGGCGACGCCTGCATCATCACCGAGCCGACCGCCGGCACCCTGGTGACCGCCACCGCCGGGGCGCTCACCTTCCGCATCGAGGTGCCCGGGCGGTCCGCGCACGCCAGCGTCCGGGACAGCGGGGCCAGCGCCATCGACGCCTACCAGCCGATCCACGCCGCCCTGGCCCGGCTGGAGGCCCGGCGCAACACCGACCCCGACCCGTTGCTGGCCGGGTACGCGGTGCCCTACGCGCTCTCGGTCGGCACCCTGCGCGCCGGTGACTGGGCCAGCAGCGTCCCGGACCTGCTCGTCGCCGAGGGGCGCCTTGGCGTGCGGCTGGGTGAGGCTCCCGCGGCCGCCCGGGACGAGCTGGAGCGGTGCGTGGCCGGAGCCTGCGCCGAGCACCCGTGGCTGCGCCACCACCCGGCCCGGGTGCGCTGGCCCGGCGGGCAGTTCGCCAGCGGCCGCCTCCCGGCCGGCCACCCGCTGCGCGAGCTGGTCGGTACCGCGCACGCCGACGTCACCGGTGGCCCACGGCCAGCGGAGCGGGGCGCGCCCTACGGCAGCGACCTGCGGCTGTACGCCGAGGCGGGCGTACCGACGCTGCACTACGGACCGGGCGACGTCCGCCTGGCCCACGGTCCCCGCGAACGGGTATCGCTCGCGGAGACCGTCCAGGTCACCCGCACGCTCGCGCTCGCCGTGCTGCGTGCGGTCGGCACCAAGTAGCCCCAGAGGAGACCGATGAACGGGCCAGCCGCCGTCCACTTCGAACCTGAACCCGCCCGAGGCGCGACCGACGCCGTGCACGAGCACGGAGGTGTGTCGTGTCGGTAGTCGACGAGCTCGACACGGCGAGCGGGTCGTCGCGCACCGCGCTGCGCCGCGACGTCGGGCTGATCGGGCTGCTCTGGGCCTCGGGTGGGTCCATCATCGGCTCCGGCTGGCTGTACGGGGCGAAGAACGCCGTTGTGGTGGCCGGCCCGGCGGCGATCGTCTCCTGGACCATCGGCGCGGTCGCCATCGTGCTCCTCGCGCTGGTGCACGCCGAGCTGGGCGGGATGTTCCCGGTGGCCGGCGGCACCGCCCGCTACCCGCACTACACCTTCGGCGGCCTGGCCGGGATGTCGTTCGGCTGGTTCGCCTGGCTGGGGGCGGCCACGGTGGCCCCGATCGAGGTGGAGGCGGTGATCGGTTACGCCGGTCACTGGGATTGGGCGCGCGGGTGGCTGCACCCGGACCAGACGCTCACGCCGAGCGGGTTCGCCGTCGCGGTGGTGCTGATGGCCGTGTTCGTCGCGGTCAACTTCCTCGGCGTCCGCCGGCTGGCGCACACGAACAGCGCGGCGACCTGGTTGAAGTTCGGCGTCCCGCTGCTGACCATCCTGATACTGGCCGCGACCCACTTCCACGGCGGCAACTTCACCGCGAACGGGTTCGCGCCGTACGGGGTGAAGGGTGTGCTCGGGGCGATCAGCACCAGCGGCATCATCTTCGCGCTGCTCGGGTTCGAGCAGGCCATCCAGTTGGCCGGGGAGAGCAGCAACCCGCGCCGGGACATCCCCCGGGCGACCATCGGATCGATGCTCATGGGCGCGGCGATCTACCTGGCGCTGCAGGTGGTGTTCATCGGCGCGCTGCCCGCCGGCGCGTTCGCCGGGGGTTGGACGGCGTTGGACTTCGCCGGCATCAGTGGCCCGTTCGCCGGGCTGGCCACCCTGGTCGGGCTGGGTTGGCTGGCCTGGGTGCTGTACGCGGACGCGGTGATCTCGCCCGGCGGTACCGGGTTGATCTACACCACGGCCGCCTCCCGGATCTCCTACGGGCTCAGCCGCAATGGCTACGCCCCGGCGCTGTACGCCAGGACCAACGGTCGGGGCGTGCCGTGGTTCGGGCTGGCCACGTCCTTCATCACCGGGGTGATCTGCTTCCTGCCATTCCCCAGCTGGCAGCAGCTGGTCACCTTCATCACCTCGGCCAGCGTGCTGATGTACGCCGGAGCCCCGCTGGCCTTCGGCGTGCTGCGGGACCGGCTGCCCGACCGGGCGCGGCCCTACCGGCTGCCCGCCGGCGGGGTCATCGCTCCGGCGTCGTTCGTGGTGGCCAACCTGATCATCTACTGGGCCGGCTGGAACACCCTGTGGCGACTGGGCCTGGCGATCGTGCTCGGCTACCTGCTGCTCGGCGGGTATTCCTGGTACGCCACCACCAGGCGGCTGCCGAACGCGCCGGTGCTGGACTGGCGGGCCGCCCGGTGGCTGCCGGTCTACCTGGTCGGGATGGGTGTCATCTCCTGGCAGGGCGGGTTCGGCGCCGGCTCCCAGGGCCACATTCCGCTGTGGTGGGACGTCGCGCTGATCACCGGGTTCTCCCTGGCCGTCTACTACTGGGCGCGCGCGGTGGCGCTGCCGGCGGCCCAGATCGAACGGGCCGTCGAGCACGGCGCCGGCTCCGGCGGCTGAGCGACGGGGCCGCCCCGACCGGTGGGGCGGCCCGTCGCCCGAGCTCAGTCGCGCGGGTCGGGCAACCGCCGCGCGACCAGCGCGATGCCGGCCGCCAGCATCGCCTGTACCGCCGTGGTGATCGCCACCGCGTACTGGAAACCGAGCCCACCGGGCGCGCTGAGCGTGGCGAACAGGGTGCCCAGGGTGGCCACCCCGAGGGCCAGCGAGGTCTGCTGGGTGGTGGCCAGCACCCCGCTGCCCGCGCCGGCCCGGTCGGTGGGCACCTGGGACAGCACCAGCCGGAACACTGTCGGGGCCACCAGCCCCTGGCCCGCCCCCGCCACCATGGTGCCCGGCGCCAGGCTCAGCACGTCCACGTGCGGCCAGGCGAGCAGCACCGCGCCGATCACCAGCAGCAGGCCGAGCAGCTGGGTCAGTGCGCCGGCCACCACCACCCGGCGGCCGTGCCGGGCCACCAGCCGACTGCTCAGCAGCGCGGTGACCAGGAACGCCACCGCCATCGGGGTGAGCGCCAGCCCGGAGGCCAGTGGCCCCAGCCGCAGCCCGTCCTGCAGGGTCAGCGCGTAGACGAACATGAACCCGCCGAAACCGGCGAAGAACGGCATCGCGATGGCCAGCCCGTAGCGCATGCTCGGCATCCCCAGCAGCGAGGCGGGCAGCAGCGGGGTGCCACCGCGCCGCTCCAGCCGCCGCTCCACCGCGAAGAAGGCGGCCGCCGCGACCGGGACCACCGCCAGCGACACCCAGCACCAGGCCGGCCAGCCGATCGCCCGCCCCTCCATCACCGGCACCAGCAGGGTGAGCAGGGTGACGCCGAGCAGCGCGGTGCCCCACCGGTCCACGCCCAGCGGGTTGCGGGCCCGGGTCTCCGGCAGCGTCCGGTGGGCCAGCGCCATGCCGAGCAGCCCGATCGGCACGTTCACCAGGAAGATCGGCCGCCAGCCGGCGCCGGCCAGGTTCGCCGACACCAGCACCCCGCCGAGCAACTGCCCGATCACCATCGAGATGCCGCCGGTGGCGCCGTAGTACCCGAGGACCCGGGCGCGCCGCTCCCCCGACGTGGTCGCCTGGATGATGGAGAACACCTGTGGCACCATCAGCGCCGCCGCCGCGCCCTGCGCCACCCTGGCCGCCACCAGCACCGCGGCGTTCGGCGCCAGCCCGCAGATCAGTGAGGTCAGGGTGAACGCGCCAAGGCCGGTGGTGAAGAGCCGACGCCGGCCGAACGCGTCGCCCAGCCGCCCGCCGACCACCAGCAGCAGGGCGAAGGCGATGCCGTACCCGGCGACGATCCACTCCAGCGTGGACGTTCCGGTGCGCAGGTCGGTACCGATCGTGGGGAGCGCGACGTTGACGATGAACAGGTCGATGGGTGCGAGTGCGGCACCGAGCAACACCGTCGCCAGCCCGGGGCGGGTGAGCACCGGGGCCGACAACCGCGTCGCGGTCGTCCGGAGGGTGGTAGACGTCATGAGTACTACGATCCGAGCCCGCTGAACCTGGTACCAGATGTTGTTTATCCAGGTATCCCCACTACCTGGTAACTGGCTGGCCGCGGTGTCAAGATGGCGGTATGACAGCCGCTACCGAGGTGTTCGCGCGGGCCCAGGGCGAGCAGGTGCGCCGCCGCGAGCTGGCCGCGTTCCTGCGCAGCCGCCGGGAACGGATCACCCCCGAGCAGGTGGGGCTGCCCTTCGGCGGCCGTCGGCGCACGCCGGGGCTGCGTCGGGAGGAGGTGGCGCAGCTCGCCGGGGTCGGCGTCACCTGGTACACCTGGCTGGAGCAGGGCCGCGACATCAACGCCTCGGAGCAGGTGCTCGACGCGATCTGCGGCACCCTCCGGCTGGACCCGCACGAGCGCGCGCACCTGTACACCCTGGCCGGCGGGCAGATGCCGGTCATGGAGCAGGAGTGCCGGGCGGTCACCCCGGCCATGCACGCCATGCTCGCCAAACTCGAGCCGTTCCCGGCCGCCGTGTACAGCGCGCGCACCGACATCCTGGCCTACAACCGGGCCTTCGACTGGCTGATGGACGTCGGCACGCTGCCGTTCGCGGACCGCAACTCGATGCTGCAGTGCTTCACCAACCCGCGCTGGCAGGCCAGGCTGCCAGACGGGGAGGCACGGATGGCCAACTCGGTCGCCCAGCTGCGTGCCTCGATGGCCGACCACGTCGCCGAGCCGGGGTGGAAGTCCCTGGTCAAGCGGCTGCGCCAGGAGTCACCGACGTTCGCGGCGCTGTGGCAGAAGCACGAGGTGCAGCCGATGCGCAACGACCACAAGCGGTTCATCCACCCGGATGCGGGGCTGCTCCACTTCGACTTCACCCACCTGTGGTTCGGTCGCCGCTCGGAGACCCGGCTGACCACCTACGTGCCGGCCGACGAGGAGACCGCCGCGAAGCTGCCGTCGTTCTGACTCCCCCAAAGGCGGCAGCAGGGCGTGTCCACCTCTCACAGCCCGGCTCGCGCTGACACAGCGGCTCAGGCCGCTGTGCCGAGCCCACCGGAGCTGTGTGAGCGGCGTCAGGCTGGGGCGTCAGGCTGGGGCGTCAGGCTGGGTGGGCGCTGGTTAGGAGGGTGTGGCCGTCGCGGAACACCACGCCGTTCGCGCAGCGGGCCTCCACCTGGCCGCCGGCGAACTGCTCGGTGTAGAGCCGGGCGTAGAGGCCACCTTCGGCGAGCAGCTCGGCGTGCGTGCCGCGCTCGACGATCTCGCCGTTCTCCACGGCCAGGATCACGTCGGCGCCCAGCACGGTGGACAGCCGGTGCGCAATGGCGATCGTGGTGCGCTGCCGGGTGGCGTGCTCCAGCGCCTGCTGCACCAGCCGCTCGCTGGCGGTGTCCAGCGCGCTGGTCGCCTCGTCCAGGATGAGCACCGGCGGATCCTTGAGCAGCACCCGGGCGATGGCCAGCCGCTGCTTCTCGCCGCCGGAGAGCCGGTAGCCGCGCTCCCCCACCACGGTGGCGTAACCCTTGGCGAAGGACATGATCCGGTCGTGGATGTTCGCCGCGCGGGCCGCCGCCTCCAGCTCCTCGAGCGTGGCGTCCGCCTTGGCGTAGCGCAGGTTGACCTCGACCGTGGCGTGCAGCAGGTACGTGTCCTGGGTGACCATCCCGATCGCGGCGGCCACCGAGGCCTGGGTCAGCTCGCGCACGTCCACGCCGTCCAGTAGCACCGCGCCCCGGTCCACGTCGTAGAGGCGGGGGATCAGGTAGGAGAGCGTGGTCTTGCCCGAGCCGCTGGGCCCGACGATGGCGGCGAGCTGCCCGGGGTGCACGTCGAAGCTGATGTCCCGGACCGCCCACGGACGGGCCGCCGAGCCGTCCGCCGCCGGGTCGGGCTCGTCCCGCTCGGCCGGCGGGTAGGCGAACCACACGCCGCGCAGCGACAGCTCGCCGCGCACCCCGGCCGGGTCCAGCTCACGCGCACCGGCCCGGTCCACGATCCTTGGGCGCAGGTCCAGGTACTCGAAGATGCGGCGGAACAGCGCCAGTGAGGTCTGCACGTCCAACGACACGCGCAGCAGGTTGACCATCGGGAACAACAGCCGGCCCTGCAGCGTGGTGAAGGCGACCACGGTGCCCGCGCTGACCCCGCTGCCGGCCGCGATGAGCAGCCCGGCGACCAGGTAGACCAGCGCCGGGGTGACCCCCATGAAGGTCTGCACCACGGCGAAGAAGGTCTGCCCGGTCATCGCCTGGCTGACCTGCAGGTCGACCTGGCGGGCGTTCTCCTCCCGGTACCGGCGGACCTCGAACTCCTGGCGGTTGAACACCTTGGCCAGCAGCACCCCGGACACCGACAACGACTCCTCGGTGATCGCCGTCATGTCCGACAGCGACTCCTGGGTGCGTCCGGCCAGCCGCCGCCGCACCCGCCCGACCCGCACCTGCAGCGCCACGAACACCGGGATCATCGCCACCGCGATGAGCGTCAGCTGCCAGGACAGCAGCACCATGGCGACGAGCGCGGCAACTACCGTGACGACGTTGCCCAGGATGGACGTGGCGGTCTCGGTGAGCACGCTCTGCACCCCGCCGACGTCGTTGGCCAGCCGGGATTGGATCGCCCCGGTGCGGGTGGCGGTGAAGAACGACAGGTCCATCCGCTGCAGGTGTTCGAACAGCCGACCGCGCAGGTCGGCCATCACCCGGTTGCCCAGCAGCGTGGTCTGGAAGGTCTGCCACACCCCGATCAGCGCGGACACTACCGGCACCGCGACCATCCCGCCGACCAGCCAGCCCAGCAGCGGGAGGTTCACCGGGCCGCCGCCGGTCGGGAACAGCGCCCGGTCGAAGGCGGCCTGGGTGAGGAACGGGGTGATGATCCCCAGCCCGCTGCTGAGCAGTACCGCCAGCAGGATCGTCGCCATCCCCCAGCGGTACGGCCGGAACAGCGCCCAGAGCCGGCGGCCGACCCGGTCAGCCTCCATCCGGCGCCCCGCTCACCAACACGGCCTTGCCGAGGATCTTCCCGGACTCCAGGTCCGCCATCGCGTCGGCCCCGCGCGCCAGCGGGTAGCGGACCGGCGCCGGCGGCCGCAGTCCCCGCTCAACCAGCCGGTCCAGCGCGCCCACCGTCTCCCCCAGCGCGGCCGGATTGTGGCGCAGGAACTCGCCCCAGCCGGCGCCGACCACGCTGATGTTGCGCATGAGCAGCCGGTTGACCTTCGCCTGGGGGATCGCGCCACCGGCGAACCCGAGCACCACCAGCCGGCCCTCCGGGGCGAGCACCCGCACCGCATCGTCGAACGCCTCGCCGCCGACCGGGTCGACCACCACCTCCACCCCGCGCCCGCCGGTGAGCTCGCGGGCCCGCGCCGCCCAGCCCTCGGTCAGTGGCAGTACCTCGTCGGCGCCCAGCCCGCGCAGGAACTCCTCGGCGCCGGGCCGGTGCACCACCGCGATCACCCGGGCACCCAGCGCCTTGGCCACCGCAACCGCCGCCGAACCCACGCCGCCGGCCGGCCCGAGCACCAGCACGGTCTCGCCGGCCAGCAGCCCGGCCCGGCGGACCAGCGCGAAGTGCACCGTCTGGTGGTTGACCAGCAGGCTGGCGGCCTCGGCGTGGTCGAGCTGAGCGGCCATCGGGAACAGCCGCTCCGGGCCCAGCGCCACCCGCTCGGCGAACCCGCCCACCCCGCTGACCCCGACCACGTCCTGACCGGCGGTGAACCCGCTGTCCGCCGGGGCCTCGAGCACCACACCGGCGATCTCCGCGCCCGGCACGAACGGCGGCGGGATGCTCAGTTGGTAGCGGCCGTAGGCCATCAGCAGGTCCGGGTAGGTCAGCCCGGCGGCCCGCACCTCGACCACCACCTGTCCGGCCGGGTCGGGCTCGTCCACCTCGACGAACCTCAGGGCGCTCGGCCCCGCCAACTCGGTGACCACCAGCGCCCGCATCCTGACCGTCCCTCCACACCGGACCCGAGAGCTCGGGTACCGGTGCAGGCTACGACCCCGGCCGGTACCCGGGCTCCCGGGCGGGTGCGGGTCCGCTCAGAGCTGGAAGGCCTTCGCCTCGTCGATCCAGGTCTTGCACTCGCCCTCGGAAAGGCCGATCACCTTGCCGTGCCTGGACTCGATCATCTCCTTGAGGTGTGCGGCGTTGCGGTGGCGGAGCTCCTTGATGGAGTCCACCCCGACGCCCTTCAGCATCTCGGCGTACTTCGGCCCGATTCCCTTGAGCCTCGCCAGATCGTTCTCTACATGTTCGGCCATGACATCTCCCATCAGGTGATCGAGGTGATCCGATCGGTTGCCGTGCGTCGTCGGACAGCGGTTACGGGATGCCAGATCATTCGGGGATCATGGTGCCGAATCGCCCGGCAAAGCTCCAGAGCCGCCACACCACGGCGGACCGGCCCGCTGAGACCGCTCTCAGGAACGCCGGCCGGCACGGCCCGGCGCGCAGGCCCGGTTGCCCATCGTGGCGGACTCAGAAGCCGGGGCGCGCCGGACGGGTCGGGCGCGGCATCTGTCGTCCCCGGTGCGCCGGGCGCCGACGGGCCGGTAGCGCCACCGGGTCCAGGTGTTGGGGCAGTGTCACGGTGAACGTGGTCAGTCCCGGTTGGCTGCGTACCCCTAGCGTGCCACCGTGCGCGGTGGTCACCGCGTGGGCGATGGCCAGCCCGAGGCCCGTGCTGCCGGCGGCCCGGGACCGGGAACTGTCCCCCCTGGCGAATCGGCCGAACACGTGCGGCAGCAGCCCTGGAGGGATGCCCGGCCCGTTGTCCGAGACGTGCAGCACGGCGTGAGTGGGGGTGGTGTCCAGCGCCGCGGTCACCGTGGTCCCGGGCGGGGTGTGCACCCGGGCGTTGGTCAGCAGGTTGCCCAGTACCTGGGACAGCCGGGTGGCATCACCGGTGACGGTCACCGCCGCGTCCGGGATGCGCAGCTCCCACCGGTGGTCCGGGCCGGCCGCGTGCGCATCACTGACCGCGTCCACCACCAACTGGGACAGGTCCACGGTGTCGACGGCCAGCGGGCGGCCGGCGTCCAGCCGGGCCAGCAGGAACATGTCCTCGATCAGCGAGGTCATCCGCTCGGTCTGCGAGGTCACCCGGCGCAGCGCCTGTGCGGTGTCCGGCGGGACGTCCGGCCCGGCTCGGCCGGCCAGCTCGGCGTAGCCGCGGATGGCTGCCAGCGGGGTGCGCAGCTCGTGGCTGGCGTCGGCCAGGAACTGGCGCAGCTGTGTCTCGCTGGCCTGCCTGGCCTCCAGCGCCGCGGCCACGTGCTCCAGCATCTGGTTCAGCGCCGCGCCCACCTGGCCGACCTCGGTGCGCACGTCGGTGTCCCGCTCCGGGACCCGCTCGGCCAGCGCCACCTCGCCCCGGTCCAGCGGCAGCTCGGCCACCCGGCCGGCGGTCGCCGCCACCCGGTTCAGCGGGCGCAGGGTGATCCGGACGATCACCATCGCGGCTGCTCCGGCGGTCGCCACCCCGGCGCCGGCCACGACGAGCTCGATCACCAACAGCCGGGCGAGCACCGCGTACATCCCGTGCAGCGGCATCCCGGTGATCACCACGCCGCCGGACGAGTCGTGCAGCGCAACCAGCCGGTACCAACCGAGTGGTCCGACGACCTCGGAGCGCGGCGTCCCGTCCGCCGGCAGGGCGGCCAGGGTGGATTGCACGTCCCCTCCGTCGATCCGGGTGATCGCGCCGTCCGAGCCGAGCACGCCGCTCTCCTGGATCTGGCCGGAGGACAGCTGCGCACCGAAGGTGTTCTCCGCCTGGCCGGGCGCCAGCAGGAACCGGGGGCCCTGACCCGGTGGCGGGTCCGGTTTGCCCGGCTTGTCCTGGTCCTGCTGGTCCCGGTGCGCCTGATCCCAGTTCGACGGCTCCTGGGCCAGCACGACCGAGCGGTGGGCGGCGGTGGTGAGCTCGTTGTCCAGTTGGAAGAGCAGGAACCCACGCAGCAGCAGCAGCGTGATCGAGCCGACCACCAGGCACACGACGGCCAGCAGTCCGATCGTGGAGAGCAGTAGCCGGATCCGCATCGGGGTCAGCGCCCAGTACCGGGACACCGGCCCCACCACACCCCGGGTGGCGCGCCGGAGGCGGCTCGGCGCGGGGCCGGCGAAGGTCACGGCCGGCCGGCTTCCCCGGTCGCACCGTCCACCGGGCGCAGTGCGTACCCCGCGCCCCGCAATGTGTGGATCATCGGCGCACGCCCCGCGTCAATCTTTTTCCGCAGGTACGA
>Ga0137415_10005280_pt1 | contig 12778 bp, 10 predicted proteins | sample CZODoug3_1_1_16f_FD_183082 | JGI IMG/M metagenome (GOLD analysis project Ga0137415, IMG submission 183082) | Vadose zone soil fungal communities from Angelo Coast Range Reserve, California, USA - CZODoug3_1_1_16fungal (Hybrid Assembly) | ecosystem: Environmental > Terrestrial > Soil > Vadose... | reverse complement strand
TCCTCGTTAATCGGCATATGATCCTGCTTCCCATAGACGTGACACGTGCTAACGTAAACCATCTTCTTCACTTGTCGCTCGCGAGCGGCCATCAAGAAGTTCAAGGTTCCCAGAGAGTTGACCGCAAAAGTGTTGAACACCTTTGCCCTCGTTTCCGGAATAATGGTTGTCGCGGCTAGATGAAAAGCAACATCGACATCTTTCAACGCCTCGAACAAGCTCTGGTAATCCTGTACGTCCCCTACTACTATCTTCGACTTGGGACCCAGGTGAAGGGTCATGCCATGGGGAGAACGGACAAAGCATCGAACTTCTGCTCCAAGACCATTCAGCAGCTCCGCCAGGTGACCGCCGGCAAAACCGGTGGTACCAGTTACTAACACGGTCTTACCTTTCCAGAACGATGCATCTGGCGAACCAGTCGGCATTTCCCGACTTTGCACTTCCCTGCCCACGGTTCAGGAATGGTTAACTGATAAGTTTTGGTGCGTCGGAACTACCTTCAAGATCGTGGAAGGGTGGATAAAGTCACGTTAAGTCGTTCACGCGGATCTACCCTCTAAGTTTTGCTCCCAACTTTGCTGGAGTCCGTCCAATCTTCAGAGCGACCAGGAAGGGCGATGTTCACTTCTTCTTGATCCTCCAAATAGAGGCATGCGGGTCACTGCCCTCAGCGATCTTCTCGAACTTCACAGGAAAATGGATCTCGAAAACCGCGTCGAGCTCCGCACCCTCAATATCGGATTTGATCATGTCAACCGAGGACTCGACTATGGTCACTCTCGAGTCGCCACCAAAATTCTTCTTGAGCATCTGAAGTGCCTCTCCCGGCGGCTCGACACATATGACATGCTTCGCGCCGTGCTTCAGATAGAAGAAAGCCGTTTCCCCGCATCCGGCTCCTACGTCAAGTACAGTCTTTCCATCAATCGATTTCTGAGGCAGATACCATTTATGCCACTGAACCAACTCGGTCACTAGTAGATTCCGGCAGTAGGGTATCATAGCGAGATGACTATAGTCTTCAAGCGTGCACAAAACTAGGTTTCACCGTAATATCGACCATCGTAAATCGCGTTGCCACGTTAAATACTGCTCGTAACTTTTCGACGAAAACATGCTGCCAGGCGTACAGGTCTTCGACATCAGGAAGAACATTGACGAGCGAGGTTACTTTGCTGAGATTCTCAGAAACGACTGGAACGACCTCCTAGGTGAGGATAATGTGGTCCAAGCGAACCTCTCCTACAGCTATCCGGGAATGATCCGAGGCTGGCACCGCCACGTCCGGGGCCAAGTCGACTACTTCATCGTCCTCGACGGCGCCCTGAAGATCTGTGCATACGACGACAAGCCTGGCTCCTCAACAAAGGGACAACTAGACGAGTTGGTTGCAAGTGGCGAGAAATTACAAGTGGTCCGGATACCAGGGCATTATTGGCATGGAACCAAGACCCTAGGCTACAAACCGTCCCTAACTGTTTACTGTGTGAACCGACTCTACGATTTGAAGAATCCTGACGAGGAACGAAGAGCTTGGAACGACCAGACAATCATCGACCCTAGAACGTCCAAGCCTTTCGACTGGAACAAACCACCACACAAGTAGCGTCGCTTACGGGCTCTTGTTGGCTCGGGTCTTAGCTTCCTCAGAGAAACCCTTGACACCCTCCAGTGCAGCGACAGGTTTCTCCCTGAGTACGTCAGAGCTCTTCTTGACATCCAGAGAAGAGTCCCGCGGCCTCTTCGCCTTCCACTGAAGACTCGCCGATTCCACTGGAACAATCAGATTGGCATCTAATCCTAGCGCGTTGGCCAACAATACTGCAAAGTCATACCTGTTGATCCTGGTAGCGCCAGAAGTATGAATTACTCCCAAGACCCGTTTCTCTACAATTTCGAGTATCATCCTCGCCAGATTGTCATTGTATGTGGGACTGCAGTATTGATCTTGCACCATTCGGATCTGCTCGCCCTTCGATAGTTTATCGTAGACGTATGTAGCAGCATTTCCTCTCTGGGGACGACCCCAGCCATACACAACGCTGGCTCGGGCAACACACCAATTACCCTCACCGGCCAACCTGGCCATCTCCTCGCCTTCTAGTTTCGATCGACCATACTCGTTGACGGGCGATGGCGGATCAGTCTCAGAGTACATGCCCTTCTCGCCGGAAAAGACGTAATCCGTCGAAACCTGTACAAGGAATGCCTTGTGTGCACTGGCCGAACTGGCTATATGTGAAACGGATATCGAGTTCACGAATCTGGCCATCTCCGGCAGCTCCTCGCAAAGATCCACATCCGTCAACGCGGCAGCATTCACGATAGCGTCCGGCGAAGCCAACGAGACCACCTTCTCTACCTCAGCCTGAATCGTCTGATCCAACACTAAAGGAACGCCGAGTCTAGGTGGATTGTGCTGGTATGTCGAGTACACCTCGTGCCCCTTTGCGATCGCGTGCTCGACTATCTTGTTGCCAAGCAAGCCGGAGGAGCCGGTTACTAGTATGCGCGTGAGATTACCATCTCTCTTTCCAGGGTTTGGCGGAAAGCGTCTTCTTCGTAGCCATGGGCCGCCACCAATTCTCATTCTCTCGATACCATTTGACAGTCAAAGCGAGAGCGTGCTCGAACTTGTGCCTCGGCCTCCAGCCTAAATTCGTACGGGCCTTCTCTGACGAGAGGCTGTACCTTACGTCATGCCCGGGACGATCCTCCGTCGATACGATCAGTGACAACGGCTTTCCGATCTGTCGCAATATTCGCTGGACAACCTCTTTGTTCGTAAGCTCGTTTCCAGCTGAAACATTGTAGGTCTGGCCAACCTCGCCCTTCTCGAGCGCCTTCTCAATGGCAGTACAGAAATCGATGACGTAGATCCAGTCCCGGACTTGCATGCCACCACCATACAAGGGTACTTGCAAATCATTCAATCCTCGAATGATCGTCTTAGGAATCAGCTTCTCTGGATGCTGATATGGACCATAATTATTCGTGCACCGTAAGATCATTCCCGGCACCTTGTACGTCCTTATCCAAGCGTTGACCAATTGATCGCTTGCGGCCTTGGTCGCAGAGTATGGGCTAGAAGGATCGAGTCGAGACTCCTCGTCGAAAGACTCCCTATCATTTGCTGACCCGTACACTTCGTCGGTCGATATGTGGACAAGACGTTGTATCTTGCCGTTTCTCAAGGCGTCAACGAGATTGTAAGTCCCGAGAATGTTGCTCTCAAGGAACGGTCTCGGGTTCGCAATACTTCGATCCACATGAGTCTCAGCCGCAAAATGAACCACCAAATCGGCATTCTTCGCCACCCACTTTGCAATCCGAGGCTCAGCTAAATTGCCCTTCAGGTGTCGATATCGTTTGTTCCTGCGGAGGTCTGCGGTGTTTGAGGGATTGCTGCTAGGTCCCTCATAATCCACGTTTGCAACTCGAACATCCGATCGGTTCGACAATATGTGATGGATGAAGTTGCTTCCGATGAAACCCAATCCACCGGTCACAACCAGTCTATCCAAATCCGGCTCACCCCCTCAATAATTTCTAGAGGTCAAGTTGGCAGTTTTCCCCGAGGGTCAATCGTATGCCCTTGGGAGTATGGCTTCCACTATCGCGTATTGTTGTGTAGGTTCCGATTATGCTGCTCGTTATCCTATAGGGAGCGTCGATAGTGCAATGATCCATTATTATCGAATCTTCGATCTCCCCGCGCTTGATCATCACGTGATTCCCTATGCTAGTGTATGGCCCAACGTATACTCCAGATTCTAGAACGGTGTCTTCTCCTATTATCAATGGGCCGCGAATCTTTGCCCCCTGCGCGATTCTAGACCCCTTACCAATCACGACACGTCCCTGAACGGAAGCTCCATCTTCCACCGCTCCATCAATCTTAGAACCTTGCTCGTCTAGTATGAGCCGATTCGACTCAAGTATATCCTCCGGCGTCCCAGTGTCCTTCCACCAACCTTCTACGATGTGGTGATTTACTCTTCCCCCATCCGTAAGGAGCATCTGTATCGCCTCTGTGATCTCTAACTCATTCCTCCACGATGGTTTCAACTTCTTAATCATATCAAAAATGATCGGCTTGAACATGTATATCCCGGTCAACGCAAAATCGCTTGGAGGCTTCTTCGGCTTCTCCACAAGCCCAATCAATTTCCCTTTCCCATCAAAGCTGGCAACACCAAACCTCGACGGCTCCTTCACCTTTGTCAGGAGAATCATCGCGTCAGAATCTGACCTGCGGAACTCGTCCGCATACTCAGTGATCCCCCCTTTGATCAGATTATCACCAAGGTAAACGATGAACGAGTCACTACCTACGAAATCACGACACAAGCCAACAGCGTGCGCAATCCCAAGAGGGGCCCCCTGGTCAACATACTGGAACTTCTTCCCGAACTTGGACCCATCTCCATAGTACTCCCTTACTCGATCAGGATGAGTGTCTCCGAGGACGAAGGCGATCTCATCGATGTTACAGGCGAGAAGATCTTCCACTGCATAACGGGATACTGGCTTGTTAGCTATTGGGATGAGTTGCTTCGGCCCAGTATGGGTTAACGGGCGAAGTCTGGTCCCAGCACCGCCATGGAGGACTATGCCCTTCACAGCTTCTCATCCAACGCTGAACCTACCCTCAGTAATTGTAGCTTATGATAATTGCGAACCTGACCAGTCCTTGCCAACGTTTCCGGCAAGATCTAAGACGAGATTTACGAATGCCTCTACTGGGTCCGGATGTGGGGACCTTGCAGTATCTCTCCAATCTGGGCATAGTAGACACCAGTCGTGCTGGCCTGAATGAAGAAACCCAGATTCAACTGCTTTGGCACCCCCCAACCCTGAGATGCCCATAAGCTCCCCACCTCCAACGTCATCCAAGTCAAAGATGCAGTCGGCATTGGAAGGGTTACAGTCGTATTCTCGGCAAAAACCCGGACCGTCTGCTGCGTGACGGCATCTGAGAACACCAGGTCCAAAACATGATTTCCATCCGTTAGCGTCGCACCGAAAACGCCCGTGTTTGTCTGATTCCTGATACCTGAGAATTCACGCTCGATGGCCACGTCGATGACCGTAACATTGTGGGCGACATCCTGAACCAGCGCCATGCGGGCCAATCCCTGGCTTGTTGCGGTGTAGTTCAACTTCAACCTGGCACCGGCCGTCCAGTTCTGATCCAATCCTGTTATACCGGAATCGACCATGTTAACATCGGACGTCTCCAGCTTCCAGCCATACGGAACCTTCACCCCAGTCGAAAGGTCAAGGGTCCACCATCTGAACTTTGGATTCAACACGGTCGGATCCGATAATTTTACCGTCGTCAACTGGGACTGCCCAACCAGATTACCAGTGGTTGAGTCAAAAACCCAGAGGTGGAACTGTCCATTGTTCGGGACCGCCGAGACTGGATCCGATGGAACAATCGTATACGACGCACTAGTATTCGGCTTCAAGATTCGCGTCTCATTTAGGCTGGACCAGAGGAACGGCTGGATGGAGAACTTGACAAAAAACTGTGGCAAGACGGACTCCGTCCCAATATTCGACACTATCACTTTCATCAGAGTACCTACCCCTAACGAATCGGGATCGCTAATATTGTCAACATGGACATTGACCTTGTAATCGGAATTTCGTGAAATGTAAGCCCCCGAAGCCCCGACGAATGCTGTGGTCAAGACAAGGCCAAGCATCAGGGACGGCATGATCCCTCCTTGCAAGAAGCGTGGAATCCTCGTTGGAAGATGAATTGTCGGCATCGAAGGGATTGATTGTATCAAACCGAACGGATTCACCTTCATCCGAGCCAGATCGGGAATCAGAGGAATTAGCCAGAAGAGCATGTAGTTCGGAAACGATCGATAATAGAAGAATAGGATGCCAACCGGAAGAAGCCAGACGAGATTCTTCATCCTCTCGAACCACCTACTATACGCGAACAATGATCCCGCAAATGTTAGCCCCATCAAAAGAAAGAATACAGACGATGGAGGATTCAACCCCATACTCGTCAGTACTTCCGAGAGCCCTATTCCACCCATTATCTGAGGAGTGGTACCAGGCAGATACGGCGCCACTACCCCTTCCCACCAACCATGCGGCGAGATGAAGAGAAACGGCAGGTTCGGAATCCAGAACCCTGCTAGCAAGTAGCCCATCATCCTCGCGCTACTTCTCAGCCGCGGCCCTTCTGTCTCGCGCCAGTTCCGGACCAAAAGATACGGCAAAACCAAGAAAGCTAGCTGTTTCGAAGCACCCGCCAAGCCTACAAAACCGAAGCTCGCCTTTCGACTCCTGTACCAAGTAACGGCACTCAACAACAATGCAAATGCCCAGACACTGTCGGTAAGGCTGCCAGCGATTGCCCATGGAAAATAGAAGGTGAACGGTGCAAGACTCAACGCTTTGAGTCGTCCAGGCACAACCCAGAATATCACCAGTAACGATATCACATGAAACAACAAGACCCCATCCCGGAGATCATGGATGCCCAACAAGTAGAGTGGCGTGAACGAGAGAAAGTTCACGGCTGGATAGTTGAGATGGAACTCGAAGGAGCCGTCAACTCTTGGAGTATAGAAGGATTGAGGAAGACCGAACTGCTCGAGGAAAGGCTTGATCGAATACAAGTAAGGATCCTGTAGGTGCAAGACCCTGACAACTCCCATGTAGGTAGCGATGATACTGTCGGTCCCGTATACTACACTGAGGAAACGAGTCGAAAGGAAATAGAAGGTCAACAAGGCACAGAGATGACATGAGAGGGCGAGAAAATTCGCTCGACCAGCAGTGAAGTTCCTTCTCCAAGCCAAAAATAAGATCACCCCACCGGGACCTGCAAGGGCAAACGAGCCCAGAGCGAGGAGCCCGTTGAATACAGCGAAAATCCACACTCCGACGCCGACCATGAATATGCCGGAGAATGCCATTCCGATACGGGATAAAGGGCCAGCAGACTCACTAGAGCCACGAATGAACCTCCTCCTCAGGTATTGAGTGCACACCCTCAGCGACGGGACTGCTTCTATCATAGCCACCACTATCCCCGTCAACCTTGCCAGCAATCCCTGAGCACCCGTCCAACTAGCGGTTCCATCCTGGTCAGCGTTCTTAAGAGTTATACAACTAATCAACACGTAACGAGGTTCGCTCCACGCACCCTCTACCAAAAAACCAAGAGGACAGCTAGTGAAAACGAAATTGAGGAGAACAGCCCATAATATCGCCGATCTCTCGACAATCTTGAACCAGGGTCAAATAGATTGACGAGCCCCAGGAATCCGTAACATCCTCTATAAACTTACACCAGAAAATGATGGAAACTAAACTATGCGGCCAGATTTCGGTATCCGACCCATCGACGAATTGTATATCGATTAAATAGACCTCAGGGCTTCGAACCCTCGACAATAGCTTGGCCCAATTCCCGACTCTCATTCCAGAACCGTCTGGTAACACTGGAGATTACTCATGGTCCCTGTCCATTGTTGAATCGTTGAGTGCCGGGTCTGTCAACAACTTTTCTCGGAAGTCTGAATGAGAATTGCGGGTCGCACTCTGTCATCATTACAGCCTAACCCACGGCGGCGGAGGCGAACGTATTCTCACCGACGTGGCCAACTATCTCTCAACAAAAGGTCACGAAGTCGCGATCTACGCCTTGCCATTCCGAAAGCGAGGAGCAAAGCTCAACCTCCGAAATGACGTACCCTATACGGAAGGACTACATCACAAATTCAAAGCCGACGTTGCATACCACGTTTACGCTCCCCTGATGTCGAACCTATTTAGATCCAAGGCTCCACGAATAGCTGGGCTTCATGGCGCGGTTGTAGCAGATTATGATGGTAATCCGGCTGACTTCTTGAAACAAGGTCCCTTTGTCGCCGGGGCCTACCTTTTTCGCGAACTTCTAGGTAAGCGTGCGCTGAGAGGGTTCGACGCGATCCACACGGTCAACGGCAATGGTCTACCGATAGATCATCCGAACGTGTACAGGATACCGAACTGGGTGGACTGCTCACGCTCAGTCGACATTATCCGTGCCAGACGGGACAGGACTGACAAGTTCAGGATACTCTTCGTCGGAAAACCCTACTACGTCAAGGGTTTCGACAGGTTTCTTGCTCTCAGCAATATGATCTCTGAAGACGATATAGAGTTCGTGGCAACATTCCCCCCCGAGACTCGGCGATACGCGGAGAATGGCAATGTTCGGTTCATCGGATACGTTCCCAGCAATGAGATTTGGAATCTATACCGAAGCGGGGGGCTACTACTCCATCCAACTAGAAGCGAGACGTTCGGTATCGTCATCCTCGAGTCCCTTGTCTCGGGCCTGCCCGTCCTCACGACGCCAATCCCATGCCATGCCGGGATGAAACTCCCGCTCAAATACGCCTCTACCGTGGAGGCCTTCGCCAGGGAAGTGAAGAACGTCTACCAAGTCTGGAAAAACGACTACGACCTGTACCTGAAATATGCTGAGGAGGGTGCAGAGGCGGTTAAGCACTATGACCGCAGGTTCTTATTGCCCCAGTTCGAGAGGATGCTTGTGAATGTAGCAAGCAAGGGATAATCGGACTATCAATTGAGCAGTTTCAGAGCGCTCCTTGTGAGAGCAAAAGTTGTAATGATTCCACTGCTCAACAAGTCCTACCGACTTAGATGGGATGCCGCAAGCATAACTCGTAGACAGGCGTTCATGTCAGTCTGTGCGACCTCCAATGAAGAGGAGATTGACAAGCTTGGACGAGCTGATGCCGAGAGGATAATCCCTTTTCTCACCGAGTCCTCGATCATACTCGATGTAGGCTGTGGAGTCGGCAGACTAGAAAAGCAACTGTGCAGTTATTGCCGGGAGATCTATGCATTCGATGTTTCTCACACCATGCTCAAGATTGCAAGACGAAGACTAGAAGGCATTAGCAACGTCAGACTACAAAACTGCAATGCGGCCCGGAAGATTCCATTTCCAGAGGCCATGTTCGATCTCTGTTTCTCCTTCCATTGCCTCCAGCACATGGAAAAAGAAGACAGCTACCTTGCACTCAAGGAAATCCATAGAGTGCTAAAGCCCTCGGCTATCGCGATACTGCACTTTCCAAGCTTCACCTCCCGAACATACTACTCCCTCTTCAAGGAAATGTACAACAAGCGAGACAACGCAAGAGTAAGATCCTTCACAGAGCCCGAAGTCAGAACTATCCTGACAGACGTCGGATTCTCCGACCTAAAGGTCGAGTATACTTGCCTGAACCGGTTCGTGAAACCCGAAGAAGATTCTAGAGACATGCTCGTCACAGCCAGGAGTTAATCCCCATGAGGATCGACTGGAGGCGCTACCTCCTCCATCGGCCGGTATTAATTCGCACGAGGGCAGAAGCCCATCTTGCAAAAATGATCATTGCCTACATAGGGGTCTTCTCATTTGTCACGGTGATGCGGTTCTACACGTTCAGGACCTATATCGACCTCGGGATATTTGACCAGGCACTCTCAAGCACACTTCACGGGAAGTCCTTCTACGAAACACCCGATACGGTGATCATTCCATCCGGGAACTTTCTCGGCACTCACTTCTCCCCATTCATGTATATTCTATTGCCAATCTATGCTCTACGCCCTGAGCCAACAACCCTTTTGGTCTTGCAAACCCTATTTCTCTCCCTAGGTGCAATCCCGATCTATCGTGTTGCACTACACGTTATTCACAAGGAAAACCCTGCCCTGATCTTGGCAGCGCTCTATCTGCTGAACCCAGCCACGCAAAGTCTCAACATGTTCGACTTCCATCTCGAGGCTTTCCTGCCGTTCTTCATTGGAATGTTCTATTACTCACTTCTCCAAGGCAACTGGCCTAGATACTTTCTATTCCTTGGATTGTCCGTCATTACGATGGAATTCGCCTCAATCATAATCGGGGCCGTTTGCATATCCGTAATTGTCAGCGGCAAACAAAGTGTTCGGAGTCTGATCCTTCACCCCTACAGTTTCCTACGACATGATATGCGACAATTGGCTATCCCACTGTTGACCATACCCGTCTCCGTGGCCACTTTGTATGGAATGCTATTAGGCTCGAGCTATTTCGCTGGGACCGAAGCATCGGCCCAGAGACAAGTAGCGGGATTCTTCAGCAGCTACGGTGACTGGACAGTTCTTGGAACAAGGCTCGTTTACTGGACCTTACTCTTCGGAAGCCTAGTTTTCCTCCCGCTTTTGTCCCCAAAGAGACTAATAATGATCATTCCCTGGATGACCGTCACTTTTGTCTCGGCCATACCGGTGTTCGGCGCCATCGGCTACCAGCACGCGGGAGGCTTCGCCATGCCATACATGCTCCTTGCCACGGTATACTCGGTGGACAAGATTGGCTACACTCTCTTCCTGAAACGAGTTCTCGTAGTCGCCATAGTCGTTTGCCTAGTTATGACGCCGCTTAATCCCTTGGCTCAACAACACTTAGCTGGAATAGCGTACGAGGATGGACTTCCACTACCGTCTCAGCACGACAAGCTAGTTTACCAGGCGCTGAGTCTAATACCAGGTAATGCTTCGATACTGACACAGAACAACTTTTTCACGCAGTTCACATCCAGGTCGAATGCGTACCTCTACCGACCAAGTAATGGCATAAGACCCGACTATATTCTAGCAGACGCGTCCTCGCGCTGGTACGTCCAATCCACCTTTGGGACACCCGCTGTCTGCGAAGAAGTATTGCAGGGCTTTGTCAACGCTGACTATGGAGTCATCTATTACGCGGACGGCGTCATACTGATGCAGAAAGGGCGACTAGGCGTGACACCAAGCTCAGACCAGTTGCATCTTCTGTATGATCGCTGTGTGCCGCAACGATCCTGTCTCGGTCTACAATGCCATCCGGCAGTCGAAACCAGTGAACGCATCAGGACTCCGAGGCAAGGAGCTGCATGAGAGAACGAGAATAGCTGTTATCGCACCGACTAGAAGCACGAGCGGAGCGGCGATATACTCGAGAAAATTGTACTCCCGACTGCCGGCAGAGATTATCCCTGGGGAAAAGCCTGCATTGCTTGTTCTGAGGAACGCTTTCGGACACCGGGTCGACGCCTACCACATTCAGTTTGAATATAGAGGGTTCGGAGGATTCGCAAAGTCCCTCCTCTCCCTGGTTCTACTAGCCTCGATCCTGAGTTTGAGAAGACCCGTGGTCCTAACCTTCCACGGGATAGTCACACCTGATGGACTACAAGGCAGGAAGCTAAAGAAGATGGTGATGCTCGCTTACTTGGCGTCTTACAAACTCGCAGCACACTTCAGCAGCCTAGTTGTCGTTCACAGCGCTGCGATGCGCAGTGCACTTGGGGATCATTACGGGATCACAAAGACCGTCGTTGTACCAATAGGAACTGACCCAGCACGATCCGATGTTCTGAAGAGTTCGAACCCCTCTAATTTGGTCTTCTACGGATTCGTGAGACCCGGCAAAGGTGTCGAGAACATCATACTTGCCCTAAAGCAGATCAAGCGCCCTGACACCCAGCTAGTAATCTGTGGCGGCCTGGCTAGGGGCGAAGAAGCTGGTTACCTAGCCCACCTGGAAAGGAGCGTTACGGAGAATTCCCTTGACGGCCAGGTGAAATTCATCAATCGGTCGATGACCGAGCTGGAGAAGCTAGCGTATTTCTCAGAAGCACTCGCATTGGTGCTGCCATACACTGACAGGTTTGTCGAAGCGAGCGCTGTGGTGCATGACTTCGCAGGTTTCGCCACCCCCATCATTTGTAGTAGAACTCCGAGGTTCGCAGAACTCATTGACGGTTATGATTGCATAAAAGTAGAACCAACTCCGGCACAAATAGCCAAGGCCATAACCGTCCTTCGAAACGACAAAGCACTCTGGACAAGCCTTGCTAACAACCTGTTGAGAAAAACGACCGAAGAATCATGGGAAGAGGTTGCGAAGAAACACTTAGAAATCTACCGATCAGTCATCATATCTTAAATTCGAAATAACGGATCATAAGAGCGCAGAACTTCTTGTCGAGACTGAAACAGATAACACCCAGATGTTTTGTATTCATCGGCAATGGAGATGACGTCTACCACTCCTACGGAGCAAATACCGGACTAATCATCGGAAAAGAAGCATGCCTCGTCGTCGACACAGGCTTCCACCATCGAACGGCCAATCAATTACTCTCAGTTGCCCGGAAGCATTCTCCGAAGCGATTGTACGTTCTGAACACCCATTACCACTCGGATCACGTCTTCGGAAACCTTCCCTTCACTGAAGCCGGCGCAAGCATCATCGCCCACGAGAACTGTCGCCAATCCATGCTCGACCAGTCAGAAGGACTCCTCAACACCTATCGCAACAGAAACAAGCGCCTAGCAGAATTGTTGAGGAGAGTCCAAGTGAGCTATCCAAGCGTCGCCTTCCGCAACAATCTCACTCTCCATCTGGACGAGGAAACGACCGTCGATATTGCTCATCCTGTTGCTGTGGCGCATACCAATGGCGATTCAGTAGCTGTCTGTAGGGAAGATGGAACAGTTTTCGCAGGCGATATTTTCTGGAACAGGTATCATCCCAACCTGGAAGACGCCCGGATCAAAGGCCAGATCCAAGCATTACAATGGATCCTCAAAACGAAGCCTAGAAGGATAGTTCCGGGGCATGGCCGAGTCGCAGGCCCTGATGATGTTAGAACCGCTATTCGATATCTAAGAGAACTCGAAAAAAGCATTCGAGCCGTTCGTGCTCATA
>Ga0137415_10005279_pt1 | contig 12779 bp, 13 predicted proteins | sample CZODoug3_1_1_16f_FD_183082 | JGI IMG/M metagenome (GOLD analysis project Ga0137415, IMG submission 183082) | Vadose zone soil fungal communities from Angelo Coast Range Reserve, California, USA - CZODoug3_1_1_16fungal (Hybrid Assembly) | ecosystem: Environmental > Terrestrial > Soil > Vadose... | reverse complement strand
ATCGGGCCCACCGCGATCGCCTTCACCACCTGGGCGTACGCCCTCGCCCGCACCGACGCCGGGCGCATGGCGGCGACCACGCTGTGCGTCCCGGCTCTCGCCGTGCTGCTGTCGTGGGTGACGCTCGGCGAGGTGCCGACAGCGCTCGGGGTGCTCGGCGGGGTCCTGTGCCTCAGCGGTGTTGTGATCAGCCGCTGGAAGCCGCGAGCTCAGCACGCCACAACCGAGCCGGTCGCCGACGCGCCGTCCCGGTGAGCGATCCCAGGCAGCCGCGGCCGCCGCTCGACTTGTCACTGGAACTAGGCACGACAAGTGCCACCTGTCGTGGCAAATAGGCACGACAAGTGCAGCGGTGTGGGGCCCGCGCGCCCGTCGGCCCGGCTCGCCCGTCGGCCCGCTGGTTAGCCCGTGCCGGCGACCAGGGAGCGGAGCCGCCGCACCTGGGCGGCCCGCTCCGCCGCCAGTGCGTCGGCCGGCTCGGCGCCGTCCGCGACGGCGGACAGCAGGGCCAGCGTCTCCGCCGTGGCGCCGGCCGGCGCGGCGGTGAGGCTGCCGACCAGCTCGTCGACGGCAGTGTCCAGCTCGGCGACCGGCACGCTGCGCGACGCCAGCCCGATGGAGACGGCCTCGGCCGCCCCGACCCGGCGCGCGCTCAGGCAGATCTCCACCGCCCTGGCGTAGCCGACCGCGTGCACCAGCGGGTACGTACCGCCGAGGTCGGGCACCAGGCCCAGGGTCACCTCGGCCATGCAGAACCGAACGTCGTCGGCGACCAGTCGCAGGTCACAGGCCAGCGCCAGTTGGAAGCCGGCGCCGATCGCGTGCCCCTGTACGGCCGCGACGGTGACCCACCTCGGGTCCCGCAGCCAGCCGAAGCCGGCCTGGTAGCCGGCGATGTGTGTCTCGGCGGCCGAGTCCGGCATGGCCGCCATCTCGGCCGGCCCCGGCACGTCGTTCAGCCCGGCTGGATCGAACATGCCTCGATCCAGCCCGGCTGAGAACGCCCGCCCCGCGCCCCGGACGACGACCGCACGCACCTGGTCGTTCGCCGGCTCGCCCAGGTACTCGCCGACCGCGGCCAACGCCTGCCACGTGTGCGGCGTCTGCGCGTTGAGCGACTCGGGGCGGTTGAGCGTGACTGTTGCTCGGGGTGGGCTTACCTCAACGGTCAACCCAGCCCGGTCCAGCAACTCGGACAGCGCTGATGGGATCAGGGCGTCCCTACTTCTTCTTTGTTCGGGTTGCGCCGCCACGACCACGCAGCTGCACCCCCGTCTCCGAGAGGACCCGATGCACGAAGCCGTACGAACGACCCGTCTGTTCCGCCAGCGCTCTGATGCTGGCGCCCTTCTCGTACTTCTTCTTCAGATCGCTCGCTAACTTGTCCCGCTGGGTGCCAGTGATACGAGCACCCTTTTTCAGGTCGGCCACTCGGTCGGCCCTCCCTTCGCCGGTACGGGATCTCTCCGCCAGATCCCTTGGTGGCGACATGATGATCCACCGGACCCGATCAACGCCAGGAGATCGACATAGAGATCGGTGAACGGTTCGGCCAAATGGCTTTCGCGTCTGGGTGATCATTGATACGCGTTCGGGTGATCAGGCCAACGAGACGAGTTCCAGGTAGTCGGCGGACCAATGGTCCTCGGTCCCATCGGGCAGCACGATCACTCGCTCGGGGTGCAGCGCGTTGGCCGCTCCCGGGTCGTGGGTCACCAGCACCACGGCACCCTCGTAGCGGCGCAGCGCGTCCAGCACCTGCTCCCGGCTGATCGGGTCCAGGTTGTTCGTCGGCTCGTCCAGCAGCAGCACGTTGGCCGCCGAGCTCACCAGCCCGGCCAGCGCCAGCCTGGTCTTCTCGCCACCGGACAGCGTGCCGGCGATCTGCTTGAGCTGGTCGCCGGAGAACAGGAACGCGCCGAGCAGGGTGCGTAGCCGCTGCTCAGGGGCGTCCGGGGCGGCGTGCCGGATGCAGTCCCAGACCGTGGCGTCCAGGTCCAGCGTGTCGTGCTCCTGCGCGTAGTAGCCCAGCCGCAGGCCGTGGCCCGCGATCACCTCGCCGCTGTCCGGCAGCTCCGCACCGGCCAGCAGCTTGAGCAGCGTCGTCTTGCCGGCGCCGTTGAGCCCCAGCACGACGACCCGGCTTCCCCGGTCGATCGCCAGGTCGACCCCGGCGAAGATCTCCAGCGAGCCGTACGACTTGGCCAGTCCCTCGGCCGTCAGCGGGGTACGCCCGCAGGGCGCCGGCTCCGGGAACCTGATCTTCGCGACCTTGTCGTTCTGCCGCACCTCGTCCAGCCCGGCGATCAGGTTGTCGGCCCGGCGCGCCATGTTCTTGGCGGCCACCGCCTTGGTCGCCTTGGCGCCCATCTTGGCCGCCTGCAGGTGCAGCGCGGCGGCCTTCTTCTCCGCGTTGGCCCGCTCGCGGCGGCGGCGCTTCTCGTCCGTGGCGCGCGCCTCGAGGTACCGCGCCCAGGAGAGGTTGTAGCTGTCGATCTCGCCGCGGGTGGCGTCCAGGTACCAGACCTTGTTGACCACGTCGCCGAGCAGCTCGGTGTCGTGGCTGATCACCACCAGGCCGCCCTCGTGGCGCTGCAGGAACGAGCGCAGCCAGGTGATCGAGTCGGCGTCCAGGTGGTTGGTCGGCTCGTCGAGCAGCAGCGTGGTGGCCGAGCGGCCGCCGGAACCGGCGTCGCTGGCCGCGTACAGGATGCGGGCCAGCTCGACGCGGCGGCGCTGGCCGCCGGAGAGCGTGTCCAGGGTCTGCTCCAGCACCCGGTCCGGCAGCCCGAGGTGGGCGCAGATCCGGGCCGCCTCGCTCTCCGCCGCGTAGCCGCCGAGCGCGGAGAACCGCTCCTCGATGCGGCCGTACTCGCGCACCGCACGCTCGCGCTCGCGATCGTCCACCAGCTCGGCCATCGCCGACTGCGCCTTCTCCATCTCGCGCAGCAGCACGTCGAGGCCGCGCGCGGAGAGCACCCGGTCCTTGGCGGTCACCGAGAGGTCACCCTCACGCGGGTCCTGGGGCAGGTAGCCGACCTGGCTGGTGGCGCTCACCGCGCCGCCGTAGGGCTGCGCCGAGCCGGCCAGCACACGCATGCTGGTGGTCTTGCCGGCACCGTTGCGGCCGACCAGGCCGATCCGGTCGCCGGGGGCCACCCGCAGGTTCGCGCCGGCCACCAGGGTGCGCGCGCCGGCGCGCAGCTCGAGATCCGTCGCGGTGATCACGACAGACCTGCCGGGCTCAGCGGGGCATCAGGGCGGGGCAGGAACACCGAAAAACTCCAAACGGGCGACGGACAGGGCTGTCTGGCCCGCCAGCCGTGGCTGGTGGGCATCCAGGCGGCTTAGCTCGTCCGGACCACACATCCAGTGTAAAGGAAGCGGCTACTCCGATTAGGGTCGACGTCCATGACCGCTGTCACCCCAGACCTGTCCGATCTGTCCGGCCGTACCGCCGTCGTCACCGGCGGTAGCCGGGGCATCGGCTACGCGATCGCCGCCGAGCTGCTCTCCAGGGGCGCCTCGGTGACGATCACCGCCCGCAAGCCGGACGAGCTCGCCGCCGCCGCCGAGAAGCTGGCCGCCGACGTGCCGGACGGCGCGAAGCGGGTGCTCGGGCTGGCCGGCAACGCCGGGGACGCCGCCTCCCGCGCCGAGACGGTGGCCACCACCGTGCAGCGGTTCGGCTCGCTGGACATCCTGATCAACAACGCCGGGGTGAACCCGGTGTACGGCTTCCTGATGGACGCCGACCTGGACGGCGTACGCAAGGTCTTCGACATCAACGTGGTGGCCGGCCTTGGTTACCTGCAGGAGGCCTACCGCGCCTGGATGGGCGAGCACGGCGGCGCGGTGGTGAACCTCGCCTCGACGGCCGGCTACCGCTCGACCGGGGTGATCGCCGCGTACGGGGCGGCCAAGGCGGCGCTGATCCGGCTGACCGAGGAGCTGGCCTGGCAGCTCGGCCCTTCGATCCGGGTGAACGCGGTGGCGCCCGCGGTGGTCAAGACGAAGTTCGCCACCGCGCTCTACACCGGCCGCGAGGAGCAGGTGGCCAACGCCTACCCGATGAAGCGCCTCGGCAACCCGGAGGACGTCGCCCAGCTGGTCGGCTTCCTCGTCTCCGACGCGGCGTCCTGGATCACCGGGGAGACCGTCCGGGTGGACGGCGGCATCCTGTCCACCGGCAGCCTGGGCTGAGCCACCGCCGCGACCGTGCTGGACGTGCTGGTGGTCGGCGCCGGCCCGGCCGGGCGGGCGGTGGCCGCCGCCTGCGCCGAGCGCGGCCTGCGCACCCGGCTGCTGGACCCGGCACCCGGGCGGCCCTGGCGCGCCAGCTACGGCGCGTGGCGGGACGAGCTGCCCGCCGGCCTGCCCGGCCCGGTGCTCGCCGCCACGGTGCGCGGCCGGGCGATCGCGGTCACCGAGCACGCCATGGACCGCGAGTACGCCGTGTTCGACGTGCCGGCCCTGCGCGCCCACCTGGACCAGCGGCTGGCCGACGCCGGGGTGCTCGTGCAGCGGGGCCGCGCCGAGCCGGGCTCGCTGCCGGCGGCCGGGCTGGTGATCGACGCCGGCGGCGCCGCGCAGCCCCTGGCCGGGGGCACGGCGGCCGGTCTGGCCCGGGTGGCGGTCGGGGGCCGGACCCGGGGCACAGCGGCCGGCCGGACCCGGGCCAGGGTGGCGGCCGAGCAGACCGCTGTCGGGGTGATCGTGCCGGCCGAGCTGGCCGCGCCGCTGCTGTCCCCAGGCGAGGCGCTGTTCATGGATTGGCGGCAGACCGGCGGCCCCGGCAACTGGCCGACCTTCCTGTACGCGATCCCGCTCGCCGGTGACCGCGTGCTGCTGGAGGAGACCTCGCTGGCCCGCCGCCCGGGGCTGGACCTGGACACCCTGGCCGCCCGGCTGCGCGCCCGGCTCGCCGCGCACGGGATCCGGCCGCCCGCCGACTCCCCCCGCGAGGTGGTGCGCTTCCCGCTGGACCTGCCCCGACATCGGGGCGCCGGGGTGCTCGGCTTCGGCGCGGCCGCCCCGCTCACCCACCCCGCCACCGGATATCAGCTGGCCGAGGCGCTGCGGCTGGCCCCCGAAGTGGCCGGCGCAGTGGCCGGCGCGCTGGGCGGCGGGCCGGGCGGCGGGCCGGCCGCCGCACTCGCCGCGGCCGGGGAGCTGCTCTGGCCGGCCTCGGCGCGGGCCGTGCACCTGGTCCGGCGGCGCGGCCTGGAGAGCCTGCTGCGACTGCCGCCGGCCCGGCTGCCCGAGTTCTTCGAGGGTTTCCTCCGGCTCCCCGGGGCGCGCCGGCGCGCCTATCTCAGCGGTCGAACCGATTTGAAGGGGACCGCGGCCGCCATGGTCGGTATGTTCGGTACTACCGGCTGGCCGGTCCGACTTCGCCTGATTGGGTCTTCATTGCTGGTCAGCGCCGGTCCCGAGTCCACCACATGGAGCAGCGTGGAGTAGTTTCTGAGCCCACTAGTCGCCACAAGAAGGAGGCTCCACCGATGGGCTCCTACCAGAAAATCATCGTGGGCACCGATGGCTCCGATACCTCGCTGCGCGCGGTCGATCGCGCCGGCGCGATCGCCGGCGACAGCAGCGCCGAGCTGGTCATCGTCTGTGCCTACGAGCCGGCCGGCCGCGACGAGGTCCAGGCCGCCTCCGACGCCCTCAAGGAAGACGCCTACCAGGTCGTGGGTTCCGCGCCCGCCGAGAGCGTGCTGCGCGACGCGATCGACCGGGCCCGCTCCGGCGGGGCCAGCAAGGTCCAGACGATCAGCGTGCAGGGCAGCCCGGTCGACGTACTCGGCCAGGCGGTGGAGGACCACAACGCCGACCTGCTGGTCGTCGGGAGCCTCGGGCTGAACACGCTGAGTGGTCGAATCCTGGGCTCGGTGCCGCAGAGCGTGGCCCGTCGCTCCGGCGTCGATGTGCTCATCGTGCATACGACGTGACGGACGCCGCTCCCGCTAGGGAGCGGGTCTGGCTGGGCAGGTTCGCCCGGCTCTTCGACCTCGGCGGCACCGCCGAGGAGCAGGCCGGCGAGGACCTCCAGTACCGCCGTGTCGAGGAGCTCATCATGGGCGGGCCCCGGCGGTACACCAGGGACCAGCTGCTCGAGGAGAGCGGCATGGATCCCGAGATGATGGCCCAGCTGTGGCGGTCGCTCGGCTTCGCCGAGGTGTCGGACGACGAGGTCGTCTTCACCGAGGGCGACCGGGCGGCGCTGCACCAGCTGGAGACGCTGCGCGAGGCCGGGCTGATCCCGGCCAACGTCGAGGACGCGGTGGCCCGGTCGGTCGGGCAGGCGATGGCCAGCCTGGCCGACTGGCAGATCGAGATGCTGTACCAGCTGGTCGACTACGGCCACCGCGGCGTGGACGAGGGCCAGATGCTGGACCTCGCCGAGCAGGTCATCCCGCTGCTGGAGCAGATGCAGGGCTATGTGTGGCGGCGCCACCTCGCCGCAGCGGCCGGCCGGCTGCTGGCCGTGATGCCCGGCGAGTCGGAGACCCGCACGCTGACCGTGGGCTTCGCCGACCTGGTCGGCTTCACGAGGGCCACCCGCCGGCTCAGCCCGGTGGAGCTGACCACGCTGATCGGGGACTTCCAGGGCATCGCCACCGACGTCGTGGCGACCTGCCGGGGCCGGGTGGTCAAGACGGTCGGGGACGAGGTGCTCTTCGTCGCCGACACCCCGGAGGACGGCGTCGAGATCGCGCTGCAGCTGGTCGACCGGCTGGCCGAGACGCCGGCCCTGCCGCAGCTGCACATCGGGCTGGCGGTCGGTGCGGTGGTGGCCCGGTTCGGCGATGTCTTCGGCGAGGCCGTCAACATCGCCGCCCGGCTGACCACACACGCGCGGCCAGGTCGGATCCTGGTGGATCGCAACCTGGCCGCGGCACTCGAGCACGACTCACGCTTCCAGCTGCAGGCGCGCCGGCCGCTAGCGGTACGGGGTTACCGACACCTCCAACAGTGGGAGCTGAGCCGTGCGGATTCTGAACCGAACGCCTAGGCGCACGTCGGTTCCTGATAGGGCCGCTTGACCTTCGCCGGCCGGCCGCGACCCCGCTTGAACGGAATCACCCGCCCCCGTTCGAAGATCTCGCCACCCCAGACGCCCCACGGCTCACGCCGGTTCAGGGCACCGGCCAGGCACTGCCGGCGGATCGGGCACTCGTGGCATAACGCCTGCGCCCGGCCCAGCTGATCGGGGTGTTCGGCGAACCAGAGGTCCGCCTCTTCGGTACGACAAGGCAGCCCTACCTCGGCGCCCGGTGCGGCCGCAAGCAGCACACCTAGGTCCGGAGCCAGGGTGTACTGCGAGCTGCCCGCACTGATGGTCCCGCCGTCAAGCGGAATCTTCGCGACGAACATTGGTGTTACCCCCTCTATCACTGAGCGACACTGGTCGCTCAGTGATTCAGCCTGCCGGGTGGGGGCTGTGGGGGCGTCCCTCTCACGGACCGATCCATCTCCTCCTTAAGGTGGATAACACGCCAACCTCAAGGATGAGAAAGACCTCTGACCTGCGGAGACATCATCTCGACCACAGGCCGCGCGCGGACGGCGCAACGAGGGATGCTACGGAAGTAGTACCCCGAACGACTGCGAACGCTACCAGCGTAGGACGCCGCGCCCTAGCCTTAATTGCTACAGGCTGGTGAGGTTCCTAGGAAATCGCGTCGGTCAGACGGTGAAACCGAGAGCCCGGAGCTGTTCCCGACCGTCCTCGGTGATCTTGTCCGGGCCCCACGGCGGCATCCAGACCCAGTTGATCTTGACGTCGTCCACCAGGCCGGTACCGGCGGAGCCGATCAGCGCCGAGCGCGTCTGGTCCTCGATGACGTCGGTCAGCGGGCAGGCCGCCGAGGTCAGGGTCATGTCCACCAGGGCGACCCGGTTGTCGTCCACCCGGATGTCGTAGACCAGGCCGAGGTCGACCACGTTGATGCCCAGCTCGGGGTCCACGACGTCGCGCATGGCCTCCTCGAGGTCGTCCAGGCTGGGTGTGTTGGTGCTCGAGGCGGCCGGCGGCGCTGGCATGCCGGCGGCGCCCCGGACGACCTCGGTGTCCTCGGTCGCGGGCGTTGTGTCGGTCTGTGGCTCTGTCACTGCTTCGCTCCGTTCACTCCCGGTGCGGTACCGGATCCATCGGTGCCCCGGACCACCGCGTCCTTGAACGCCATCCAGCCGAGCAGCGCGCACTTGACCCTGGCCGGGTACTTGGCGACGCCGGCGAAGGCCACCCCGTCACCGAGCACGTCCTCGTCCGGCTCAACCGTCCCCCGACCCTGCACCATCTCCTGGAACGCGTCCAGGGTGCGCAGGGATTCCTCGACGCTGCGCCCGACCACCAGATCGGTCAGGACCGAGGCGGCGGCCTGGCTGATCGAGCAGCCCAGCGCATCGTAGGACACGTCGGCCACCACGTCGGCACCCGTCGAATCCTTCTTCAGCGCCACCCGCAGCCGGACCTCGTCCCCGCAGGTGGGGTTGATCTGGAACGACTCGGCGTCGAACGGCTCGCGCAGCCCCGCGCCGTGCGGGTTGCGGTAGTGGTCCAGGATGATCTCCTGGTACATCTGGTTGAGCTGCATATCAGGCAACCCCAAAGAACTTCTGGGCGGCTCGCACGCCCCGGACCAGGGCGTCGACCTCCTCCACCGTGTTGTACACCGCGAAGCTGGCCCGCACCGTGGCGGCCACCCCGAAGCGGCGGTGCAGCGGCCAGGCGCAGTGGTGGCCGACCCGGACGGCGACGCCCTGATCGTCCAGCACCTGGCCGACGTCGTGCGCGTGCACCCCGTCGACCACGAAGGACACCGCGCCACCCCGCTCGCGCAGGTCGGTGGGGCCGACGATGCGCACCCCGTCGACCTGGGCCAGCCCGGCCAGCGCGGCGGCGGTGAGCTCCCGCTCGTGCTCGGCGATCACGTCCATGCCGATCGCGCTGAGGTAGTCGACGGCGGCAGCCAGCCCGACGGCCTGCGAGGTCATCGGCACCCCGGCCTCGAACCGCTGCGGCGGCGGCGCGTAGCTGGAGCCCTCCATCCGGACCAGCTCGATCATCGAGCCACCGGTCAGGAACGGCGGCATCGCGGCCAGCAGCTCCTCCCGGCCGTAGAGCACGCCGACCCCGGACGGCCCGAGCATCTTGTGCCCGGAGAACACCGCGAAGTCCACCCCGAGCTCGGTCAGGTTCACCGGCGCGTGCGGCACCGACTGGCAGCTGTCCAGCACGACCAGGGCACCGACCGCGCGGGCCCGGCCGACCAGCTCGGCCACCGGGTTCACCGTGCCCAGCACGTTCGACTGATGCGCGAAGGCGACCAGCTTGGTGCGCTCGTTGATCGGGTCGGAATCCAGGTCCAGCCGGCCATGCTCGGTCACCGAGAACCAGCGCAGCGTGGCCCCGGTGCGGCGGCACAGCTCCTGCCAGGGCACCAGGTTCGCGTGGTGCTCCATCTCGGTGACCACGATCTCGTCACCGGGGCCGAGCGCGAACCGGGCCTCCGGCGTGTCGGGGCCGTAGCCGATGCTGGCGTTGCCCATCGCGTAGGCGACCAGGTTGACGCCCTCGGTGGCGTTCTTGACGAACACCACCTCGCCCGGCTCGGCGCCGACGAAGCCGGCGATCCGGGCCCTGGCGGACTCGTAGGCGTCGGTCGCCTCCTCGGCCAGCTGGTGGGCACCCCGGTGCACCGCCGCGTTGTGCTGCTCCAGGAACGCCCGCTCGGCGTCCATTACCTGGCGGGGGCGCTGCGAGGTGGCCCCGGAGTCCAGGTAGACCAGCGGCCGGTCCTCGCGCACGGTGCGGGACAGGATCGGAAAGTCGGCCCGCAGCTTGCCGACATCAAGCTCGGTCACGTTCGTGCTCCCTACTGGGCGGCGGTGGCGGACCCGCTGGTGAAGCGCACGTAGCCGTGCGTCTCCAGCTCGTCGGCCAGCTCGGGGCCACCGGAGGCGGCCACCCGGCCCCCGACGAACACGTGCACCACGTCCGGGGTGATGTACTTGAGGATCCGCTGGTAGTGCGTGATCAGCAGCACCCCGACGTCGCCGTCGGCCTTGTACCGGTTGACCCCTTCGGACACCACGCGCAGCGCGTCCACGTCCAGCCCGGAGTCGGTCTCGTCGAGCACCGCGAACTTCGGCTTGAGCAGCGACAGCTGCAGCACCTCGTGCCGCTTCTTCTCGCCGCCGGAGAAGCCCTCGTTCACGCTGCGCTCGGCGAACGCCGAGTCGATCTCGAGGTCGGTCATCGCGGCCTTGACCTCTTTGACCCAGGTACGCAGCTTGGGGGCCTCGCCGCGCACGGCGGTGGCCGCCGAGCGCAGGAAGTTCGACATCGAGACGCCGGGCACCTCGACCGGGTACTGCATGGCCAGGAACAGCCCGGCCCTGGCGCGCTCGTCGACGCTCAGCGCGAGCAGGTCGACGCCGTCCAGCAGCACCTCGCCCGAGGTGACCTCGTACTTCGGGTGGCCGGCGATCGCGTACGCGAGAGTCGACTTGCCGGACCCGTTCGGACCCATGATCGCGTGCGTCTCGCCGGACCGGACGGTCAGGTCGACGCCGCGCAGGATCTCCTTCGACTCCGAGTCGGTCCCGGCCCGTACGTCGACGTGCAGGTCCTTGATCTCCAAGGTGGACATGTGTGCTCGTGCTCCAGATCGTGTGTGGTGGGAAGGCCGAACAGTCGCGGGTGGGCTACCGGTCGTTCTCGGTGATGGCCAGCTCCCGCTCCACAGCCGCCTCCAGCCGCTCGCGGACCGCCGGCACGGAGATCCGGTTGATGATCTCGTTGAAGAAGCCGCGCACCACCAACCGGCGGGCGACCGTCTCCGGAATGCCTCGGGAGCGCAGGTAGAACAGCTGCTCGTCGTCGAACCGACCGGTCGCGCTGGCGTGCCCGGCGCCCGCGATCTCGCCGGTCTCGATCTCCAGGTTGGGCACCGAGTCGGCGCGGGCGCCCTGGGTGAGCAGCAGGTTGCGGTTCAGCTCGAAGGTCTCGGTGCCCTCGGCGGCGGCGCGGATCAGCACGTCGCCGATCCACACCGTGTGCGCGTCGGTGCCCTGCAGCGCGAACTTGTAGACCACGTTGGACTTGCAGTGCGGCATCGCGTGGTCGACCAGCAGCCGGTGCTCCAGGTGCTGCCCGGCGTCGGCGAAGCTCAGCCCGGCGAGCTCGGCATCCCCGCCGGGGCCGGCGTAGCGCACCGTCGGGCTGATCCGGACCAGGTCGCCGCCCAGGGTCACCGTGGTGGCCCGCAGCGTGGCGTCCCGCCCGACCAGCATGTGCTGGGCGCCGACGTGCACGCCGTCGTCCGTCCAGTCGTCGATCACCACGAGGGTCAGCTGGGCGCCGTCCGCGAGTACCACCTCGACGTTGTCGGCCAACGTGCCGGAACCCGTGTAGTCGAGGACCACCACGGCCTCGGCATAGGTGTTGGCGCGCAGCTGCAGGTGGGCCAGCGCGGTGCGCCCGACCCCCGGGCCGGTGACCGTCACGGTGACCGGCTCGACCTGCCCGTCCAGCGTGACCACGGTCGCCGCCGGGGACCGGGACCAGGCCAGCGCGGCCACCCGGTCGGCCGGTGCGCCGGCCTCGCCGATCCTCGGGTCGGCCGCCGGGTCTGCGGCGGCGACCGTCTCCACGGTCACCCCGGCCGGCGCGGCCGACACCTCGATCCGCGCCTCGCCGTCGATGCTCGCCGAAATCTCGTCGATCGGCCCGGCGAGCCCGCGCAGCCGGCGCATCGGCGTGAACCGCCAGTTCTCCTCGCGGCCGCTCGGCACCTCGAACGCCGCCACGTCGTAGGAGGTGAACCGCTCCCCCGCCGACGCGGCGGGTACCACTCCGGCGCCCTTCTTGGCGCCGGCCAGTTCAGGAGCCAGACCACTGACTTCTGTGGTCATCCGACAGAACCCTCCATCTGCAGTTCGATCAGCCGGTTCAGCTCCAGCGCGTACTCCATCGGCAGCTCGCGGGCGATCGGCTCGACGAAGCCCCGGACCACCATGGCCATCGCCTCGTCCTCGGTCAGACCCCGGCTCATCAGGTAGAAGAGCTGGTCCTCGCTGACCTTGGAGACGGTGGCCTCGTGGCCCATCGTGACGTCGTCGGTCCGGATGTCCACGTACGGGTAGGTGTCACTGCGACTGATCGTGTCGACCAGCAGCGCGTCGCATTTGACGGTGCTGCGGCTGTTATGTGCTCTGGGATTGATCCGCACCAGACCCCGGTACGAGGTACGACCGCCGCCCCTGGCCACGGACTTGGAAATGATCGTGGAGCTGGTGTTCGGCGCCAGGTGGGTCATCTTGGCGCCGGCGTCCTGGTGCTGGCCCTCGCCGGCGAACGCGATGGAGAGCACCTCGCCCTTGGCGTACTCGCCCATCAGCAGGACGGCCGGGTACTTCATGGTCACCTTGGAGCCGATGTTGCCGTCGACCCACTCCATGGTGGCGCCGGCCTCGCACTTGGCCCGCTTGGTGACCAGGTTGTAGACGTTGTTCGACCAGTTCTGGATCGTCGTGTAGCGGCACCGGCCGCCCTTCTTCACGATGATCTCCACCACCGCGCTGTGCAGCGAGTCCGACGAGTAGATCGGCGCCGTACAGCCCTCGACGTAGTGCACGTAGGCGTCCTCGTCGACGATGATCAGCGTCCGCTCGAACTGGCCCATGTTCTCCGTGTTGATCCGGAAGTAGGCCTGCAGCGGGATGTCCACGTGCACGCCCTTCGGCACGTAGATGAACGACCCACCGGA
>Ga0137415_10005278_pt1 | contig 12781 bp, 8 predicted proteins | sample CZODoug3_1_1_16f_FD_183082 | JGI IMG/M metagenome (GOLD analysis project Ga0137415, IMG submission 183082) | Vadose zone soil fungal communities from Angelo Coast Range Reserve, California, USA - CZODoug3_1_1_16fungal (Hybrid Assembly) | ecosystem: Environmental > Terrestrial > Soil > Vadose... | reverse complement strand
GATAAAAAATCCTGGTGCCTCGCTGGTTGATCTTGGAGACGGCATCGCCTGCATTGAGTTCCACTCCAAGATGAACACACTGGGCGAAGATATCGTGCGCTTCATACAGCAAACGCTCAAGTCCGATAGCGATGCAGTAAAGAACTTCGATGGTTTCATCATCACCAACGACGGGACCAACTTCTCAGTCGGCGCAAACCTCATGCAGCTCCTGCTGGCCGTGCAGGATGAAGAGTGGGACGAGATCAATCTGTATGTTCGTGCCTTTCAATCCATGACGCAAGCCATCAAGTTTTGCCCGCGCCCAGTTGTCGCTGCGCCATTTGGTATGTGCTTAGGCGGAGGCACGGAAGTCTCCATGCACGCTGCAGTGCGCCAGCCGCACATCGAGCTCTACATGGGTCTGGTGGAGACGGGCGTCGGCCTGGTTCCAGCCGGAGGCGGCTGCAAGGAGATGACGTTGCGTGCGATCGAAGCTGCCAGCGCAGTAAGCAACGATCCCCGCGGAGAATCGATAGAGATACACGAAACCATCAAGCAGGCATTGGAAACCATCGCCATGGCAAAGGTTTCTACCTCGGCCTTGGAAGCGAAAAAGCTTCGCCTGCTGGAAACCTCCGACGGCATCACCATGAACCGTGATCGCCTCGTCACAGACGCAAAAGCGCAGGCGCGTCGCTTGGCGGATGAAGGCTACAGCGCACCCATTGCGCGAACGGACATTCCAGCTCCGGGAGAGACAGTGCTGGCCACTCTGAAGTTGGGCATTCATCTCATGCGCGAAGGCGAATACATCAGCGATCACGATGTAAAAGTAGCGCGGCACTCTGCCAGCATACTTTGCGGAGGCGCAGTCACCGCTGGCACGCCACTGACCGAACAGTATTTGCTGGACCTGGAGCGCGAGGCCTTTCTCTCGCTATGCGGCGAGCGCAAGACGCAGGAACGCATCGCATTCACATTGAAGACAGGCAAGCCCTTGCGGAATTAGGAGCAGTTATGCGGGAAGCAGTCATCGTAAGTTCTGTGCGTACGGCAGTGGGGAAAGCGCCGCGAGGCACCTTTCGATCAACACGCCCTGACGATCTTGGCGCAATCGCCGTGCAGGGCGCGTTGGAGCGCGTGCCGCAGCTTGATCCGAAAGAGATTGAAGACGTCATCATCGGCTGCGCCATGCCCGAGGCCGAGCAGGGAATGAACTTGGCACGTATCATCTCTCTGCGCGCGTCGCTGCCTATCACTGCGGCTGCCATGACTATCAACCGCTACTGTGCATCGGGATTGCAATCCATCGCGCTGGCCGCGGAGCGCATTCGTGGTGGTAGCGCGGAGGTCATCGTTGCGGGCGGTGCGGAGTCAATGTCCTTCTTGCCTTTCGGCGGTAACAAGGTAGCCGTGAATCCCTGGCTGGTAGATAACTATCCAGACTCCTATCTCTCGATGGGACTCACCGCAGAACGCGTTGCAACGCATTACGGAATCTCACGTGAGGAATCTGACCAATTCGCGCTCGCGAGTCATCAGAAGGCGTTGTCCGCGATCCAGGCAGGCAAGTTCGAAGATGAAATTGTGCCTGCCAAGGTGACAATTACAATGCCCAATGGAAATGGCAAGCCGAAGAATGTCGAGAGTGAGTTCAAGGTAGACGAAGGACCGCGTGCGGACACTTCATATGAAGTGCTCGCTAAGCTGAAGGCCGTCTTTCATGCAAAGGGAGTCGTCACAGCGGGCAATTCCTCGCAAACATCCGATGGAGCTGCCGCTGCTATCGTCATGTCAGATGAGCGCGCGAAGGCTGTAGGCCTCAAGCCGCTCGCGCGATTCGTCTCTTTTGCCTATGCAGGGTGTCTACCAGAAGAGATGGGTGTCGGTCCTATCTATGCTGTCCCCAAGGCGTTGAAGCTAGCCGGGCTCACACTCGACCAGATCGACGTCATCGAATTGAATGAGGCCTTCGCCGCGCAGTCGCTGGCTGTTATAAAGTCGCTCGGAATGGACCCAACCAAAGTAAATGTCAACGGCGGCGCAATTGCGCTCGGGCATCCATTGGGATGCACAGGCGCAAAACTTACTGCAACCATCTTGCGCGAAATGAAACGGCGCAACGCTCGTTATGGACTCGTGACCATGTGTGTCGGTGGTGGCATGGGTGCTGCCGGAATTTTTGAAAACCTTCAGAACTGAACGGAGTCTCCTATGTCGACAGCAGTCGCGCCACATGCAGTAAAGGCAGTAACTGGCGGAAGCTTCCTGCTTGAAGATGCAGCGCCCGAGGACATTTTCACAGTAGAAGACTTTTCTGATGAGCAGAAGCAGATTGCTCAAACGACAAGTGATTTTGCAGAACGCGAAATTCAGCCGCACATCCCTGAGATTGAAGCAAAAGACTTCTCCGTGACGAAGTCGCTGCTGCGCAAGGCTGGAGAGCTTGGCTTGATGGGCGTCGATGTTCCTGAAGAGTACGGCGGCGTTGAGATGGATAAAGTGACCTCCGCACTGATCGCTGACAAGATCGCCGTTTCGGGCAGTTTCTCGGTCGCTTTCAGCGCGCACGTCGGTATCGGAACGTTACCTCTTGTCTGGTACGGCAATGCGCAGCAGAAGGCCAGGTATCTGCCAAAGCTCGCATCGGGAGAATGGATCGCATCGTACGCGTTGTCAGAGGCTTCATCCGGCTCCGATGCGATGAACATTCGCACCCAGGCAAAGCTTTCTGAAGATGGGAAACACTACATCCTGAACGGCGAAAAGATGTGGATCTCGAATGCTGGCATGTCGAACCTCTTCACTGTTTTTGCCAAGATCGACGGCGAAAAGTTCTCAGCGTTTTTGATCGAAGCCGGAACTCCAGGTCTCACTGTTGGAGCCGAGGAACACAAGCTCGGCATCCGCGGATCATCGACATGTCCGCTGGTGCTCGCTGACTGCAAAGTCCCCGTTGAAAATCTTCTGGGCGTAGCAGGCAAGGGCCATTACATCGCATTCAACATTTTGAACGTTGGCCGTTATAAATTAGCAGCCGCAGCCATTGGCGGCGCTCGCAATGCATTCCGCAACGGGCTGCGTTTTGCCAAGGAACGCATTGCCTTCGGCAAACCCATCACTGCATTCGGACTCGTACAAGAAAAGATCGCCGCAAGTGCTGCCGATATCTTCGCCGCCGAAGCGCTCGTCTACCGCATCGTAGGCGCAATCGACGCAGCACTCGCAGGTCTCGATAAGAATGCAGAAAACTTCACGCAGGAAGTACAAAAGCGTATCGAAGAATATGCTGTCGAGTGCTCCATCTCGAAAGTATGGGGTTCGGAAATGTTGGAACGTGTTGTAGACCGCATGCTGCAATTGCATGGAGGCTACGGCTACGTAGAAGACTATCCGGCCGAGCGCAGCTACCGCGATGCCCGCATCAACAAAATCTTCGAGGGCACGAATGAGATCAACCGTCTCATCATCACCGGATGGATGATGAAGCGCGCCATGCAGGGAAAGCTTGCGCTGTTACCAGCCATTAAGCAGGTGATGGATGAAGTGATGGCTGGACCATCCGCTCGCCAGGAACATGAAGGCGAGTTGGCCGAACAGCGCGGCCTTCTCGCCAACGCAAAGAAGCTAGGTCTCTTCACTGCAGGCGCTGCATTTCAAAAGTTCGGCAACAGCCTCGCAGATCAGCAAGAGGTAATGGGCGCATTAGCCGACATCATCACCGAAGTCCTGGTCCTGGAATCTGCCATCCTGCGCACGGAGAAGATGTCAGGGAACAAGTCGATGGCCGTGAAGCTGACGCAGTATTACGCCGCACACGCATTTCGTATCGTGGAAACATCGGCAGAGCGCATTCTAGGCGCAGTTGCAGAAGGAGACACGCTGCGCACACAGATGACCATCTTCCGTCGCCTGGCAAAGCATGATGCGATGAATACAGTGACGCTAGGACGAGAGATTGCCCAAACGATGACCGATGCCGGACGGTACGTAATCTAAGAACCGCTCAAAACCAGCTTGCCAATCGTCGCGAGTTGCATATTCGATGTGCCCTCGTAGATGCTTCCAATCTTTGCATCGCGGTAAAGTTTCTCCACGGGATAGTCCTTGACGAAGCCATAACCGCCGAAGACTTCTACAGCTTTGCTGGCAACACGTTCCGCAAGCTGCGACACGAAGAGCTTCGCCATCGCCGCTTCCTTCACGAACGGTTTGCCCGCATCGCGAAGCCGTGCCGCGTTATAGACCATCAACCGGCCAGCCTCAATCTCCGTAGCAAGCTCGGCCAACAGAAACTGCATAGCTTGAAACTCAGCAATAGGCTTGCCGAACTGCTTGCGCTCTTTGCTATACCGTGCCGCATGTTCCCATGCTCCCTCTGCCAGTCCCAGCATCTGCGCCGCTATGCCAATGCGCCCATCATTTAAGGTTTCGATGGCAATCTTGTAGCCTTTGCCTTTTTCTCCCAGAATATTTTCCGCCGGAACTCTGCAATCGTCAAACAGCAGTTCGCACGTCGAAGAAGCCCGAATCCCCAGCTTGTTTTCCTTCTTGCCTACGGAGAAACCAGGCGTCCCGCGTTCTACCAGAAAAGCTGTGATGCCCTTATAACCAGCACTCACATCGACCGTTGCGAAGACGATGAAGATGTCCGCCTCCGCAGCGTTCGAGATCCACAGCTTGCGGCCATTCAGCACGTAGTCGCTGCCATCCTCGCGCGCCTGAGTTGCAAGCGCGAAAGCATCCGAACCCGATCCCGCTTCACTCAGCGCATACGAGCAGACCGTATTGCTGGCAATGCGTGGCAGATATTTTTGCTTCTGCACCTCGTTGCCCCAGCGCAGGATGGCATTCACCGTAAGTGTGTTCTGAACGTCCACCAAAACGCCGACCGCAGGATCGACCGCCGAAATTTCCTCCACCACCAGCACTGAGTCGAACAGCGATCCGCCAACGCCGCCATACTCCACTGGCGCTTCAATCCCCATCAGACCCAGCTCGAAGAGTTGCCGTACCAGCCCAGCATCCATCTTCTGTGCTTCGTCCATCTCATGCACCAGAGGGGCGATCTTTTGCTGGGCAAACTTCCTCACCGTATCGCGCAGCATCTGCTCCTCTGTGGTGAGGGAAGTGAGAGGAGTCTTGCCTGTAAGCTGTTCTGTTTGCGTTTCCATGTCTGTTAATGCCCCGACGCGAGTTGCGCGATGAATCTAACGAAGGGTAAATTAACTGGTCGGGCAGACGCCAGCGCAGCCTCGTAATTCGCTGATTTTCGAGGCCCTGCTGTCATACTGTGGAAGACCTTTGGAGTGTGGGATGCGCATATTGACGTATATCCGCCAGGTTCTCGATGCCGAAGAAAGCGTGCGTGTACGCGATCAGGCAGTGGACCTGGAAGGCAGCAAGCTTGTGATGGACACCATGGACGAATACGGCGTGGAAGAGGCTCTGCGCCTGCGCGAAAGCGGTATTGAAGCCGAGGTTATCGCCCTGGGCGTTGGCCCAGCCCGCATGCAGGACGCGCTGCGCACCGCGCTTGCCATGGGAGCTGATCGTGCTATTCATGTGCAGACTGATATTGCGCTTGATCCCATCGCCGTGAGCAAAGTCGTCGCCGAAATCGCCAAAGAAGAAGGCGTTGAGCTGATTCTCTCCGGCGGCCAGCAGGCCGATTGGGACAGCCATGCGCTTGCCGCAGCAACGGCAGAGCGCTTGAACTGGCCGCAAGCCACATGGACCAGCGCCCTCGAACTCAAGGACAAAACGCTTACCGGAAAGCACGACGTAGACGAAGGTAGCGAGACCTTTACCTTGTCCTTGCCCGCCGTCATTACCACGCAGCAAGGCTTGAACGATCCGCGCTATCCCACCTTGCCCAACATCATGAAGTCCAAGAAGAAAGAGCTGAAGCAGCTAACGCTCGATCAGTTTGCCATCACGGCAAAGCTCAAACCCCTCGGAGCAGAGATACAAGTGAAGGCACGACTGAAAAAGATTCTCGACGGCAAGGATGCACCCGCAGCCGCATCGCAACTGGTCCAGCTATTGCGCAACGAAGCACGGGTGATTGCATGATTCTGATCGTCGTCGAGCACTCCAATGGAAAAGTAAGTAAGAGCACTTACGAGATGATCACCGCCGCGCGCGAATCAGGCCGCGAAGGTCCAGTAACCGCGCTTGTCCTGGGCAGCAGCGTAGCCTCCGTCGCCAGCGAAATAGCTCTCGTTGTCGATCAGGTACTCGTAGCCGACAAGCCAGAGCTGACCCAATACGACGCCGAGTTGTGGTCTGCCGCTGTTGCGCAGATTGCTTCCGAAGGCGAAGCGCATACCGTTCTCATCGGCGGCAGCCGCAGTGGACGCGAATTCAGTCCACGCGTTGCAGTCAAACTCGACGCCCCGCTCCTAGAAGACGTCATCAGCCTCAAGGACAACAGCGGTGTGCTCATCGCCGAGCGCTACACCTTTCTTGCCCGCGTGACAGAAAAAGTGGAAGCGCAAGGACCTGTCGTTGTCGCAACTATCAAGCCTGGCATCTTCACGCCTGCTGCTCCGGGCACCAATGCGGTAGAGCAGTTCGATGCCGATCTCGATCTTCCACCGCGCCGCCTGCAGGTAACGGGTAAGACTGCCGAAAAAACATCGCGCATTGCATTGGCCGAGGCCGAAGTCGTTGTCGCCGGTGGACGCGGTGTTGGCAGCGCCGAAGGCTTTACCAAACTCGTAGAAGGGCTCGCCGACGAAATCGGGGCAGCCGTCGCGGCAACGCGTGCCATTGTCGATTCCGGTTGGCGCCCTTATTCAGAACAAGTCGGGCAGACCGGCAAGACCGTGCAGCCCAAGGCCTACATCGCTATCGGCATCTCCGGAGCGGTGCAGCATCTCTCCGGCATGAACAAGAGCAAGTACATTGTCGCCATCAACAAAGACGCCGATGCACCCATCTTCAAAATTGCCGACTACGGCATCATCGGCGACGTGCAACAGGTAGTCCCCGCTATGATTGAGGAACTGCGCAAGAAGTAAGAGCAGCCAACAGGCCCATGCTTCCACTCCCACACAAGATCGCGTTCTTGCTCTTCGCGCTGATTACGGGAGCTCTGGGCCTCTGGGGTTTCTACCGGCTCTACCTGCGCATTCGCCGTGGCCGCCCCGATGCCGATCTCCGAACAGATCGCATCTTTGCGCGGCTTTGGCATGCGTTCATCACTACCATTACGCAGAGCCGCACCTTCAAGAAGCGCCTCGCCATCAGCTTCTTTCACTCCTTCATTTTTTACGGATTCTCCTTCTACCTCCTCGTCAATCTCGTCGATAGTCTCGAGGGTTTCGCTCCATTCTCCATCGCATCGAACAACATCCCCGGCGCCGCCTACAATCTCTTCGCGGACATCCTCAGCTTTCTCGTGCTGGTTGGCGTCATTGCTTTAGTCATCCGCCGCTTTTTTCTGCCCAGCCGCCGCGACTTCCGCTTTAATACGAAGACAATGCTGCACAGTGATGTCCCGCACGGCTCCATCACGCGCGATTCGCTCATCGTTTCCGGCTTCATTCTCTTCCACGTCGGCAGCCGCGCTCTCGGAGCGGGAGCCAAGCTTACCGCAGAAGGACCAGACAGTTTCCAGCCTTTCGCCACCGTGCTCTCGCATCTCTTCACGCCAATCAATGCAGAGAGCTGGCGCATCTTCGGCTACTGGGGAGCACTCGGTAGTGTGCTCGCTTTCCTCGCCTACTTCCCATATACGAAGCATGTTCATATCTTCATGGCTCCGGCGAAGTACTTCTTCGCTCGCAGGCCCAACTCCGGCACGCTGCCTCCAATCAAACTCGATCTTGAAACGGAGACACCTGAGATCGGCGCGGCAAAGCTCGAAGACCTCGGCTGGCCGCGTCTTCTTGATGCGTATGCCTGCATTCAATGCAACCGCTGCCAGGATGTTTGTCCCGCGACTGCCACCGGAAAATCTCTGAGCCCCGCCGCGCTTGAGATCAACAAGCGTCTGGAACTGAACCATCTTGCGGCAGAGCCGGGAATCTTTTTCGCAAAGACTCCCGGCTTTGAATCAGGAGCAGCAAGCCCGCGCCCTCTACTTGAATTCGCCCTCTCGCCCGAGGCGGTATGGGCCTGCACCACCTGCGGAGCCTGCATGGAAGTTTGTCCCGTGCAGGATGAGCAGATGCTCGACATCATCGACATTCGCCGCAACCAGGTCATGATCCAGGGCGAGTTTCCCACGCAATTGCAAACCGCTTTTCGCGGCATGGAGCGCGCGCGCAATCCCTGGGGCATCAATCACGAGCAGCGCCTCGCCTGGGCAGAAGGCCTTTCAGTCAAGACCATCGACGAAAATCCCGAGCCAGACGTGCTCTACTGGGTTGGCTGTGCCGCCAGCTACGATCCGCAGGCGCAGAAGACCGCTCGCGCCTTCGTGCAACTGCTCACGCATGCCGGAGTCAACTTTGCCGTCCTCGGCAAAAAAGAGTTCTGTACCGGAGACAGCGCTCGCCGCGCTGGCAACGAATACCTCTACCGCCAGCTCGCCGACCAGAACGTCGCCACGCTCACTGTCGTAAAGCCAAAGCTCATCGTCGCCACATGTCCGCACTGCCTCAACACTATCGGCAACGAGTACAAGCAGATCGGCGGCGACTACAAGGTGATGCACCACACCGAATACCTCGCCTTGCTGGTAGCCAGCGGCAAGCTTGACGCAAAACGTCTCGACGCGAGCATCACCTATCACGATCCCTGTTATCTGGGCCGCCACAATGGAGTCTATGACGCTCCACGCAATGTACTGCACGTGCTCGGCAACGAGGTGCTCGAACTCGAACGCACGCGCGAAAACTCCTTCTGCTGCGGAGCCGGTGGCGCGCAGTTCTGGAAGGAAGAGGAAGAAGGGAACGAGCGCATCTCCGACAACCGCTTCCGCGAAGTGGCCGAGCGGCTTCAGTCCGCTAAGAGCGAAAAAGTCCTCGCCGTCGGATGCCCCTTTTGCAAGAGTATGCTTAACAGCACACCGAACAGAAACGCCGCCGACGACATTGCAGTGAAAGACATCGCAGAGCTATTGCTTGAAAGCGTACTGGGCAAGCAGATCCCGGAATCCATAGCTGCTGTTACGCAATCTCCCGCTGTAATCGAACAGATTCCAGCGCCTGCACCAGCGGCAACGGTTATACCTGCTACATCTGCAATAGAAGAGCCACAGCTTCAACCACAGACAGAACGAAAAAAGTGGCAGCCGAAAGCAGCGATTCCAGCACCGGCAAGTGAACCTGGATCAATTGCAGCTCCACCGGAACGCAAGAAGTGGATGCCAAAGTCTGCGGCTTCATCCGCTCCTGTCATTGCAGAGACAACACCATCCACAAGTGAAACGCAGCCAGCAGCACCGGAAGGACCAAAGCCCGAACGCAGAAAGTGGCAGCCGAAATCCAAATCTGAATAAGGCAGGAAAGAGAGCACAGAGCTCAGGACCGACAACCCAGCTTTAACCGGTCTAGTTTAAAAATCAAGAGTTTAGAGTGAGTATTCTGAAATTTGTTGACAAGTATAGACAGGCAGCCTAATATTTGCCGCGCCGGGTGGTAACGATTCCATTTCGTAATGGTTTCATGGCCTTTACCGTCCAGTTCAGTCCCCCATCTCAAAAAAAACTGGAGCATTCAACATGACGCGACTTCTATGCGGGTGTTCGTGGCAGTTGTATCGCATGGCTTTCCTGCTTTTCCTAATGATAGGAATGGCACTCTCTTCCATCGCAGTATCCGCGCAAACGGGGTATACGGGAATTTTCGGAGGCGGACCAATTTATAAGAATTCGACGGCAACTATCTCTGAACTGGAGAACTCCGGTTTTACTGAGGTGATTGTCTGGAGCGTTGAGGTGGGTTCAACGGGAGACCTGAACTTGAATGGGGAGTTTCCGCTGACATCCAATGGCTCCTATGTAGGCAATCAGACCTATTCGAATTTTGCTTCTACTCTGGCGACTTTGAAACAGGGCACGGTGAAGAGAATCACATTCAGCATCGGGTCCTCGAATGTTGGAGACTGGCAGCATATTGAGTCTCTAGTCAATGCACAGGGAACAGGATCGAGCAGCATTCTCTATAAGGATTTCCAGGCTCTGAAGGCTGCGATTCCTTCGATTGACGCAATTGATTTTGATGATGAGAACAACCAGGATCAGTCCTCCACGGTTGCGTTTGCGGTCATGCTGGGAAATCTTGGCTACCATGTGATGCCGGATGCGTATGACAACAGCAGTTACTGGACGTCAGTGGTTTCTCAAATCAATACTCAATTGCCAGGTACGGTGGATGGAGTCCACTTGCAGGCCTATGCTGGCGGAGCAGGGAACAATCCATGCTCGGGCTGGAACTTTGGGAGTGTTCCCGTGCTTCCGGGGCTTTGGGATCAGAATGACACTTCCAGCCAGGTGGAGAGCACAATGAGCAGTTGGCATTCCCAATGCAACATTCTCGGCGGGTTCTTATGGCTCTATGACGATATAGCGGGACAGAATACGGCTTCACAATACGCCAACGCGATCAACACCGGGGTTGGGAACGGCGCGAGCAACAACGGAGCCTACAACGTGAATGGCATCTACACGGATGGGACTTCGTTCTCAACCGGAGGGTTGGACGGCGACGGCTATGCTTATTCCTCAAATCTGCTGGGGTCATCGGTGAGCTGGAATGGAAGCTCATTCAAGCTGGGATCTGCCAACAGCGCGAACGCCTGGAGCAGCACGACGATTCCATTGACCTCCGGCCAATACAGCACGATGCATCTGTTAGGTACTGGAGTGAATGGAAATCAGACCTCCCAGACCTTTGTTGTGAATTACACCGACGGGACCAGCACAACGATTACTCAAAACATGAGCGATTGGTTCACTCCGCAGAGTTACAGCGGAGAGGCCGAGGCCAAAAGCATGACGTACCGCGACACCAGCAGCGGAGGACAGGACAACCGGACGTTTTATCTTTATGGGTACTCGTTAGCGACGAACAGCAGCAAAACAGTCAAAAGCCTTACGCTTCCTAACAACCGCAATGTGGTTATGCTGGCCTTCACGCTGCCATAGAAATGCATTATCCATTGCCATGAGACCATATAACTGAATAAGCTCGGTCCGGTTGCTGATATTGCAGTAACTGGACCTTTTACTTTATAAACGCATCGCCAGAGGAGCATTCAGGACACAACTGCTCCACACGAAACCAGCTGCCGGGTACCCCAGGTTCGCGAAGCTAACCTGGGTGTACTTGTGAGTACAACAGTCAATCCCTGCCTGTGAATGAAATATTTATTCACCAACCTCCCGCCCAATCTCCCAATGATGCCCATAAGGATCGACGATGCGACCTAATCGCCATCCGTGTTCTTCGCCTACAGGGAAAACCTCCAGCGCGCCAGCCGCCCGAGCCTGAGCGAAGACAGCATCTGGATCAGCAACCGTCAAAATGATTCGAACGGTACCACCGCCGAGAGATTCAGGACTGAAGTTCCCGTGCTCCGGAGACTCATCACTCAGCCAGAACTCCGCGCCATTCACTGAAAGTCTAGCCACTACATTCCCATCGGGATCTTCAAGGCGATAGACCTCCGTTGCACCGAATGCGGACTTGTAAAAGTTGACGGCCTGCGCACTATTCCGAACCGACAGCCAAGGAGCAATCGAAGTTTGAAAAGAACTCTTCGTCGTATAGCTCACACATCCCATGAACGACGGCTTGGCGTCGTCGGTCCATAGCGCTACATCATGACTATCCGAAATCCCCGCCTGCACCACCCACTGATCGTTCACCTGGATCGTCGCCAGAACGCCTGTATCGGTAAACGGGTCCACGGCATATAGCACTGAGTGGCTGAAGATATAGTTATTCGGCGTCAACTGCGCTTCAATTCCCGGAATAGAAATAAACCGCCCCACCCGCACATTCATGCCCTTCGCCACATGGGGAAAGTACACGTCCGCGTACTCCAGCACCGGGTCGAACCCATACTGCCTGTCCTCCAGCAATCCGAAACTCCGTTCAGGACCACATCCTGAAAATACTGCACAGGACATACTTTATGAGGTATTGCATATGGAATCCGTAAAGAATGCTTGAAGGACCGGCGAACCAGTCGCGCCCATATCTCATGCGGTCTATGTTGCTACGTTCGACGAAAAACCTGGCTAGCCGAGAAATATCAAAAAGTGAAAGCCCAACTGCTACCGGATCAGTAAATACTAGGGCGTTTTTCGGTATCTATCTTGGAAGAGGGCGGCCGTCTCGGTCTCAAGTGTTTACTCCTGAGTTATTTCCGGGTGGGCGACAATCCGACCTGAACCCGCGATTTGACCTTCAACACGTCTGGATGAGTGCGTTGGCCTGTTCACGTCAACGCACAACGAAGATCCACCTTGCGGACATTGGTCTGTGACCGGTGGAATCCGGTTACCCTTCTTGCCAACCAGGTGGAGCGCTACGCATACCCCGAATCCGTCCAATTCGCGTCGAGTCCGAGCTGCGGTTTACAGTTCGCGAATCGCAGTCACAGGGTTTCGGCGCATCGCTCGATGTGCGGGAAGGTAGGATGCTACCAACGACATTGCTCCCAGGAGCGTGACGACGGAAACGACGGTGACTGGATCGTTGGCGCCGATTCCGTACAACAGCCGGGCGATGAGACGTGTCAGTCCCAATGCAAACGCCAATCCCAGCGCCAGCCCAATGCCTGTGAGCCACATTCCCTGCACCAGCACGAGCCGCAGCACGTCCACCCGTGAAGCACCTAG
>Ga0137415_10005276_pt1 | contig 12784 bp, 9 predicted proteins | sample CZODoug3_1_1_16f_FD_183082 | JGI IMG/M metagenome (GOLD analysis project Ga0137415, IMG submission 183082) | Vadose zone soil fungal communities from Angelo Coast Range Reserve, California, USA - CZODoug3_1_1_16fungal (Hybrid Assembly) | ecosystem: Environmental > Terrestrial > Soil > Vadose... | reverse complement strand
AGCATCCCGCCGAACAGCGAAAACATTTTCCGCGGGCGGAAATAAAACTTCCGGTAGAACTCTTCGACCGAACTGAAAATGACGGTGGATTGCAGGCCCGGGTAGTTCATCGCCGCCGTTTGGATCCCGTGCGTATCGACCAACTCACCGGTCTGGATTTGCAGCCAGCCCTGCTCTTGCGCCTGGCGGTACAGCTCCGTGCCCGGATAGGGCGCGGCCAGGGAAACCTGGATCGTTTCCGGCTCGATGTCGCAAGCAAACTTGATCGTCTTCTGAATCGTTTGCGGAGTCTCGCCCGGAAGTCCAAGGATGAACGTCCCGTGGATGACGATGCCCAGGTCTTTCGCGTTGCGCGAAAACTCCCGCGCAATATCCAGACGAACGCCTTTCTTGATGTTGATCAGAATCTGATCGTCGCCGGATTCATACCCGACGAGCAGAAGGCGCAGGCCGTTGTCTTTCATGATTTCGAGCGTCTTGCGAGGCACATTCGCCTTCGCATTGCACGACCAGTTCAATCCGAGCTTTCCGAGGCGGCGCGCGATTTCCTCCGCGCGGGGAAGGTCATCGGTGAAAGTGTCATCGTCGAAAAAGAATTCGCGCACCTGCGGGAAATGTTTCTTCGCCAGCGCCATTTCGGCCGCGACGTTGTCCGCGCTGCGCACGCGGTAGCGATGCCCGCCCAGCGTCTGAGGCCACAGGCAGAACGTGCACTTCGAGCGGCATCCCCGGCCGGTATAGAGCGACACGTAGGGGTGCTGCAGATAGCCGATAAAATAGTTTTCGATGGTCAAATCGCGCTTATACACGTCCACGACGAACGGCAGACCGTCCATATTCTCAATCGTAGGCCGGGGCGGGGTGAAGGAGACGCGCCCATTGTCGCGGTACGCCAGACCGCCAATATCTTTCAGCGGCTTGCGCGACGCAACGTCGGCGCAAATGTAATCAAACTCCCCGACCGCAACCCAATCCACCGCCGGCGCGGCATTCATCGATTGCATCGGCAGGACGCCTACGTGCGCGCCGACCATGCCGATCATGATCTTGGGATTTACTTCCTTCAGGTGCGCGGCAAATTTCGCGTCGTTTGTAAAGGACGGCGTGCTCGTGTGCAGCACCGCCAATTCGTAGTCCTTTGCCAGGGGAGCGACTTGCTCGACCGTCAGGCCATCCGGGGGAGCATCGATAAGCTTGCTACCGGGGACCATGGCCGCGGGCTGCGCCAGCCAGGTCGGATACCAAAATGACTTGATCTCGCGCCGCGCCTGGTACCGCGCCCCAGCCCCGCCGTCAAAACCCTCATAGCTCGGCGGATTCAAAAACAACGTCTTCATTACTTCAGGCATTCCTAAATTCCCCCTCGTGCCGGACTTCCGAAAGCGCAGCTTCGTTGGCTCGAACCAGCATTTTACCCGAAACGCAGCCTTCCCAACAGGAAAACTCGCCTACTGCAGCACCTTTGCCACCTGCCCGGTCGTTCGGAGCAGTTCGAGTTCCGCCTGCTGCCGGGCATAGTTCGCATCGAGAAACGAGAGCCACTTATCGTTTTCTTCCAGGTGCGCAGCCTCCAAGTCTCTCAAGCTGCCGCGCCCCTGGTCGAATTGCACCTGCAGAATCCGCAGATTCTCCTGCGAGAGCTGCAGTTCGAGTCGCGCCACTTCTCCCGCGAGGTCCGTCTCGCGAACCTGCCTGGCCTTCCGGCGGACATCGAGCGAAAGCTCGCTGCGCTTCTTCGCCAGCAACAAGTCGGCCTCGTTTAGGTCCGCACGTGCGAAAGCGACGGCAGACGTTGTGCGGGAGGCAAAAATCGGGATGCGCACCTCCAAGCCAAAGATGACGTTGTTGCGCTGAAATTTCTTGAAAAAATCGGTGTAATTGTTGGTATTGCTCAAGACATTGTACTGGCCGACGAGGGAGACCGTAGGCCAGTATCCTCCTCGTTCGCCTTTCAGTTTTTCTTCCCGCGCGCGCCGTTCCGTTTCCACCTGCTTCAACTCGATATTGTTCGCCATGGCTTGCGAAACCACGTCTTTCGCTTCCTCCACGGCGTCGCCTGGGATTTCCTCGGTTGAGACTTCGATGGGTTGGTCGGCCGGCAGCCCCATCATGTCGCGCAATTCTCCGGAGAGCGAATCTTCGCGATCTTCCAGTTGCGCAATCCGCTGCTCGATTCGAGCCGCCGTGAGCTGGGCGCGCGTGACCTCAATGGGCAGCTCGCGTCCCGCTTCGGCGCGCTCCCGCATCGAGTCAAGAATGCGTCCCGCACTCAGACGTTCGCCACGCATCAATTCCTGCGCGTGGCGCACTTTCGCCAGTTCCAGGTATTCGAGCGCCGCTCGCACCATCACCGTGTCACGCACGCCTTCCATGGAGAGCCGCTGTCCCTCGGCCCGCTGTTCGGCCGCCCGCTGGTCGCCCTTGAGCGGCGGATTGAAAATTTGCTGATCGTAAGACAGGCTGAAAATAGCGGGCACCCCACCTCCCGACATCAACGGGAATCCGTTGGTGTACGCGGCGCCGGTCCCTGTATAGAAGTTCGGAAGGAACGCCGCCTTGGCCACACCCGCTTCGCGTTGCACCAGGTCGTAGTGGAGTCGAGCCAATGCGAGATCGCGGCTGTTCCCCACCGCCAGGGTGACAGCTTCCTTGAGCGTAAGCTTGCGCGAGATCCCTGCGTCCTGCGCTCGAACAGCCGAAATGCAGGTCAAAGTGAGCAGTGCGATCGACGCCGCGTATCCTGTGCCGCTTCGCCGGTCGCCCGCGGCATTTGCTCTTCTATTCATGACCACATTCTCGCTTTCCCACCATCGAATAGCCATGAGGCCAACTATTCGTATCGCAGCGATTCGGTTGGCTGCAGTTTTGCGGCTCGATCCGCAGGCAAATACCCAAAGAAAACGCCGACCGAACAGGAAACCAGAAACGCCAACAGGACCGACTGCCAAGGGACCGGCACGCGCAGATTCCCCGGGAGCAGCGGCTGGACGAGGACCGGGATCGCAACCGCAATCAGGATCCCCAGTACCGAGCCGAATCCGCTGATCAAGAAAGCCTCGAGCAAGAACTGAGTCAGAATTTCGCCGCGCCGCGCTCCGATGGCCTTGCGAATCCCGATCTCGCGAGTGCGCTCCCTCACCGTCACCAGCATGATGTTCATGATTCCGATGCCGCTGACCAGCAGCGCGATGAACCCAATCAGCACCAGGACGATCGTCAGCGCCAGCGCAATTTTCCGCGCCGCGTCCAGAATCGAACTGAGGTTCATCACCTGATACCGCGCGCGTGTGGGATGCCGGCCGCGCAACAGTGCCTCCAGTTGCCGGGTTGCAGGGACAACTCCCTCGGGCGTTCCGGCCTGCGCGTACAGCATCTCGAGGGAAGTATCTCCCGTGTAGTATTTCATCAGCGGAAACGGGATCAACACCGAGTAATCCTGAATCTCAGATAGGCCGAACGTTTCCACGCGTTCCTTGAAGACCCCAATGACCGTATAACTGAATTCGCCGACCCTCAGGTTGCGCCCGACCGGCTCTGCAAACGGAAACACGAGATTCGCGAGCTGCGTGGTAATCAAGCAGACCCTGCTGCGCGCATAGATGTCATCGGTATCGATAAATCTGCCGCGCAAGATCAGCAAGTTTCGGATTTGCTGAAATCCTTCGGTGACACCGACGAGGTTTACAGTGCGCTCAACCGACCCGGCCAGAACTGAACTTTGCATGCCGCGCGTCCCTGCCACGGTTACGACTCCCGGAATCGCCGCTTTCGCGGCATTCATGTCTTCCAGTGACAATTCGTCCTGCAGCATAATGGGACGGTTGGGATCGATGTCCAGACGCGCGTAGACGAGGTTCGAGCCGACCCCTTCTATTTGCGCGATGACGTAGCGGCGTCCACTCAATGCCACGGTTACGACCAGCACGATGCACGCGCTCCCGATGATCACGCCGAGTGTAGTCAAAAACGCGCGGACCTTGTTGGCCCAAAGGGCCTCCAGCGCGACCATCCAGGTTTCATTCCGTAGCATCATGATCGTCGTGGTTGACTATAACAAACCTAAGATGAAAAAAACCTGCCGGACGTTGGATATTCAATTTACGGTGCCGATGCGATTGCCGCCCTGAAATGCCCGCACTTCTTTCTGAATGGAGTTAGGAAATCCAGCTGCCAGGGTGATTCGCGGCGCCTTATTTCTCTTTCACTCGCTTCCATGCTTCCTCCACGGGTTTATTGTGCGGATCAAGAGCCAAGGAAGCGCGATAATTCTCGGCCGCTTCCGAAAATCTGCCCTGGGCTTCATGGAGCTTTCCAAGCCACTCGAGCGCGAAGGAATGCGAGGGAAGATCGGAGTTGTCGGGAACCGTGGCGAGGTAGGACTTCAGCAACGATTCCGCCCCGGCCGGATCATTCTTTTTCATCACCAGCAATACGCCGCGGTAAAAACTCAAGCGGCGGTCATCGACATCGATTCGTTCGGCGGCGGCAATCGCGTCACTCATTTTCGCGGGGTTCTGGCGGTCCCGGTAGTAGTCCGCCGTTTCAAAATAGACGCCGATACGGCTGGTGTTCGATTCCATGACTTTTGCGAAAACCGCATCCGCTTCCGCGAATCGTTTCTTCGTGGCGAAGAATTCTCCGCGGGCAAGCTGTCCTTGCAGTGCGTCGATTTTATCGAGGTCCTCGATATGCTTCAGGGCGCGGTCGTCGCCGCCGCCGACGATGGACGGCGCGTACATTTCAAATCGGATCAAGTCGCGTTGCGCCTGGAAATTGGAGGGATTGAGATGGACCGCCACCTCGAATTCTTTGTGCGTCTTTCGCGCCCAGGACATGGCGCTCAAGAAAATGGACTCTTCGGCCTTGCGGCCGTAGGCTTTGCCGAGCCAGTCATGATACTCGGATTGGTTGGGGGCCAATTGGACGCTGCGCTCGAAACTCGTCACCGCCCGCGTGTATTCTCGAAGCTCGTAATAGCTCTGGCCGAGCAGGAAGTGAAGCGGCCCATCTTGCGGGGACTTTCCGATCGCCTCCGTCAGCGCGTCCACGGCTTGGTGATAGTGCCCCGCGTTAAAATCCCGCTGCGCGTCGGCAAGAGAGTTCTGCCCGCCGCGAGCCGTAACGGCATGCGCCGCGAAAGCCGCCAGCAACAGGACTACACATCGCAGACGGAATCTCATTCCGGACGCACCGCTCGAATATGCAGGTTTTCCTTGAGCGACGCCTCGCCCCGCAATGCGACCACATCGCCATTTTGCAAACCCGAAAGAACCTCAATCATCGTCGGATTGGTGATGCCCACGGTGATCTCGCGCCTGTGCAGACGGTCGTCCTGCACCACAAAGACGAATCGCTTGCCGCCATCGACGTAGACCGCGCCGCGGGGAACCACGAGTACACTCGGCCGCTCACTGATGTGAATCCGCACGTCGACCGTCGTGTTCGGGATCAGATCCAAACGGTCGTTGGATACCGAGCAAAGCAATTCACCGACGTTGCGTGTGCCATGGGCAACCACTTGTTTCGGGACCACCTCGGTGCGGCCGCTCCATACGCGATCGGGATGCGCGTCCCAGAAAATCTCCACCGTCTGGTTGAGATCGATCTGCCCGAGTTCGGGCTCATCAATAAATGCGCGAACACGCACGTGGTGCAAGTCGGCCATCTCGGCCAGCAGATCTCCCTCCTTCACGAAATCACCCTGGTGGATCGGCAGTGAGTACAACGTTCCATTCGTGACGGCGGTGCCATGAGTGGAATTCATTTTCCCCTCGAGGTCCCGGACTTGATTCCTAGCGTGTTCCACGAGAAGAGCGACGCGGTCCATGTCCAACCGTGCCTGGCTCACGTAAGTCTGTTTCGCTTTTTCGAGCGATTGGACGTCTGCTTCGGCTTGCGCCAGCGCCAACCGGTTCGCTTCCAACTCATGCGGTGTGGCGGCTTTCTGGGCCACCAGATTGATCAAGGATTCGTTGTCGCGGCGCAATTGTTCCCGCAGGGCCTTGGCTTTTTCCAAATCCGCGGCGACTTTCGCCATTTGATCGGCCCGGCCCCCTGATTTCGCCACGCGGAGCGCCTCTTCTTCCGCGGCCAGGTCCGCACGCGCCTGCGCGAGATCAGCGCGCACACCGGCGTCGTCTAAAGCGAATAGCAACTGTCCGCGTTTCACCTGCTGGCCTTCCACGGCGTAAACTTTCTTGACGAAGGTGGGAAAACTCGCGCGAGACGAAATCGGCATCACCGGTTCCACTTTCCCGTTGGTGGAGACCACCGAGCTCAAGTTTTCCCGGACGACGTCGGTGACCGCTACGCGAGCCGTTGCTCCCCGGCCGCTGACAAAAACCAGGATGCCCGTCAGCACGAGGGCGGCGACCACAATGAGCCACAATCTTCGTCCGAGTGCCGGTCCCATTCCGTCCTCTCCCTGCCGGCCCTTGCCGACAGATCAAACGTTGCATTCTAGCAAAGTCCTATGCAGCAAACGAACGACCGGCGGGATTCTGGACCTATCCGACTACTCTGAGATGCGCCGCGATCCAGCCGGGATGCCGCGACAAGCCTAGCGCCAAACCAGCGTTTCAGGTTGCGCATCGCTGTGCTAGAATTCCATTATGAGTGCGGAACCGGCCCAACCACAATCGCATGTTCCAAAGCAAGAAACTCCGACGCCGGGACAACCGGCTCTTCACCGTGTTTGCATACAGTGTAACAACATGTTCCGCGTGCCACCCGAAAATTTTGACGCTAAGCAGTGCCCCAACTGCCATAAAGGATAGATTGGCAATCCTCGTTTTCAACCTAGCACCCTGCAACATGCAATTCCTTCCCGGGTTCGGCTACAATATTCTGGCGGGCTCCAAGTCGCCGACGCGCCACTCGCCCGCCAAAGCAACGCGGCGAACGGGAAGCCAGCGCTAAGGCGACGGAGCGTAGAGCCCGCTCCCACTGCCCGCACAGTCTCGATATGAGCCCGCATGATTGAAGCGCATGGCCTGGTGAAGAGGTTCCGCGACAAGAAGCGCGGGGAAGTCTGCGCTGTCGACCGCGTAAGCTTCCGGTGCCGGCCAGGTGAAATTTTCGGATTGTTGGGCGCCAATGGCGCGGGGAAAACCACAACCTTGCGCATCCTGGCAACAATTCTGGCTCCGTCCGAGGGCACCGCCATCGTTGCGGGCTACGACGTGAAGAAGGACCCCCAGAAAGTGCGCTCCTGCGTGGGGTTTCTTTCGACGGCGACCGCCCTCTATGGGCGTCTCTCGGCGCAAGAAATGGTGGAATACTTTGGCCGGCTGCACGGACTCGACGAACCCACCCTGCGGCAGCGCATCGATGCGATCTTCGAGCGGCTCGCAATGAACGATTTTCGCGGCCGGCGCTGCGACAAACTCTCCACTGGGATGAAGCAAAAAGTCTCCATCGCGCGCACTCTGGTGCATGATCCATCGGTCATGATTTTCGACGAGCCCACCGTGGGTCTGGACGTGATGGCCGCGCGCACGATCATCGGCTTCATCCGGGAGTGCCGCGATCGCGGCAAGACGGTGATCTTCTCCACGCATGTCATGAGCGAAGTCGAAAAACTCTGCGATTCCATCGGGATCATCCACGGCGGCCGGTTGCTGGCCGGGGGCACTCTCGCCGATTTACGCGAGCGATTTGGCAAACAGGACCTGGAAGATATCTTCGTCGAGGTTGTGGAACAGTGAGCCTTCGAAACATCGGCATCGTGTATCGCAAGGAATTGATCGATTCGTTGCGTGACAGACGAACTGTGATCTCCATGATCGTCGTGCCCCTCGTGCTGATGCCTCTGCTGACGATTGGCCTCGGAGTAGTCCTGGTAAGGCAGGTCAGACAGGCCCGGGAAGAAGTGCCGAACGTAATGATCCTCGGCGGAGGGGATTCGCCAAAGGTGCGGGCGGAGCTCGAAGAACTGGAAGGCGTGCAAATTGTTCCGCAAAAACCCGATTACGCGGAGGAAATCTCCAGCAAGCAGATCCGCGCCGCGGTGGAGATTCCGGCGGGTTTCGATGCGAAGCTTGCCGCCGGCGAGCCCATGAGCGTGAAGATTTATATGTATGAGGGAGAATTGAAGTCGGGCTTTGGTGCGGAACGACTGCAAAATTTCTTTCGCGACTTGCGCGACCGCACGATTCGCGAACGCCTCGAAGCGAGGCGATTGCCTGAGAGCATGATCCGCCCATTCGATATCACGCAGCACAACGTAGCTCCGCCGGAAAAAGTCAGCGGCGCGTTGCTAGGCGGACTCGTTCCCTACTTCGTAATTTTATTGTGCCTGACCGGGGCGATGTACCCGGCCATGGATTTGACCGCGGGCGAAAAGGAACGCGGAACGATCGAGACGATACTTTGCAGCCCGGTTTCGCGCACCCATCTGGTGCTGGGAAAATTCCTTATGGTCCTCACGGCTTCCGTCGCTACCGCCGTACTATCCATCCTTTCGATGACCGTTTCGTTTGGCGTGGGAAAGAAAATGATGCAAGACGTGGCCGATCGCGCCGCCGGCCAGGTTCTTCAAATCACCATGACCGGGAAGGCCGTGCTCTCCGTTTTCGTCATGGTGCTTCCCCTCGCGGTGCTGTTTTCAGCCGCGCTGCTGGCGATTGCGTTGTTCGCGAAAAGCTTCAAGGAAGCGCAGAGCTACATTTCGCCCCTGATGATCGTAGTGATCCTGCCCGCCGTGGCGGCAGTGTTGCCTGGCGTGGAGTTGAACACGACGCTTGCGCTCTTGCCGGTGTTGAACACCAGCCTGGTCAGCAAGGAAATCATGACCGGAACCTATCACTGGAAATACATTGCCCTGATCTTTATGTCGTCATGCATCTATGCTGCTGCGGCCATCGCCATCGCCGTGAAATTGTTTCAGCGGGAAGACGTGCTGTTCAGAACGTAGGAAGGATGCACGAGGCAAGGAAGCAAAGGGGCAGGAGGCAAGAAACCTGAGTGATACGAGTCGAATTTTCCTTGCCTCCTTGCTCCCTTGCCTCCTTGCTCCTTTGCTTGCCTCTCTGTTTACACTGGACGCGCAGTCTCGTGATGTTCCTCCCAGGCATTCGAGAGGCGGCGGACGGTTTCCCGGAGGCGCACGGCAAGTTCGGCAATAGTCTCCAGGCGCTCGACCGCGCCAGGAGGAAGCCGGTCGCGCCGGGCCAGCAGCAGTTCGGTATTGCCGAGGATGCCGGTCAGCGGATTATTGACTTCGTGCCGCAATATTTCGCCGAAATCACCCGCTGAGTCGTCGCTCGGAAAATGAATCATACCCGCCACACGGTCAGCCATGCGCGCGCGACGGTCGAGCATGCCGGCAGCGATCGTCAAGAAGTGGTCCGTGTGCGCGACAAAATCGACGGCGCCGGAGGTAATCAAGAACGCCAGGGAAGCCTGCTTCTCCGCCGCTGCGGCGACCACCACGGGCGCCGTCTCGGAGAGCAGCGCGACCGCGGATTCGAGCGGCTCCCTGTCGCGCGAAGCCTCCACTGCGGATTCGTCGAGAAACACCACCGATGGTGTGGTGCGATAGAATTCCCTGCGCGCTTGTTCGACCGAACTGGCCGTCCGCAGCAGATAGTGGCCGCCCGACGCGTCCAGTTCGTGAATGCACCCCTGAATCACCGCCGAATCGGCGCTGACAATGAAAATCGTTCGACCCGTTGGACTCATTTTTCCCTCGCGACGGCTTGCGACCAGCCTGCCGCGCCGGCAGCTTCTTTAGCAGCCGGTGCTGCGGCGAGGGCTCGGCGCACCGCTTCTTTCAACTCTTCCACCAAGAACGGCTTCGCCAGGTACGGCACGCCGCTCGAATTCAGAAACTCCAGCGACCGTGGGCTCATCGTGTCCCCGGTTACAAACAGCAATCTGTGCTGGAAGGGACTTCCTCGTCTCAACAGCTCATGATAAAGACCGGGACCGTCCAAATGCGGCATTCTCAAATCGCAGATGATCAGGTCATACTCGTGGTCTTTCAGACGATCGAAGGCTTCCCGGCTGTCGAGCAGGGTGTCCACCCGAAAGCCCATCTCCGACATCACGTCGGAGATCAAATCCGACACAGTGGGTTCGTCCTCGACCACGAGAATCTGTTCCAGACGGCGCGCAGTCCGAACAGGGCGTGGCACGGGAACAACCGCTGCGGCGTAGGGCGTGGCTGCCGGCTCCTCTGTCGTGAAATCGAGCGCGGCGGCGGAAAGCGCGGGCAACTCAACGCTCAGCTTGGCCCCGTGACTCGGCTGGCTATCGACACTGACCTCACCCCCGTGCTCCTGCACAATTCCGTACACGATCGATAGCCCTAGGCCTGTGCCCACTCCCACCGGTTTCGTCGTGAAGAAAGGATCGAAAATGCGCGAGACGGCCTCGGGGGAAATGCCTGGACCGTCGTCGGAAATTTCCATCCCGATGCGGTCACCCGAAAGGCGGCGCGTGCGGATCTGGATCCGTCCATGCTCCCCTCCCTGCCCCCGTCCCTGCTGGATGGCCTGTTCTGCATTAACAATTAAGTTAAGTACCGCTTGCTGTAACTGGGCGGCATCGGCCAGGGCTTGTGGCAGGGCAGGATCGAAGACGAGATCCACGGAGATGTTTTCGATTTTCAGTTCATAAGCGCGCAGGGCGACCGTGCGCTCGATGACTTCGTTCAGATTGACGGCGCGGCGCTCTGGTTTGGCTTCCCTGGCAAACAGGAGGAGATTCTTTACGATTCGGCCGGCGCGCGCCGCTTCCTGCGAAATGCGCCGAGCATCGGCAAGGCGATCCGGCGCGGACCGGCGGCTGACCAGGAGTTGCGCGTATCCCTGAATGCTCGTCAGTGGATTGTTGAGCTCGTGGGCGATGCCCGAGACCAGCTGGCCAAGCGCAGCCATTTTTTCCGTTTGCAGAAGCTTGGACTGGATCAGCCGCTGGCCGGTGATGTCACGATACACCTCGAGCCACCCTATCTTCGTGCCGCCGGCGTTGAACAGGGGCCGCATGAAGCGTTCCACAACCTTGTGGGATGGCCGCACCAGTTCGAGTTCGTCCCACCTCGCTTCGTCCCCCCGCCGCACATATTCGCGCCAGCGCGCCACCGCTTCGGCCGGGTGTTTGAAGCGTCCCGCGAGGCCGTCGATCAATGCGTCGATCGAGCGCAGTCCGAAGAGGCCGCGCGCTTCCAGTCCCATGATTTGGGCCAAGCGGTCGCTAACCACCCGGATATTTCCCGCGGCGTCCAGCAAAAGCACACCGGAATCGATCGAGTCCGTAAGGCCATGCATTTCCGCTTTCAGCCGCCCTTCCTCTTCAAGCTGGGCCATTCGGGAGCCGTAATCCTCGAAATAAACCAGCCATCGCCGGCCGTCATTGCCGCAAGCCTCGAGCGTTGAGCGCAGGTGCAGGCGTACCAATGCGCCCGAAGTCAAGGTGGCCTCGAGGGGAACGACGGGGCGCTCAGGGCTGGGTCGATACCCGGAGTCGCTTCGAACGGCGCGCTCGCGCCATTTGGTTACCGCATCGCGCGAGACTGGAGTGAAGAGATCCTCCAGCCGATCCTCCTTGCTGCGTCTCGAGCCGAGGTGCAGAAAGGCCCGCGCGGCATGGCTGGCTTCGTGAACGCGCCCCTCATCATCCACGAAAACGAGGTATTCAGTGCTGTCCTCGACAATCTGTCGCAAGGAATTCGTCCATCCAGTCCGCTCCGCGCGCGTCGCCTCTTGATCCAACGCAGACGAAGCCAACAACGCATAGCACTCCAGGCGCGCCATATCGTCGGCGGAATCCTGCGATGGCAGCAGCCCGGCCATCAGCGCGCCGCACGTCCGATTTCGAACTTCGATAGGAAAGGCGATCACGCGATCCAGTGCGGGCGCGGCCTGATCCGAAGCGGATTCTGGCGGGGCTGGGAGGGCTTCCCCGCCCAGTTCCACCTCGCGCCCTTCCTCAAGAACCTTGCGCCACAGGTGCAGGAATGGTTCCTGTTGGACTGCCGCACGCCATTCTTCCGGGCCGTCCCAGGACTCCGCGAGCATGGGCGATACGCCGGGCCTGCCCAACACAACAAACTCCGCTTGCATATGATGCCGAGCGGCGCGGGCAATCTGTGGCAGGATCGAATCCACCGAAACACCGCATAGGATGGCGCGGGAAAGCCGAGCCAGGCAGCGGAGTTCCTCGGCCGCCAATTCCCTCTTGCGAGCGTCGCTATAGTGGGCGACCGCAAGCGCGACCTCCTCTGCGCGTGCGCGCAGCGATTCCAATTCAAATTGCAATGTAGCTTGCGGACAGGCGTAACCCACCATGGCCAAACCGAGCGTACGGGCGCCTGCACGTAGCGGAACCCAGATGGCGTCGTGCATCCCGACCAAGGGACCGAGGTGCGGGATCGTATCGTCCCGGCCGATTTCGACTCGCAGCAGCTCCCGGCTCTCAAGCGCGGCGCGCAGGAAGGGCGTCGAAATATCGAGGTGCTTCCACTGCTCGGGGATAGGACCTCGTTTGGCTTCGACCACTCTTCCCCAACCCGCTTCGCCGCGCCGCTCCCCGGCCAGCCAGATACCGGCCCGATCCGCAGAGCAGGACTCGAGCAATTCCTGAACAGCCACTTCCACCACTTGATTGAGCGAATCGCCGCGCGCGGCAGCCCGGATCAGAGCGCCTTTGCGCTCCTCCGGCGCAGTTTCGGTTTTCCACCTTCGCATCCAGCCAGATGCGGGCATCATCACTCCTGATTCCTGGTCTTCTACAATCACGCTTGCAAAATTAGATAGCTGAACAGCAGTGCGGCCCCTGCCAT
>Ga0137415_10005274_pt1 | contig 12784 bp, 15 predicted proteins | sample CZODoug3_1_1_16f_FD_183082 | JGI IMG/M metagenome (GOLD analysis project Ga0137415, IMG submission 183082) | Vadose zone soil fungal communities from Angelo Coast Range Reserve, California, USA - CZODoug3_1_1_16fungal (Hybrid Assembly) | ecosystem: Environmental > Terrestrial > Soil > Vadose... | reverse complement strand
TCCGGCAATCTCCCAGGGTATACCTATGACCCACGGGGGACGGGCGCATGCCCTTGGTACAACGCCCGAAATCCCCGGATTCCGGTCAGGTTGAGGCACTTAGCCTCGCTGCGCGGTCGTGGCCGGGACAAGCCCGGCGACGACGCCAGGATGTGATTCAACGCGATCAAAATCCGCTCTAAGTCACGAATTTGGGCACCCCCGACACGCGGCATCGGCGAGGCGCGGGCGGATCGCATCCGGCGGATCGCATGTCGGCTGTCAATTTAACAGAAAGCCGATGCGGGACGGAAGCCGTGAAGACGGTTCGAGGCCGAACTTGTCGGGTCGATCTCGTTAACGCAACGCCGCGATCCCCGACATCGTGCCGACGTCTCTTGTGTCATCACCATGAAACACAAGGGAATTTTCGCACGAACCGAAACCGGCCCTCAAAGCCGCGCCCCAGTCGAACCATGCAGATTGCGGGGGGCTTGCGCGCGAGCCCGGCCATATCAGCAGGATCCAATCTTCTTGAGGTAATTATAGGCTTCGATGATCTCTCGCAACTTATCTTCCGAGGCGCGGTCACCGCCGTTGGCATCGGGATGATGGCGTTTCACCAATTCCTTGAATCGCGCCTTTATTTCAGGACCGGACGCGCTGTCCTCCAACCCAAGTGCATGAAGCGCCTTGCGCTCGGCGTTGCGCACCGTTCGCCGCTCAGCCTCGGCACGAGATTGTGCCGCAGCGCCGTGCGGGCCACCGAACTCGCGCAGGATATCGAACGGATCCGCCGCGCCCACGCCAGCCTCAAAAAACCGGCCGACCCTTCCCTTTGCGCGTTTGTTGCCGCCGACCGTTCCCATACGCCAGGTCGGAAGGTGCCCGGTGAGCGCATCCTTCTGAAATCGCGCGACCGCATCGTCGCTCATCCCAGCGAAAAAATTATAGGACTGGTTGTATTCACGGACGTGATCGAGGCAGAACCGCCAGTATTCGTGTTCCCGATTGCGACCCTTCGGCGCCCGGTGGCTCGCGCGTTCGGTGCAGTTCGGCCAGTCGCAGCACGGGCGCTCCGCCTGCAGCCGGCGATCCTCGCCGGGCTTGACCCGGATGCGGTCATATAGGGGCGAGTCGAACTTCATCGCTCATTATGCGGAGGATTCTTGGCATCGCGCAAGCTTGACAGACGTGATGGGACATGCTTCGCCTCGAGGGTGTCGATTGACGTGAGAATAAACGCGCCGTCAGCGCTGTGGCGTTGGCTCCAGATGCGTGTCAGCACGGGTTCCAGATGCGTGCGCAGGAAACCATTTCAAGGAAACTCACTGAGACCTTCGCTCCTCTGAGCCTGAAGGTGCTCGACGAATCCCATCAACATGAAGGCCACGCCGGACATCGGCCGGGCGGAGAAACGCATTTCAGAATCTATATTGTAGCTGACGCGTTCCAGGGGAAGAGCCGGATCGCACGCCATCGCATGATTAACGACACCCTCGCCCACGAACTCAAATCGGGTGTCCACGCGCTCGCCATACATGCAGCCGCGCCGGGTGAAGCGCCGACGTGAGGATGACGGAGGGCAACCCTTGTGGTCGCCCCGTTGCCGGGTGCGACGAATGGGGCAACCACAATAGTCTCGCCCCCACAGTGGGCAATGTCTAGGTACGCAGGGGCTTGCCAAGGCGCCCCGCCGCCTACGCGCCGTGCTCGACAGCTCCGTGCCGCTTCCGCCAGCTGCCGAACAACCACGTGCCGTAGACCCCGACTAATACACATGCAAGGCCGAGCCAAGTCAGGGCGTAGCCGAAGTGATTATTCGGCAAGGTCGGATGCAGGCGTCCGGTCCGAGGGAGGCCGCCCGGCGGATCGGGGCTTTCCAGTTCCAGATAGAAGGGCGCGACGCTGACGCTCTTGGCGGCTGCGATAGCATTGGAGTCGCGGGAAAACCAGATGTTGCGGGTCGGATCGCCGGCGGGCGTGAATATGCCCGGCGGCTCCGGCCAACGCAGCACGCCAACCATGCTGATGGGACCCGCAACCTCGCCGTCCGGGCGAGTCTCGGCATCCTGCTTGCCGTCCGGCACGAAGCCCCGATTGACCATCACCAGGGCGCCGTCGGCGAGCCGCGCGGGCGTAAATACCCAGTAGCCCGGGCCGCCGCTCCCCTCCCGCAGGCTCGACCCGATGGTGTAGACCAGGGCCTCCCGGTCGTTGAGAAACTCTGCCGTTACGGCGACCCGCAGGAACTCATCCTCTGCCGCCGTGAGCCGAGGCCACGTTGCGGGCGCGGGAAGCGCAACGGGGGGCGCTGACAGCCGCTGCCCAATCGTCGCGATCAGGCCCTCCTTCCACGCCTTGCGATCCAGTTGCCACAAACCAAGCGACAGCAGGACGGCAAACGCTGACGCTGCGGCAATGCTCGGGATCAGCACACCACGACGCAGGTTGGCGGCGCCATCCATCATCACGCGCCGGGTTTGCGTTCAAGCCGCCCCTCGGCAGCCTTGTGGTGATACTGCAACGCGATGAGCAGGCCCTTCATAGGGCGCAGCGGCCCCAGCGTGGTGAGCAGAATCAGCGGCCCCCATAGTGCGGCATGGAGCCAGAACGGGGGCTGATAGAGCGCCTCCACGATAAGGGCGCTGCCGACGACGATGAAGCCCGAGAGGAGTATGACGAACACTGCCGGTCCGTCGCCGGCGTCGATGAAGCCGTAATCAAGCCCGCACACATCGCAATGGGCTGGCAAACCGAGGAAACCACGGAACAGCTTACCCCGACCGCATTGCGGGCACCGGCACATCAACCCGGCAAACAGCGGCGACACCGACGGACGGGAGGGCTGATCCGACATGATATCCTCGCAAAGCAAAAAAGGGGCGACCTCGGTCGCCCCTGCCCGAAAGCACCCGCCGGATGGGTTGAGCGAAGCGAAACCCATCCGCGGCCGTTCAGCGCGGTGTCGCCGGCGATGGGTTTCGCTCAACCCATCCTACGGGTCGTGGACCTCAATGTCCGGCGGCCTGCGACGCACCGTGACCCCATACATATATGCAGGCGAACAAGAAGAGCCACACGACGTCAACGAAGTGCCAGTACCAGGCGGCAAATTCAAACCCCAGATGCTGCTTGGGCGTGAACTGCCCGGCCAGGGCACGAATGAGGCACACGATCAAGAAAATCGACCCGATGATGACATGGGCGCCGTGGAATCCGGTCGCCATGAAGAAGGTGGCGCCGTAGATATGGCCCGCATAGTGGAACGGCGCGTGCATGTATTCGTAAGCCTGAATGCCGGTGAACGAGAGGCCGAGCGCAATCGTAAGGACGAGGCCCCATTTCAGGCCATCACGATCGTTGTGCAGCAAGGCGTGGTGCGCCCAGGTCACCGTGGTGCCGGACGTCAACAGGATCAAGGTATTGAGCAGGGGCAGGTGCCAGGGATTGAAGGTCTCGATCCCTTTCGGCGGCCACACGTGGCCGATGAAGTCGGCGCGCATCACCTGGTGGATGTCACTCGGAAACAGCGCGGTTGAAAAATAGGCCCAGAACCATGCCACGAAGAACATCACTTCGGAGGCGATGAATAGAATCATGCCGTAGCGGTGGGAAATCTGCACCACACGGGTGTGATAGCCGCCGTTTTCGGCCTCGTTCACGACATCGCGCCACCATGCCAGCATGGTGTAGGCCACCCCGATGGCGCCGAGGCCGAACAGGTACGGAGCAGCCGTAAAGGAGTGATGCATCCAGGTGATCAGGCCAATCGCGAGAATGAAGGCCGACACCGAGCCGACCGCCGGCCAGGGGCTCGGATCGACCAGGTGGTAGTCGTGGTGAGGTCTCGCGTGGGCGTCGGCCATTTCCGTCTCCGTCTAGTGCTCCGAACGCGGCGCCAGGGGCGCAGCGCCCGTATTGTTGCCTCGTTATGTCTTGCGCTCCCTGCCCGCCGCGCCGTCCGCTCTACCATCCCCTGGGAGCGCGGGCGTCCCGCCCGCATCTTCGAGGGGCGGACGGGACGTCCGCGCTCCCAAGGAGGGTGGGGGCAGACGCAGCGGAAAGAACGTATAGGACAGGGTGATCGTATTGAGGTCGTCCTGTTCGGAATCCTGCATCAGGACCGGATCTACGTAAAAGACGACCGCCATTTCTCGCTTCTCGCGGGGTGCGAGGCGCTGCTCGGTGAAGCAGAAGCAGTTTATTTTCGTGAAATATGTGCCGGCCGTCGGCGGCGCTACGTTATAGGCGGCCTGACCGGCGGTCTCTCGCTCCGACAGATTGGTCACCTTATAGAAGACGGTGACCACCTCACCAAGCCGGACCTCGATCGAGGTCCGCTCCGGCTCAAACCGCCACGGCAGCCCCGGCCCCACATTGGCGTCGAATCGCACGGTCATCTTGCGCTCCGACATTTGCGCCGGCGCCACACTGGCGACCTGCGGAATGCCGCCGAACCCGGTCGTCCTGCAGAACCAGCTGTAGAGCGGCACTGCCGCATAGGCCATGCCGACCATGAATGCCGCGAACACCCCGCACGCCGTCGCGATCAAGATGTCGGATGTCGGATGACGGACCGCGCCAGGATTGGCGTATCCTCCGTCGTGTTTTGTCCGTCGTCCAATATCCGTCACGTTCTGTCGTCCGTCATCTGTCATCTGCTCAAAGCGGCCGCTGCAGCACGCCGGGACCAAGCTTGACGATGGTGACCACGTAGAAGAGAAGCACAAGCGCCCCGAGTGCAAGGGCGATGGCGATCGACCGGGCGCGGCGGCGGCGCTTCTGCTCGTCCGTGAGTACGATGCCCCTCTCGTTGTTGTTATCGTCCATAACCAGCATCTTGCTCCTCACAGCAGGACGCGCCCCGGTGCGCCCAGCAGGTCATCGATCAAAAGCACCGCAAATAACACGAACAGGTATAGGATCGAAACGCCAAACAACCGTTTGGCGCCACGCAGGCCCTCGTCGTCATCGCCCAGAACCGTGATGTGCAAGGATAGCCCGATCATCGCGGCGCCGGCCACGATCGCGGTCACGCCATAAAGCAGGCCCGCGTAACCGAGCAGCCACGGCGAGGCGCCAACCGGCGCCAGCACAACCGAATATAACAAAATCTGCCGCCGCGTCTCCGCGTGGCCCGCGACCACCGGGAGCATCGGGATCCCTGCGCGTGCGTACTCCTCCGCGCGCCATAGCGACAGCGCCCAGAAATGAGGCGGCGTCCAGAAGAATATGATCAGGAACAACAGCACGGATTCGAGGCCGATCGTGCCGGTTGCGGCGGCCCAACCGATCATCGGCGGGAACGCGCCGGCGGCGCCGCCGATGACGATGTTCTGCGGCGTCGCACGCTTGAGCCACATGGTGTAGACCACAACGTAGAAGAAGATCGTGAAGGCAAGGAGCGAGGCGGCAAGCCAATTCGCCACCAGCCCCAGCACCGCAATCGAGCCGATTGCGAGCGTCACGCCGAACGCGAGCGCCTCCCGCGGCAAGACCCGACCGGCCGGTATCGGCCGCCGCGAGGTCCGCCGCATCACCGCATCGACATCGGCGTCGTACCACATATTGAGGGCGCCGGCCGCACCGGCCCCGATCGTGATGCACAGGAGCGCCGCGAAGCCAAGCACCGGGTGGAGATGCCCCGGCGTCACCATCAGGCCGACCAGTGCGGTGAACACCACGAGCGACATAACCCGCGGCTTCATCAACGCAATGTAGTCGCCGACCGATGCTTCACTGATGGCAAAGCCCGCAGCGCGGGGATTCTGATCAACGGCAGTGATGTCTGTCATGCGCTATCTGTACGGACTTTCGCAGCGTAACGTGCTTCCCTGTTTTCCTTCTTCCGCATGCGCCGCATGCGCCGCCGATGTGGCTCGGGGCCGCCGGCGGCTGTCTCACTTGACCAGCGGCAGTACGTCGAACTGGTGGAACGGCGGCGGCGACGGCAGCGTCCATTCGAGGGTGGTCGCGCCCGGTCCCCATGGATTGTTGGCCGCCCTTTCCTTGCGGATGAAGGCGCGCACCATTCCGTAGAAGAAGATCAGCACGCCGATGCCGGAGATATACGATCCAAACGACGACACCATGTTCCAGCCGTGGTAGGCATCGGGATAGTCGACGTAGCGGCGCGGCATGCCGGCAAGACCGAGGAAGTGCTGCGGGAAGAACACCAGGTTCACGCCCACGAACGTGACCCAGAAGTGCAGTCTTCCGATCCGGTCTTCGTACATGTAGCCGGTGATCTTCGGGAACCAATAGTACCAGCCCGCGAAGATGGTGAAGACGGCGCCGAGCGACAGCACGTAGTGGAAGTGCGCCACCACGTAATAGGTGTCCTGCAGCACCCGGTCGACCGCGGCATTCGCCAGCACGACGCCGGTCACGCCGCCGATGGTGAACAGAAAGATGAACCCGATCGCCCATAGCATGGGCGTCTTGAACTCGATCGAACCGCCCCACATGGTGGCGATCCAGGAGAATATCTTCACGCCGGTCGGCACTGCGATCACCATGGTGGCGGCTATGAAATAGGCCTGCGTTCCAGCCGACATTCCAACGGTATACATGTGATGCGCCCACACCACGAAACCGATCACGCCGATCGCCACCATCGCATAGGCCATGCCGAGATAGCCGAACACCGGCTTCTTGCTGAAGGTGGCGACGATCTGGCTGATCATGCCGAAGCCCGGCAGGATCAGGATGTAGACCTCCGGGTGGCCAAAGAACCAGAACAGGTGCTGGAACAGCACCGGATCGCCGCCGTAGTTAGGATCAAAGAACGCGGTGCCGAAATTGCGATCGGTCAGCAGCATGGTGATGGCGCCGGCCAGCACCGGCATGGCGAGCAGCAACAGGAACACCGTTACCAGGATCGACCACACGAACAGCGGCATCTTGTGCAGCGTCATGCCCGGCGCCCGCATGTTGAAGATCGTGGTGATGAAGTTGATGGCGCCGAGGATCGAGGAAGCGCCCGCAAGGTGCAATGACAGAATGGCGAAATCGACCGCCGGCCCCGGATGACCCGTGATGGACGACAACGGTGCATAGATTGTCCACCCGGCGCCGACTCCGTTCGAGCCGGATGCGCCTTCGACAAACGTCGAGGTGATCAGCAGCGCGAATGAGGCCGGCAGCAACCAGAACGAGATGTTGTTCATGCGCGGGAACGCCATGTCGGGCGCCCCGATCATCAGCGGCACGATCCAGTTGCCGAAGCCGCCGATCATCGCCGGCATCACCATGAAAAAGATCATGATCAGGCCATGAGAGGTGACGAACACGTTGAAGGTCTGGGTATTGTGGAAAATCTGCAGGCCGGGGTCCTGCAACTCCATCCGCATGAGGATCGACATCGCACCGCCGATCACGCCGGCCATGATGGCGAACACCAGGTACATCGTACCGATGTCCTTGTGATTGGTCGAATACACGAAGCGCCGCCAACCATTCGGATGGCCATGGTCGTCGTGGTGGGTTCCGTGCGCAGTCGCGTGGGTATCCATCTTCAGTCGTCCTTGAGTTCCGTTCTCGCCAAGGCGTGGTGGGCGGGGCCTCGCCTACTGGGCCGAAAGATTCGCGGTTGCAATGTTGGCCGGGGTACCATTGCTGGCGAACTTCTTCTTCGCGGCCTCCACCCAGGCGGCGAATTCTGCTTCGCTGACCACCCGGACCGCAATCGGCATGAACGCATGGTCCTTGCCGCATAATTCCGAGCACTGGCCGTAATACCAGCCTTCCTTGGTCGCCTTGAACCAGGTTTCATTCAGCCGTCCCGGGATGGCGTCTATCTTGACGCCGAAAGACGGCACCGCAAAGGCGTGGATCACGTCGAAGCCGGTAACCAGGACGCGGACCACCTTGTTGACCGGGACCACCATTTCGTTGTCGACCGAAAGAAGCCGGGGCTGGCCGGGCTTGAGGTCCTTATCGGGCTGGATCAGCGAATCGAACTCGAAATCGCCATTGTCCGGATAGTCATATTTCCAGTTCCAGGTGACCCCGGTCGCCTTGATGGTGAGGTCGGCCGGCGGCGTGTTGAGCTGAAAGAACAGGCTGCGGAATGACGGCAGCGCGATGACGACGAGGATGACGACCGGAATGACGGTCCACAACACTTCAACCAACGTGTTGTGCGTAGTGCGCGACGGCGTCGGATGGGATTTGGCGTTGAACTTCACCATCACGATCACGAGCAGCGCCAGGATGAACGCCGTAATGGCGGTGATAAACCACAGCACGTAGGTGTGGAGCCAGACGACGTCGTCCATTACGGGACTGCCCGGTTCCTGCAAGCCGATCTGCCAGGGTGTGGGCTGCCCCAAACCGGCAAATGCTGCGCCCTCGGGCATCAGAAGGGCTGCGGCCAGGGCCGCAATCGCTGTTATTCGGAAAAAGACCGGCATCGTCGTCTCAACTCCTTGGATGGCGGCCGCGTGCGGCCAGCCGGCACCGCGAACTCCGCATGAAGGTGCGAGTTTGCTTTTGGCTGCGTCGGGGGACGCAGCAGGCGAACTCCCGCGCAGACATTGTCGCAGCCGGAAACGCCCAAGGCCCATCAACCACAATTCCACCGCACTCGCAACGTGCAACCACAATTCCACCGCACTCGGAATGTGCAACCACATTTTCCCGCGCAATGTGGCTGATGGGACGATCCTGTGATCGTTTACGGCGGTCCTGCGTGCTTGACAAGGCGAATCGCCGGGCTAGGCAAAGCGGGTAAGACTGCCGCGCCGCGATTCGAACCATTCGGCAGGTCGCGGGAGATCGGAGAATAGCACCATGATGGTTGCGCACCAAACCGCTGTTCTGTCGCACGATTCGAACCTGACAGCCCGGCGGCAAGATTCCGGATGTGACGCCAGGTACGTTGCGGCGTTTGTCGCCATGTGTGTTCGCCGTTGTCGTGTTGCCGGGTGCGCATGCCTTGCGGCGCTCGCGATGGCGGCATTCTCCTCGCACGCTTTTGCCCAGGGAGCAGTAAAATCCGTGCACGGCGACTGGCAGATCCGCTGCGAAACGCCGCCGGGCGCTCAAGGCGAGCAATGCGCCCTGTTCCAAAGCGTCGTCGCCGAGGACCGCGCCAACGTCGGCATCACGGTGCTGGTTCTCAAGACCGCGGACCAGAAATCGCGCCTGATGCGGGTTCAGGCGCCACTGGGCGTACTGCTGCCGGCGGGGCTCGGATTGAAGATCGACAACGCGGATGTGGGCAGGGCGGGCTTTGTGCGCTGTCTGCCGCGTGGCTGCTACGCCGAGGTCGTTATGGACGACACGCTTGTCGGCAAGCTGCGCACCGGGCAGACCGCGACGTTCTTCATCTTTCAGACCCCGGAGGAAGGCATTGGTTTTCCGCTGGGCCTGAAGGGGTTCGGCGACGGCTACGACAAGCTGCCGTAAGGCGCTTCGCGGTAATATTTTGTTCCCAATGCTGTCGCGTCCTTGTCATCGGGATAAAACCCGTCATGGACCGATGGCTCAGAGAAAATAGCGCATGATTGACCGTGTCGCGCCCGGCGGTGTCACGTCACGAAAGCCGGCGCTGCGGAACGTCGAGGGCGATCCCATGTACGTGTACAACCGCGGACCGGGAATCACCGGATAACCCTCGACGATCTGGGCGCCCTCAGTATGAGCATGGGCGACAGCCGCCTTCAGCAAGGCAAGCGTTAGTCCGCGCCGCCGGAAGCGACGATCGACAAAAAAGCAAACCACGGCCCAAACCGGCTGATCGTCAATTCGAGCGAGTGCGCCATAGCGTTCCAGGCCGTCATAGCTCTCTCTCGGAGCGACCGAACACCAGCCAACCGGCTCCCCGTCCAGATAAGCAAGAACGCCGGTCGGTTTACCATCGAGCACCAGGCGCTCGAGAGCAGCTACCCGGCTCTCCTTCGTCGATCGGCCGAAGTCAGTGCTCCGCATGCGCCATCGCATGCAGGAGCAATATCGAAATTTTCCGTGCTGCTCGGAAAAGCATGCCAGGTCTTGAAGCCGCTCTCGGGTGACCGGGTGGAGGGTCGGTGACGTCATAGTGGTGCCTCGAAGGGTCACAGGTACGCGAAGGCGCCGGCAACCGCTTCGCGCCCAAGACCCGGTTGTCTACGCCCCGCAGCCCGATAAGATTGCCGCCACGGGCCTCGCTACAACAGGCAAATTGTGGTTCCCACTTCAGGAGGGACCGATGAACGAAGGCGAAGATGCACCGCATTGGCGCAAGGGGTTAGAAGCTCACGTCCTCGCCGCAATCGTCATTGTTGCGGCCGTCGTGCTCGTGAATGCTCCGATCGCTGCCGCGACTTATCCCGAGCGGCCGATCCGGCTTATCGTACCATCCGCCGCAGGCGGACCGACCGATATTCCGGCGCGGCTGCTGTCGCAAATCCTGCCCAAGCTCGGCCAGCCCGTCGTGGTCGAGAACCGGCCCGGCGCCGGCGGCGCGATCGGGGCGCGCTTCGTCGCCACGGCGGCGCCAGACGGCTATACGCTCCTGATCGGTAATACCAGCGTACTGGCGGTGATACCCGCGGTGTCGGCGAGCGCGGGCTACGACCCCGACCGGCAGTTTTCCGCCATCGCCAAATTCTCCGAGAGCTATCAGATCCTGGTGGTGCATCCCTCGGTGGCGGCGAAAACCGTCGGCGAGTTGATCACTTACGCGAAGGCCAACCCCGGCAGGCTCAACTTCGCCCAGACCGGCGCCGGCGGCCTGCCCCACCTCAGCGGCGAACTGTTCAAGTCCGCAGCCGGCGTCGACATCGTAGGCGTACCTTACAAGAGCGGCGGCGATTCCATCACCGGCGTGCTCGGCGGCCAGGTCGATATGACGTTCGAGAGCATCACGGTCCTCTTACCCCTGATCCGGGAGGGACGCCTGCGGGCGCTCGCGGTTACCAGCCGCAACCGCACGCCGCTCGCCAACGACCTGCCAACCATGATCGAGGCCGGCCTCCCGGGCTACGAGGTCGCCACCTTCAACGGCGTCGTGGCCCCGGCCGGCACCCCGGCGCCGATCATCGGGGTCCTCAACGCGATCATCAACGAGGGCCTGCGTACGCGCGAGATGCAGGCCAGCATCCGCAATCTCGGCGCCGTCTCAGACCCGGTTTCGCCCGCGGAGTTCGGGGCTTTTATCGCCGCAGAGCGGCGCAAATGGTCGATGGCCGCCGAGGCAGCGAATGTGCATCTTGATTGATTGAGACCGAGGCCGATCAGGGATCAGTAATCAGTAATCAGGGATCAGGAGGTTGGCGGGGCACTGATGCCTGATTACTGATGCCTGATTACTGATCCCTGATACGGAGCCGACATGATGGCGAAGATGGTATTTGCGGCCGGGACCTCGCATACGCCCATGCTGCTGGCGGCGGACGAGATCCTGCTGCGCTTTGCCGAGACCGACCAGAAGATGAAGCACCGCGACAAGGAGGGCCGGCCCGTCACCTATGGAGACCTCTTGGAAAAGGCCGATCCCAAGCTCGCCCATCTGGTGGCGCCGGAAAATCTCATCGCCCGCCAGAACGTCGCCCGTGCGGCGGCGCGCCGTCTGCGCGATGCGGTCAAGGCGGCGGCCCTCGACACCCTCATCGTGTTCGGCGACGACCAGAACGAAAGCTATCTGGAGGACTGCCGGCCCACTTTCGCGATCTACTGCGGCGATACCATCCGCAACGGCAACGCCCAGCACAGGACCTACTCCGGCCTGCCCGACTGGTACATTTGCAACCGCGCCGCTTTCTTCGAGCCGGTCGTGCCGCGCGACTATCCGGTCGATGCAGCGCTCGCCCTGCACCTGATCGAAAGGCTGTCGGAGGCCGAGTTCGATCTCGCGGCCTCAAAATCGCTGCGGGCCGGCGAAGGCGAAGGCCATGCCATGGCCTACGTGCATCGCCACGTGATGGACGCCACGGCGCCGATCCCGATCGTGCCGGTGTTCCTCAATACCTATTTTCCGCCCAACCAGCCGAGCCCGCGCCGCTGCTACAAGCTCGGCCAGGCGGTGCGCCGGGCGATCGAGGCGTACCCTGCTGATGTGCGGGTCGGCGTGCTGGCGTCGGGAGGCTTGAGCCATTTCCTGGTGGATGAGGAACTCGACCGCGCCATCCTCAAGGCGCTCGCCGACAAGGACCACGCCTTCCTGCAGACTTTGCCCCGAAGCAAGCTCCAGGCAGGAAGCTCGGAAATTCTCAACTGGATCGCGGTCGCGGGCGCCGCCGATGGCATCGACCTCGACTGGTTCGAATACGTCCCGGGCTACCGCACCCCGGCCGGCACCGGAACCGGGATGAGCTTCGCGACGTGGGGGTAAACTTACTCCCTGCGTATGGGCAGCAAGTCAGCAGCCGCGACTTGATTCCGGTTCCTACGTATTATACGTAGAAAAGCGGGCTTAACCCGGAGGCGCCTGTGACGCGAACAACGGCAATGGAATTTCAGCGCAAGTTCGGGGAGTTTCAGCATAAAGCTCAGCGCGAGCCCGTAGAAATTACGCGGCACGGGCGGCGCGACCTAGTGCTAATGTCGGCCGAACATTACGACTGGCTGACGGCGGCGGCGCGGCGAACCTATCGAACGGAAGATGCTGCATCGGTCGTGATTGAGGCAGTGAGGCGCGCCGAGATGGATCCGGAAATAGCTCATCTCGACGAATTGATGAAGTGAACCGGGAGGCGTGGCACTCCCCGAGCCGAAGCCCGGCCATTCGACTTGCTGAAATACGGAAAGCAAATACATGGGTGTGATGGCAAAGATCCTGAGGGAGGCGATGGAGGAGATGTCCAACCTCCCGGAGGCC
>Ga0137415_10005273_pt1 | contig 12785 bp, 14 predicted proteins | sample CZODoug3_1_1_16f_FD_183082 | JGI IMG/M metagenome (GOLD analysis project Ga0137415, IMG submission 183082) | Vadose zone soil fungal communities from Angelo Coast Range Reserve, California, USA - CZODoug3_1_1_16fungal (Hybrid Assembly) | ecosystem: Environmental > Terrestrial > Soil > Vadose... | reverse complement strand
GATTCAAACGAACCGAAAAAGGAGACGGTGCGCATCACCGTTTCCCCTCCGAGTTCACCCTCGTCGGCGCCGGCTGAATCGCACGAAACGGTGCGAATTCATTTGCCCACCCGACCGCCTGCGAATCCTCCATCCGCGCCGACCGAGCCACTCACCCAGGCGCGGTCAGCTGCTGCTGCCATGCCCGCGCCGATAACGACACCAGCTCCAAAAAAAGAGACCGCACGCATTACCGTATTGCCCGACCCGCAGCCGAAGCCAGCGGTTCAAATGAAGAAAACGCAGCCGCTGATCGATTTGCCAGCGATGAAGACACCTGCGACCACTGTCACCCTGACACCGGCACCGGAATCGCAACGGCAGCGGCGAATCGATCAAATCCCAATGCCCTTATGCTGGGGGTTGCTCGCGGCTTCAGCCGCCATTTTGATTCTTCAGATTTGGAATTATCTTTCTTAAAGCCATGGAAAACTCGGGGACAATCAATCTGGACGAATCGAATTTTGACCGCGAAATCAACAGCGACAAACCGGTGCTGGTGGACTTCTGGGCCGAGTGGTGCGGGCCCTGCAAGTTGATCGCGCCACTCCTCGACGAAATCGCTCGCGAGAAAGCCGATGCGGTGAAGGTCGCGAAAGTAAACGTGGATCAAAACCAAAGCCTCTCCTTTAAGTACAACATTCGCGCGATTCCCTCGCTGCTGTTCTTCAAGAACGGCCAATTGCGGGACCAAGTAACGGGAATGACGAGCAAAAAGGATTTGCTCAGCCGGATCGAAGCACTGGCGTAGAAATCGAACATTTCGGCCATTCCGGCGTGTCGCCGGGAACGGGATGTGCTGCCTTGGTCGGGCGGACATGATCTCTGAGCCACTGCTTCATAAAATGAAGATTCTGGTCGTCGATGACGATCGGATGAGTGTCACGCTGTTGGAACAGCTTTTGCAAAGGCGCGGTTATAGTCATGTGATGGGGATCACGGACTCTCGAAAGGCGCTCGACATCTGTGCCACTTTTGATCCAGATCTAATCTTGCTCGACCTGATCATGCCAGAGATGGACGGGTTTGCTTTGCTGGAAGCGCTTCGGGAGGATGGCTCTGAAAGTTTTCTGCCAATCGTGGTGTTGACCGCTGACATAACTGAAGAGGCCAGAGCCCGCGCACTGGAAGCTGGAGCGACTGACTTTTTGGTAAAGCCAGTTAGCCAAGCAGAAGCGCTTTTGCGTATCCGCAATCTTCTCGAGGTCCGGCGACTTAACGTCGTGCTCGAAAATCAGCGCGCTGCTTTGGAAGAAGCGGTGCGAGAGCGCACCGCCGAGCTGCGGTGCACAATTGCCGAGTTACAAACCGCCAATCAGCGCTCGCAAAGCGCATCGGCGTTTAGCGGCGCCTAACCGGGACCGAGCCGCTGCCGCAATAACTGCCAGTCCGGCTCGCACCTTGCGCCCGGCGGGGGTCGAACCCACAACCTTTAGCTCCGGAGGCTAACGCTCTATCCAGTTGAGCTACGAGCGCGGCAAGTGCCGATTATAAGTCGTTGGATCGACAATCACAAACGCGCACGAACTTGCTTTTTGCCGGCCTTGGAGCAAACTGAACGCCCGCCTCCACCAACCAGCCTTCGCGTAAAGCTACGGCCGAGAGGCTGCGGCGGGCAGGCCCCTTGGAATCCCGATTTTATGAATCGCATTATCGATCTCATCGAAAAAGAGCAGCAGAAGGGCGATGCCAAGAGTTTCAAGGTTGGCGACAGCATTCGCGTTCACACCCGCGTCGTCGAAGGGGATAAGGAGCGGATTCAAATTTTTGCGGGCATCGTGATCGGACGCAAAGGCCGAGGTTTAAATGAAACCTTTACCGTGCGGCGCATTTCGTATGGCGAAGGGGTCGAACGGGTTTTCCCGCTCAACTCACCGCGGATCGCAAAGATCGAAATCGAGACCGAAGGCAAAGCCCGTCGCGCGAAATTGAACTATCTCCGGCGGCGCAAAGGCAAGGAAGCGACCACAGTTCGAGAATAAAACTGAATAGCTGAAAGTCCGAGCCGGACTGGCGTTTTTCAGCTTTTCCGCGTTTCAGTTTTTCAGTATTTTCCGCCGATGTATCGGCGCTGCGGATTCCGTCACGAAAAGAAACTGCGCGCAACCGGCGTCATTCGAATCGCCGGAATCGATGAGGCCGGTCGCGGTGCCCTAGCCGGACCCGTTGTGGCCGCAGCGGCGGTCTTGCCGGAAAAATTTCGCCACCGAAAACTAAATGATTCGAAACAACTCGCTCCGGAACTGCGCGAGACAATTTACGATGAGTTGGTTTCGAACACCGAGATCACTTGGGCAGTCGGCATTGTCGATCACATTGAAATCGATCGGATCAATATTTTGCGCGCAACGCATGAGGCGATGCGCATGGCTCTCGCGGCGCTCGCAATGCCGCCAGATCACGTCCTGATCGACGGTCTTCCGGTTTTTCCATTCCCATTTCCGCAGACGGCCATCATCGACGGCGACTGCTACAGTTTGAGCATTGCCGCCGCCAGCGTGATCGCCAAGGTCACACGCGACCGGATGATGCGTGACTTCTGCGCCCAATTTCCGGAATATTGCTTCGACCAGCACAAGGGCTACAGCACCGAACTCCACCTCACCAGACTTCATGAATTTGGACCCTGTCCGATCCATCGCCGCTCTTTCGAGCCGGTGGCGCAACCGCTTCTCGCGCTCGAAGGAATTGCCTGAACATCTCCGTCGCGGCGTGCGCGGCGAGAAGTTGGCTTGCCGATTCTTGCGGAATCACGGCTACAAAATTCTTTACCGCAATTTTCGCGACCCGACCGGCGGCGAGATCGACATCGTCTGCCGCGACGGCAACACACTCGTTTTTGTCGAAGTAAAAACGCGCGGTGGCGAAGAGTTTGGCCGCCCGATCGAAGCAGTCAATCGACAAAAGCAATTACGGGTCTCGAAAGGCGGCATTGCCTGGCTGCGTTTGCTCGACAATCCGGATCTCGATTTTCGTTTTGATGTCGTGGAAGTTTTATTGCCGGAGGAGGGCGATCCGCGGCTTGAGTTAATTCAAAGCGCGTTCGAATTATCTCAGCCTTACATCTACTAACGTGCGCTGCGGATAGAACCGTCGGATGCGATCCTTAAACGGAACTACGGAGGAATCACATCATGGCAAAAGTCGTAAAAGTCATCGAATTGCTCTCGGAATCGCCGAAAAGTTGGGAGGACGCCGCGCAAAACGCAGTCAGAGAAGCGAGCAAGACCCTGCGCGATATTCGCTCGCTCTACGTCAAGGAGATGACCGCGGCAGTCGAGAATGAAGGATCACGAGTTACCGGCTCAATTCGAAAGTGACTCTGGAATTAGAAAGCACGCGTGCCGGTAAAAAATAATCGTCACATCAGTTCGTAAGACCCGCCTTGTATCTCGGCAGCTCCCGCTGCGCTCGACCGCTACCCTTGCGGCTTTGCCGGCCATGTCGCTCGCCCCACTCGCTCCATTCGCCAACCCGGCCTTCGCGTAAAGCTACGGCGGGTCCAGAGGCTACGGCGCGGCAAGAAGAACGCGAGCGCTAGTCACATCAGCTCGTACGATAGGATGCTCAGGCAATAGATCGCGGCTGTTTCAACGCGAAGGATAATCGGTCCGAGCGTGATCGGCAGACAGCCATGCGTTTTCGCAAGCGCAAGCTCAGCCGGCGTGAAATCGCCTTCCGGCCCCACTAACATCAAAACACTTTTCGGCCGATCTCGATGCTGGTCGGTGTAATCGCCGAGAATCTTTTTTAAGTGAATGGCGTCGGGTTGGAGTGACCCGATCAAACGAAGATCGAAATTGCCGGCGTCGGAAAAGAAATCCTTCAGCTTTCGCGGCGCGTTCACTTGCGGCAGCCAATTTTGGCCAGATTGTTTGGCGGCTTCGATCGCGATCTGTTGCCATTTTGCCTTCTTTTGTTCCACTTCTTTTTTATCAAGATCGACAATCGTGCGCCCGGAGATGAGCGGCGCGATTTCCGCAGCTCCGATCTCGACCGCCTTTTGCACGATCAAGTCCATATTTTTTCCCTTCGGAATCGCTTGTCCGAGTGTGATCCGGCAACGGAATGGCGGCGTTTCAGTTTCCTGCAACCTGCGAAGATGAACTTCGTCGCAGGAAAGATCGACAATCTCGGCAGTGATCTCGCGTCCGCGACCGTTAAAGAGAACCGCGCGATCTCCGCGCTTCATCCTCAAAACATCGCGGGCATGGTGGGCCTCCGCGTCCCTCAAACTCAACGCGTCTGAATTCCAGTTTTCCGGCGAGATGTAAAAGCGGTGCATAAAAGAGTTAACCGCGGATTACGCAGATAACGCAGATGAGGAATCATAAAATTCAATCAGAAGACGACGAAAACAGGAAAAAGATTCAGCAAAGAATTCCGGTGCTCCTGGGTTCCTGGTTTCAAGATTAGGAAATCTTATCCGTTTCCATCCGCGTAATCCGCGGTTCTTGTTTACCTGAAGAACTCCTTCGCGCGCTCGAAAAAGCTTTTTCGGAGCGGCGTGTTTTCTTCGCCACAAAGCTCAGCGAACTCCTGCAGTTTCGCGCGCTGCTCGTCATTGAGTCGTGTCGGGACTTCCACCATGACGCGCACAAGGAGATCACCATGCTCGCGTCCGTTGACGTGAACGACGCCTTTGCCCCGAAGTTTAAACATCTGGCCGCTTTGTGTGCCCGCCGGAATTTTCAGATTGGCTTTGGCTTCCAACGTTGGCACGGGCACTTCGCCGCCGAGCGTGGCCAGCGAAAATGGAATTGGGACCTCGCAGTAGAGATTATCTTGGTCGCGCTGGAAAATCTTATGCTCCTGAACGTGGACGACGACGTAAAGATCGCCCTGGGGACCGCCGCGAATGCCAGCCTCGCCGTTGCGCGGCGAACGAAGCCTTGATCCGTCGGCGATGCCCGCCGGAATTTTCAACTTTATCCGGCTCGGTTTTTCCAAGCGGCCTTCTCCCTCACACGCGCGACACGCTTTTTCGACAATGTGACCAACGCCACGACAACGCGGACAAGTTTGGGAGACTTGGAAAAATCCGCGGGAGCTAATTACCTGCCCTCGACCGCCGCAAACGGGACAATTAATGCTGCGTGAACCCGACTCAGCCCCCGTGCCTCCGCATTTGTCGCAGATATCCAGTTTTCTAACTTCGATTTCTTTTTCGGCGCCGAATGCGGCTTCCTCGAGCGTGATTTGCATGTCGTAACGCAAATCCGCGCCACGTTGTCGATCTTCGCCATGGCCGGCGACTCCGCCAAAAAACGTTTCAAAAATGCCGCCGCTAATTCCTCCTCCGCCGCTAAAGACTTCCCGGAAAATGTCGAACGGATCGTGGAAGCCGCCGCGGAAACCGCCACCTTGCTCAAAGGCAGCGTGACCAAAGCGATCGTAGGCGGCGCGCTTGTCCGCATCCATCAGGACGTCGTAGGCCTCGCCCAGCTCTTTGAATTTTTCCTCGGCGTACGGATCGTCCGGATTTTTGTCGGGATGAAATTTTACCGCGAGCTTGCGATAAGCGCGCTTGATCTCCTCTTCGGACGTACTACGACCGACCCCGAGAACTTCGTAGTAATCGCGTTTCTTGGTTGCCATCTTGAGAAAGTGACGAGTGACAGGTGACCAGTGACGACATTCAGCAGTCGCCGGGCCGAATTTTACTCATCAAACATCACTTGGTCACTTCTTTGGCCCGCTCGAGACGACGACTGCCGACGGCCGAAGTAAGCGATCCTTGAAACGATAGCCGCGGCGGGTCTGGCGAATTACAAGTCCCTCGGGGACTTCGTTGCTCGGCTCGTGCGCGATCGCTTCGTGCAGATTCGGATCGAATTTCTGGCCAACCGCTTCGATCGGCTGCAATCCGTTTTCAGCCAGAAAATCCTGAAGCTGTTTTAGCACGAGGCTCATTCCAGAATAGATCGGCGACTTTTTACCCCCCTCACCGCGCGCCGCTTCCAAACCAAGTTCGAAGTGGTCAACAATCGACACGAGTTTTTCGAGGAAGCTGGTGTTGGCATATTTTATCGCCTCTTCTTTTTCGCGAGCAGACCGTCTCTTGTAGTTTTCAAAATCGGCCTGGCTCCGCATTGCCAAATCGCGAAACCGATCCAGGTCTGCCTGCAAACCTGCGACCGGATCGTCCCCATCAGTTTGGTCCGCGTCCGACTGCTTCCTCAGCTCGTCGGATTCAGTTACCGGAATTTTTTTCATGTTTTTCGGATCGCAATCATAGTGATGTCGTCGTTTTGCGGAGTCGAACCAACGAAATTTCGCAAATCATCGATCAACCGTGTAACGATCGCCTGCGCTCCTTCTTTTGCGCTGGATTGAACCGAAGCAATCGTTCGCTCCAATCCAAATTCGTTCCCTTCATTATCGAGGGCCTCGGTGATTCCATCCGTATAAAGAAGGATGCAATCATTGCGCTCGAGCGGCACAGCGACGTCCGTTGTTAACCTGTCGAACACGTCTCCACTGTCAATGCCAACGACCATGCCCGGCGTCTTCAATGGTGTAAGAGTCTGCGATTTCTGTTGGTAAAGCAGCGGTGCGTCGTGTCCGGCGCGCGCGAGCGTAACGCCGCCGCGGACATGATCGAGAACGAGATAAGCCATGCTGATAAACATGTCCTCCTTGATGTCGGGATAAAGTTGCCGATTCACTTTTTGGAGAACATCGGCCGGCGACGGATTCCCTATCGCCTGACTGCGCAGAACGCTCCGGCAGATGGCCATGATGAGCGACGCGGGGATGCCCTTACCGGAAACATCCGCGATGGCGACGCCCAAACGTTCGTCGTCCACTTTGATGTAATCAAAATAATCGCCGCTAACCTGGCGCGCCGGCACGTTCATGCCACTAATCTCAAATCCGTTTACGATCGGCGCTTCGGCCGGAAGAAGAATCCGTTGGATGTCGCGCGCGATCGCCAAGTCGTGATCGAGTCGCTTCTTTTCGTTCGCCTCCGAATAAATAATCGCATTGTAAAGCGCGAATGCCGATTGCTCGGAGATCGATTTGAAGACGACAAAATCGTTTTGCGAGAATGGGGAACCCATTCGGCTGTTGGCAAGAGCGAGCACGCCCATGTTTTGTTTCGCGTAGAGAAGCGGCGCCACCATCACGGAAGTCGCGCCGAGCGAACTGTCTCGCAGCGTCGCCAGTTCCGGTGCTTCGGAAAATTCATTCAGGCAAAGCGGCGTGGCCGCCTGCCACACGCGTCCAAGCACTCCCTCACCGTTTCCGATATTGTGGATCCGAAGAAAATTTTCCAACGCGGCCGGTGTCCCCGCCGTTTGCTGCAAAATATGCGGCGGAACGTCCACCAGCGGCGGACAACCCTTCGAAACGAAAGTCGGCACAAGTTTGGTCCCGGTTCGATCAGTCAGATAAAGCGCGCCACCTTGTGCGTCGAGGACGCGGGTCGCTCCTTCGACAATCAATCGATGCAGATCCGCCGGCCTGATTGTTTCGCTGAAAGCCTCGCCCAGTCCGTGCAGGAAATCGAAGACCAGCGTCTCCTCGACTTGAATCTCTTCCTGCGAACGTTCCAACCGGCGAATGCTTCGGCGGTGTCGCAGGAGCGTGTAAATCCACGCGGCCAGACAGGCGATCAGCAGCCAGAAAAGAATGGATGGCCGCATGAGATCGTGGCCAGCTTACTTCCCCGCCGTCGTTTGATGGAGGTCCTGTTTTAAGTAATCGAGAACGTCTTTAAACCGGGAAAGATTCTGTGGGGCCGCCTCGCACAGTGCCTCATGCGCTTCTAGCATTGTTTCAGTGCGCTCCTTCTTTTCAGGTTCGGCGCCGTCGCGTGCGCTCTCCTTCATCTGCTCACATTCTGGAGCGACGGCACCATTAGAACGAATCTCGAAAATTTGGTCCAATCCAAGCCCGGAAAGAAGTTCGCGGCTGCGATCGCCACAATGCACGACATGGAGATGGCCTTGCCCGAGTTCCTTCAACCGCAGCGCCACCGCCGCCATTGTTCCCATGAAGGTAGAATCCATCATCGCGCAATGTTCCAGATCAAAAACAAACTCGCGATAGCCGCGATTGACCATTTCTTGCGCGAATTCTTTCAGGCTCCCGCTGTTCAGGAAGTTGCCCTTGCCTTCCACTCGCACCCAAACGGCGGGACCGTTCACGCCCACTAGTATCGATGACTGCACAACTGAGTAATTAACGATACAGGCTCGACGTCGACGCTGTCAAATTGTCGACGTCTCTCAACCGTAAGGCCTTGCGCCCGCTATTCCCACATGTAGGAATGCGTTTCCGCTACAATCGTGCCGTTTTCAATGAGCAAACAGCGCCACGCCGTCACCCGCCCGTCATCGAAGTAATCGTCTCCCACCACTTTGAACTCAGTCTTGTGACTGCCGCGCACGTTCGAGTACGAGATTTCCTGAGCCTGGACATGCGCATGCAGTTTCTCCTGCCGGTACTCGAGCCGCACTGTTAAATCGGCCGCTCGCCGGGCGCGCCAGACAAAATCGAAATAGTTCCCGATTCGCTCGCGCTGGTCGAGCTTCGTCACCGCGCCAAAAAGCCGGTACTGCCGTTCGAAGCGGATCGAGGCGTCCTGGACCGTCGTCGATTTGCTCGACGGCGCTGTGCTCGCGAGTTTTCCTCCTTTGGTTCTGCCCTGAGTGCTGTCGGTGCCGCTACTTTTCTCCTGGCCGGGCGCGTTCTCGGTCAACAGATAAAGTTTCGTCTTCCGAAACCGAAAGTCCTCATTGAGCGCCATCGGCAGCGGAACGACCCGGTCGAGCAAACGCGGTTGTTCCGTTGAGCGACAGAATCCGCTCGCTAGCGGAATCAGAACGAAGAGTGCGATTGGGAACCTCACGCCTGTTAATGAAACCGGTTCTCGTTTGACCTGTCAATTCAGGTCGCGGCGCCACTTGGAACGTATTGAGCAAAGAGTTACCATTTTCGATGATCGAAGTGCGCTACGACCACGGAGTGTATCTCCCGGTCTACGACTTGTGGCTCGATCCCTGGGAAGCGAAGCGCTTCGCTTTTGTCTCGCACGCGCATAGCGATCACATCGCACCGCACAAAGAGATCATTCTATCCGAGCGCACTGCGCGTCTGCTGCAGGCACGGATGCCGGGCAGTCGCACCGAACACATCCTGCCTTTCGGCGAACAGCGACGCGTGCACGATGTCGGCCTATTGCTTCTGCCGGCGGGACACATTTTTGGGTCGGCGCAATTATTTCTCTCAAACCAAGGCGAGACGCTCCTCTACACCGGCGATTTCAAATTGCGTCATGGGAAATCGGCCGAAGCAGCTGAATGGCGTCCGGCCGACACGTTGATCATGGAAACGACGTTCGGTTTGCCGCGCTATCAATTCCCACCGACCGAACACGTAATTGCACAAATCGTCGCGTTCTGCCGTGAGGCAATTGAAGACAGTGCCGTGCCGGTGCTGCTCGGCTACTCGTTAGGCAAAGCCCAGGAGATCTTGTGTTCACTCGATGGCGCGGGACTGACCCCGATGTTGCACGCCTCCGTCTATCAGATGACGCGCATCTACGAACAATTCGGACGGTCGTTCTGCGAATATGTGCGCTACAACAGGAATGATGTCGCCGGAAGAGTTCTCATCTGTCCGCCGAGCGCGAGTCATTCGCCGATGATCCACAAAATTCCGCGCAAACGCGTCGCGATGATCAGCGGCTGGGCGGTCGATCCGAATGCCGTTTACCGCTATCAGGTCGACGCCGCCTTTGCCCTTTCCGATCATGCCGATTACAACGATCTCATTCGGTATGTCGATCTTGTGCAACCAAAGCGCGTCTTCACGTTGCACGGATTCGCCAGCGAATTCGCGCGCGATCTGCGCGAGCGCGGAATTGAAGCCTGGGCTCTGAGCGAAGAAAACCAGATGGACTTGAAGCTGCCAAAACCTGTAGTGGCAAGCGTATCGCCTGCCTCAGGAAGGAGCGCGGCCGACACGGCCGCCGTTACAACCTCGGAATTCCTCCAATTCGCCAATGTCGGCGAATCCATCGCCGCGACATCAGCGAAATTAGAGAAGGTGCGATTACTCGCCGAATATCTGCGTGCGCTCAAAAGCGACCAACTATCGATCGTGACGACTTATCTGACCGGGCGCGCTTTTCCCCAGAGCGACCTGCGAACGTTGCAAGCTGGTTGGGCGGTAATTTATCGCGCGCTGGTCGCCGCGACAAAAATCAGCGACGCGGAGTTCCACCGCATCGCGGCGAGTCATGGCGATCTCGGCAAAACCGCCTTCGAAGTTCTCGAAGGACGAACCAAGTCGCAGCCATTCTCAATTTTGGAATCGCGCGACTTGTTCGAAAAACTTCATCGCGCCCGCGGACCAATTGCGAAAACGGAATTGCTGCAAACGTGCTTTGCCAATTTGTCAGGGCGCGAAGGTCAATACGTGGTCAAAATTCTGACCGGCGATCTTCGGATTGGTTTGCGCGAGGGACTTGTGGAAGAAGCGATCGCGCGCGCGTTCGAAGTTCCGCTCGAGCACGTTAAAGAAGCAAACATGTTGCTCGGCGATATCGGCGCGACCGCGTCGCTTGCGTCGCAAAAACAATTGGACCGCGCGGAGTTATCGATCTTCCGGCCGATCAAATGCATGCTCGCGACGCCGGAGCCGACCGCAGAAGCGATTTGGGAGCGATTTAGCTCTGTAGAGGCCGCCGTCCCCGGCGCCAATGTTGAGCGCAATCCACCGAGGACGGCAGACGCTACAGTTTTTGTCGAAGATAAATTCGACGGCATTCGCGCGCAGCTGCATCGGAATTCGAAACGCGCCGAAATTTATTCGCGCGATTTGCGGCTCATCACCGATCAATTTCACGAGCTGGCCGAACAGGCGCGCAAGTTCGAGGTCGATCTTATCCTCGATGGCGAGATCGTCGCTTTCGAGCTGGGCCGCAAGCTGACGTTCTTCGATTTACAAAAACGGCTCGGCCGGAAAACGGACGGCGCGGATTTGTTTGCGAGTGCGTCGGCCGACGTTCCAGTCGCGTTCATTGCTTTCGATTTGCTCTGGCTCGACGGTCGGTCGCTCTTAAAGAGCGCCCTCCAGGAACGGCGCGAGTTACTGCGCGGCTTAAAATTGCCGAAGCAATTTCAAATCGCGGAAGTTTTTCCGGCGCATTCAGCCGCCGAGATTGAGGAACACTTTCAACAAGCGCGACGGCGTCTGAACGAGGGGCTGATGATCAAAGATCCGAGCAGTTTCTACACGCCGGGAGCGCGCGGAATGTTTTGGTTCAAACTAAAGAAAGAACTCGCGACCCTCGACGTGGTGGTAGTCGGCGCTGAATTCGGTCACGGCAAACGCAACAACGTGTTGAGCGACTACACGTTCGCAGTGCGCGATGAAACCAGCGGCGAACTTTTGCCGATTGGCAAAGCTTACAGCGGCCTGACCGATGTCGAGATTGCCGAACTAACCGAGCACTTCAAACAAAACACGATCGTCGATCACGGCCGATATCGCGAAGTCAAACCGGAGATCGTTCTCGAAGTCGCGTTTAACTCAATTCAGCCGAGCACGCGTCACGCCAGTGGATTGGCGTTGCGCTTTCCACGAATCAAAACGATTCGGCGGGACAAAAACGTCGATGCGATCGACACCCTAACTTACGCGCGCGAACTGGCGGCGCAGGAAGCGCGAACGGATACAGACGAAACTATTAAGGCGTAGCGGAGGGCGAAGGTGTCGCGCCTGGTTGGGTCCCTTCTTTGCGTTCCCGTCTTAATTCCTTCTTCTCTTCACGCTTCTGCTCTTTCTTTTCCTGCTTCGTCAACTTTCCACCGGGGGAAATCGAAAGGGCCGAAGCCGCATCCAGCATCGGTGTCGATGTTACAGCTGGCGACGGCGCTGGAATTGCGCCCGAGGAAACAGTGTCGGTCGCGGCTGGCGAGATTGACACTGCCGACTTGGGGGTTGCGCTGGGCGTTGTTCGCGGCGGCGGCGTTGCGCTCGGAACCAGCGATCGTCCGCGGCGTTGCGACGCGGTCGGCAAAGGTGATGCAGACGACACTGGCGTTGAGGTTGCAGCCGGTGTCGGCGACGGTTCGGACGGAATTACCCTCGGCGGCGTGATCTTCGTTTCAGGTGTCGATGTTGCAACGGCAGTGGGCGCTGGCGTTGCCGATATCGTGGCGGACGGCAATGGCGTCGCGGTCGCCGGTGTCGATGAAGCTGGTGTTTCGGCACCTTGAGAAGCCGTGGTCGTTGTCGCGGCAGCCTTTACAAATTTCTTTGATGGCGCATTCGAGGGCGGAGTTGCTTCCGCTTTCATTTTGTCGCGCGCTTTCTTGGCCGCTTCGTGATCACCTATGGCCGCCCAACCGAGATCGACCGTAACTTGCGTAATGTTTTGTTTCACCGCCCGCGGCCGTTCGCTCGCCTGCGGCGCCGAAATCACCGGCGCAGCCACGATCACAGTTTCGCCCTGAACAAGCGGCCGTGGTGCTTCGACATTCACGTCGACACTGGCGTTGCGTTCCAAGCGGAATCGCTGCATCGGCTCGCGGCTTTGCGCGCGAACTTCGTCATAATTCGGCCCCTCATTCACGATCGTCGTATTGTTATAAGTGATGTTGGTAACATTGGTGGTCTGATTAACGATCGCGACGTTGCGTTCCGGCGGGAGGATAGTGGACTCGGCTCGCTGGGCGCCGAATTCTCTTGTCGCAACAAAACAATATTGATCCGGGCCGATGTCGTAATAG